>Ga0182030_10000213_pt1 | contig 101419 bp, 92 predicted proteins | sample 812S3MmetaG_FD_121299 | JGI IMG/M metagenome (GOLD analysis project Ga0182030, IMG submission 121299) | Permafrost microbial communities from Stordalen Mire, Sweden - 812S3M metaG (Illumina Assembly) | ecosystem: Environmental > Terrestrial > Soil > Wetlands > Permafrost | place: Sweden...
CCCCCGGCCCCCCCCCGTCCCCCCATTCTTGCCCTGCCCGATCACAACGCTATCGCTTCTGATATCGGCCGTCCCCTCGGACGTCCTCTCCCCTTCGGCAAAGCCCAGCAACCCGGCCTCACCGATTATGCCGACGGCAGGGATACCCTGCAATTTTTGCGCACTCTCGGCGAAAAATCCTGAATAGTTGACAGCCCGAAACTGCAATTTTTTCCGTTTTCGCCCGACCCGGATGGACTCCCGGAAATTCACGGCCCGCCTGGCGAAATTCCCCTGAAAGACATCATTTTAGTCGTATATTTATAAGCATAGCCGACCCGATCTACGAAGGTCTTAGTAAAACATTTGTTAAACTAAAGCGTTGGTAGATACAGTTTTGAAACCTTGGCGTTAATTTGGTACCACAGACGCCCATTAACAAAGACCTCTTTAACGAAAAAAATCTATAACAAAATGAGAGCAAAACAAATAGTAGCTGTTATCCTGATCAGTGCGTCCACCGCAATGGCTACCATGTGGGGCTACAATCATTTCTCGGCAGGCAGGACGTACTATTATTCACAGGATTCCGGCAAGATCCCTTCCAACTACGCCAAGTTCTTTGAAGGCGGCCAGAAAAACGGCGGCCCGGCCGACTTCGTCGATGCAGCCAGCGCGGCGATCCCCGCAACCGTTCATATTAAGACGAAGACTGTCCGCACCGTCAGCAATAATCTTCCCAAACACAATCCCTTCTCCGACCTTTTCGGTATCGACCCCGATGACTTCTTCGGCAACGGTAACGGAATGAGGTCCATGCCCGAGATGGCATCCGGTTCCGGTGTCATCATCAGCAATGATGGTTATATCGTTACCAATAACCACGTCATAGACGGTGCCGACGAAGTAATGGTCACCCTGAGCAATCGCAAGTCCTTCAAGGCAAAAGTCATCGGCGTCGACCCCGCCAGTGACCTGGCAGTCGTCAAAATCGACGCCCAGGGACTGCCCTTCCTCCTCTATGGAAATTCCGATGATGTAAAAATCGGTCAGTGGGTGCTGGCCGTCGGCTATCCCCTGACGCTCGAAACAACCGCCACGGCTGGTATCGTCAGCGCCAAAGGCAGGACACTCGATATCAATCGCCGCCAGAGCCAGAACCCGGTGGAATCTTTTATCCAGACCGATGCAGCCGTCAACCCCGGTAACAGCGGCGGACCGCTCATCAATACCGATGGACAGCTCATCGGCATCAACTCGGCCATCGCTTCCCCCACAGGCAGCTATGCCGGTTACTCTTTCACTATCCCCGTCAATATCGTCAAGAAAGTCGTCAATGATTTGATGAAATTCGGCACCCCGCAAAGGGCTTACCTGGGTATCTCTTATCCAAAAGACGACCTTAGTGATGACCAAAAGAAGGAAGGTAATATTAAGGACGGTGAAGGCGTATACGTCATGGACGTTCCCGCCGACGGTGCAGCCGCGCATGCAGGCATCCAGAAAGGTGACATGATCACCAAACTCAACGGAGTCACGGTCACCACCGGCGCCGAAATGGTAGGACAGATCGCTACTTATAGCCCCGGTGATAAGATCAAGGTTACCTTTAAGCGGGAAGGCAAAGAAAATACTGTCCTGGTCACCCTGAGCAATAATTCCAGCAGCACATCTACCTCGATCGTCAAAACCTCCGTCCTGGATAAATTGGGCGCCCAACTGGAAACCCTGAACAAGAAGGATGCAGCCACGCTCGAAGTGAAAGGCGGTGTCGTCGTCACATCCGTTGTCGAGAACGGCCTCATGGACAAATCCAGGATTCAGGAAGGATTCATCGTCCTCAAAGCCAATGGCGAAGGAGTAAAGAATGTAGAAGAATTCCAGAAGATCATTGAAAAATCTACGGGTACCATCAAACTGGAAGGTGTATTCCCCGGCTATGAAGGCGTCTATACCTATCCCCTGCGACTCTCTTCGGGTAACTGATCCGGAAAAAATATTCGCATTCAAAGGCTGGCCTCTGGTCAGCCTTTTTTGTTGTTGCCTGCCCGCTATTCAACCGCCCGCTGCTCAGCCATCCTCATTTTTTCTCGAGCACCGTATACCCCCACGCCTTCAGCCCGATAGCCCCCGCCGGTAACACCACCTCCGCCCCCGTAAAAATATCCCGATAGGCACCCTGCAGCATCGCCTGCCCTGCACTCTCGCTCCCACCTCCTCCCGCATGCCCCGCGCCATCGCCCAGCTGTGCCGCCCACTGCGCCGCATCCACCTGCAGCAGTCCACCGGAAAAATTCAACGCCACCAGCACCACATCCTCACCCGCAATCCGTGCAAAGGCAAAACACCGGTCATCCACCGAAGTATACAGCCGCCGGACCTTCGCCGAAACATCCCCGCCACGTACAGCCGCATGTCCCTTCCGCAGCGTCAGCAACGCCTTATAGAAATCATGTAACTCATACCTGCCCGTCCATTCGATGGGATCCTTATCAAAAAATTTCAGCCGCTTATAATTCGGCATCTCCTGCCCGCTGTAGATCAGGGGGATTCCGTCCCACGTACAGCACAACACCTCGAACGCCAGGGCCGCATCACCCAGCCGCTCATACTCACTGCCACTATGCGAATTCTCGTCATGGTTGGTGGTAAAATATGCGCGGATCGTGCCCGCGGGAAATTGCGCAACATAATTATTCAACACTTCATCAAGGCCGCTCAGCCCGGCTTCCTTCCGCCAGACCGCTTCCATCTTGTGCAGGAAGGTCCAGGTATAGGTAGCATCGAAGACTTCATGATAGGCAATTTCCTCGCATTCCGCCAGCCAGAACAAGTCTTTTAAAGGATCCAGCGCCGTCCGCGCCTGCCGCCAGAAGTCCAGCGGCACCAGCATCGCCATATCGCAGCGAAAGCCGTCTACATCACTCTTGTCGATCCAGAATTTCATCACGTCGATCATCGCCTGGCGAAGCGCCGGATTGTCATAATTCAGATCGATCACATCAGCCCAGCCATGAGGATCGAAAAATTGCCCCTCGGCGTTGCGCCGGTAATAGTCCGGATGCTCCCGGGTCCAGTGATGATCCCAGCCGGTATGATTGGCAACGATATCGATGATGACTTTTAATCCCAGCGCATGCGCCTCCTTCACTAGTTGCGTAAAATCATCCAGCGTACCGTACTCGGGATTGATAGTCGTATAATCCGAACAGGCGTAATAACTGCCCAGGCTCCCCAGCCGGTGGTCATGGCTGATCGGGGTGATAGGCATGAACCAGAGAATATCGATCCCCATGTCCCTCAGCCGCGGCATCTGCCGGGCAAAAGCCGCGATCGTTCCTTCAGGAGTATACTGTCGCAGGTTCACTTCATAGATACTGGACGAATAAATCCAATCGACCGGACGAAAAACTTCGCTCATAATAGGTACATGGATGGAATAATCCATTCGCCGGTAAGTTAATATTTATTCCGTTTCCGCCCGATTAAATCCGTTCCGTACCTTTACTCCCGTTTATGAAAAATTTTGATATCCCGATCATCTATCGCAGCCCCCTCATCTCGGCCATCAAAAGTCGGCGAAAGCAGCAGGATAAAATGAAAAAGGATTTCACGCCTACCCAACTAGACCTAGGCAACCTGCAGGTCTACCTCGCCAGGCATTTCGGGTTCTGCTATGGAGTGGAGAACGCCATTGAGATCTCCTTTCGCACCATCGAAGAAAATCCCGGTCGTCCCATCTTCCTGCTCAGCGAGATGATCCACAACCCCCAGGTCAACGCCGACCTGCAGGCCCGCGGCGTCCGCTTCCTGCAGGATACCCATGGCCGGCAAATCATCCCGTTCGAATCACTACAACGCGAAGACATCGTCATCATCCCCGCTTTCGGCACCACGCTCGAGATAGAGGAAAGATTACGCCGCGCCGGCATCCACACAGAGCAATATAATACGACCTGCCCCTTCGTGGAAAAGGTCTGGAACCGCTCCGCCCAAATCGCACAAAAAAAATATACCATCGTCGTCCATGGCAAGCCCGGACACGAAGAGACCAGGGCCACTTTCTCCCATGCCGCGGCAGAAACTCCCACCGTCGTCGTCAAAGATATGGCCGAAGCACAGCAGCTGGCGGAATTCATCACCGGCGCCCGCCCGCCCGAGTCGTTCTACACCGCATTTGAAGGGCAATGCAGTCCCGGCTTCGACGTGAAAAAAGATCTCACCCGCATCGGCGTCGTCAACCAAACCACCATGCTGGCCAGTGATACCCAGGCCATCGCCGATTTTCTGCGCCAGATCATGATCGACACCTACGGCCTCACCCCAGCGACAGCGGAAAATCATTTCGCCGACACCCGCGACACCCTCTGCTATGCCACCCTCGACAACCAGTCGGCCATCAACGGGCTGCTCGGCATCCCCGCTGACCTTGCCATCATCGTGGGCGGATATAACAGCTCCAATACCTCGCATCTCGTAGAGCTGTGCGAAGAAAAAATGCCGACATATTTTATCAGTGGGGAAGAAAAGATCCTGTCCGCAGAGGAGATCCTGCACTATAATTTTCACGCAAAATGCGAAGCTAAAACCACCGGATGGTTACCCGGCCCAGGCCTTTGCCAATCGCTCTTAACCGGCCCCGGCCCCGGTCCCGCCGCCGCAGCCCCCGCACCCGCCCGCATCCTCATCAGCAGCGGAGCCTCCTGCCCCGATGCCCTCGTCGAAGCCGTGATCCGCAAACTGGCCGGCTATTACGGAGCCTCAGAATCACTCGACGCCCTGGTCACAGCCTTCGAAGCCTAACCCGCACCGCGCTCAGCAGCACCGCCTCCCGGGCCTCCGCCGCCTTCGGCATCCCAAATCATCGGCGCCCATCGGCACTCATCGGCCCCGCCGAACTCACACCATCTTAAAACCTTCCAGGAATTTCGTATTGAAGTCGCCGCTGCGAAAACGCTCGTCCTTCATCAGTTGTAAATGAAACGGTATTGTTGTCTTAATACCTTCGATCACATATTCGCTCAACGCCCTGTGCATCGTATTGATCGCCTCTTCCCGCGTCCTGGCGACAGCAATGATCTTGGCGATCATGGAATCATAATAAGGGGGTATCGTATAGCCCGCATACGCATGACTGTCGACCCGGATACCATGCCCCCCCGGCTGATGCAACACATTGATCCGGCCTGGAGAAGGCCTGAAATCATTATAGGGGTCTTCTGCATTGATCCGGCATTCGATGGCGTGCCCCTGCGGTTCGTAATTCAACCCGCTGATCGCCTCGCCCGCCGCTATCTTTATCTGTTCTTTGATCAGATCGAAATTCGTGACTTCCTCCGTCACGCAATGCTCTACCTGGATACGCGTATTCATCTCCATGAAGTAGAAATTGCGATGCTTGTCCACCAGGAATTCAACGGTGCCCACACTCTCATAATTGATAGCAGAAGCGGCCTTGATGGCAGCCTCCCCCATACGGCGACGCAATTGCTCCGTCATGAAAGGCGACGGGGATTCCTCCACCAGCTTCTGGTGACGACGCTGGATGCTGCAATCCCTTTCACTGAGATGACATACCCTTCCGTATTGGTCACCCGCTACCTGTATTTCAATATGCCGCGGCTCCTCTACGAATTTCTCCATGTAGACGCCGTCATTCTTAAAGGCAGCGCCGGCCTCGGCCTTGGCCGTATTATAAGCCCGCTCCATTTCCGATTCTTCCCACACCACCCGCATCCCTTTTCCACCACCACCCGCAGTCGCCTTGAGAATGATGGGATAACCGATCTCCGTGGCCAGACCTTTGGCCCCATCAATGCTTTCCAGCAACCCCTGGCCACCGGGAACCACCGGCACCCCCGCCTTGATCATGGTTTCTTTCGCGGTGATCTTATCTCCCATCGAATTGATCATCGACGGAGTAGGTCCGATAAATTTGATCTCATGCTCGCCGCAGATCTCGGCAAAGCGCGCGTTTTCCGCCAAAAAACCATAACCCGGATGAATGGCGTCCGCATTCGTGATCTCCGCGGCAGCCATGATATGAGGAATATTGAGGTAAGAATCAAAGCTCGCCGGCTTTCCTATACAGACCGCTTCATCGGCAAACTTCACATGCAGGCTTTCCTTGTCCGCCGTGGAATATACCGCCACAGTCTTGATGCCCATCTCACGACAGGTACGAATAACCCGGAGAGCGATCTCCCCTCTGTTGGCAATCAGTATTTTTTTAAACATTCTTGCAATTTTGGATGGGTCAAGCAGGTTCTACGAGGAATAAGGGCTGGTCATATTCTACCGGGGAGGCGTCTTCTGCCAGAACTTTTACGATCCTGCCTTTCACTTCACTCTCGATCTCATTGAAGAGCTTCATCGCCTCGATGATGCAGACGACTTTGCCCGGCTCGACCTCATCTCCGACACTGACAAAAGAAGCCTTGTCCGGAGAAGCGCTCCGGTAAAAGGTACCGATCATGGGACTCTTAATGGTAACTGTATTGCCGGCGGGAGCCTCGGCAGCTTTGGAAGGCTTTTCCGCCGCCGCATTTGCAGGCGTTTGAGAGACAGCCTGGGACGTCGCCGTCAGCGCGGCGACCGGCTGGGTCTGTATGGGAGCCGCGATCAATTGCTGGACCGGCTCTTCTTTTTGTTTGATGGTCAGTTTGAAACCTTTCTCCTCTATACTCACTTCGCCAATGTTAGACTTGTTGATCATTTTGATCAACTCCTGAATCTGTTTAAAATCCATATGGATGAATTTACAGTTTTATTTGGGCGGCTAAAATAGGTATTAAAGCTAAATATACCCAAAAACACTTGTTGGTGGGAAAAAATCGTTCCGGAAAAGTCGTTTTTGACAAATCAAACTATTTCACCCTTTCCACATATTCACCGGTCTTCGTGTTGATCCGGATCAATTCCCCTTCATTCACGAAAAGAGGCACATTCACCGTGGCGCCCGTCTCTATCTTCGCAGGCTTCAACGTTCGCGTAGCCGTGTCTCCCTTGACGCCGGGCTCGGAATAGGTCACCAGCACCACGATCTTATCGGGTAACTCAACACTCATCGGCAGGTCAGTGTCCGTATTGATGAGGACAGAGACTTCCTGCGCTTCTTTCAGGAACTGCGGCGCGTCGATCAACGCTTCCTGCAACGCAATCTGTTCGAAAGTTTCATTGTCCATGAAATTATAGCCGGTATCGTCCTTGTACAGGAATTGGTAGGCCTTCCTTTCCACCCGCACAGGATATATCGTATCACCGCTATTCCAGGTCTTTTCGATGGAGCGGGCATTGTCCACTCCCTTCAGCTTGGCCCATACCTTGGCTGCAGCCCTGGCCGTCTTATTCTCCCCGAATTCCACCACGGTATATAAACTACCATCCAATTTGATGATCATGCCACGACTGATGTCCGCAGTATTTGCCATAAGAGCTGTAAAATTTTTTCAGGCCATTAAATGTAAATCCCCCCTTCCCGGCTGGCCGCTAAATAATGTAGCAAGACCATCATCCGGTAAGGAGGGGGCAAATTTACACTAAAAACTATATGTGGCAAAAGTTCCCTTCGACTGATCTTTTGATGGACAATGCTGTTATAAATGGTCGTTCCGGTAACGTCATACGCCGCGAGGTTCCCCTATTGCAAGTGGACCCGCAAGGTATCGGCAATCACCGTCATCGGTCCATCCTTGGTATTCATCGTAGCGGCTACCCGCCCGTCAGGTAAGGCGACGATACCGACTTCCTTTTTCAGCGTGATGACAATCACCCCGTTTTTGCCCTTATCGCCATAGCTCCGTGTCACCTCATCCCCCTTATGAACTGCGATACTATCGATCCTGTTCGGATTCAGGGCGCTCATAATAGCGTTTGTCACTTCCTTGCCATCCACGATAAACAGCGGCTTATAATTACCATTCTCGTCGGTAAGCCTGACCGAATCTTTCAATTCCAGATGCAGTTCGTAATCTTTCAGCACAATGGCTACCGCTCCGTTGACACCCCTTTGACCAAACAGTCGCACCGCTTGTTCACTCTTCACGACATCGATGGCCGCGATCCTGTCCGGTGAGATCGAATCAGGTTTCCAGCCTACCGGCATTTTTTCACCATCCAGCACGTACAGTACATTGCTGGAATTAGGGTTCAAATTGTGCAAAATGACGCGGGGATCGCTGGTATCTCTCTTCATCACTCCGCCTTCAGGTCCCCTGCCCGCGTTACCTTTCACCATCGTCGCCACAGGGTCACGAACATCCGCCTCCACCTTACCGGTCCCGGTCAGCAGCTTAATGGCCTCAGCCACACCCCCCGGCCGCATCTCCGCCACACGCCGCACGACACGCTTATCCCGAAAAGCCACAAGCAAAACCGCCGCCAGCGGTACAATAAAAAGAAATTTCAGCAGATGGAGCTGTGCGCTCCGGATCTTGTTCATCATGACAATTCTTTTTTTAAGCGATGAAAAATTGAAATTATTTGCCAGCTTGTAACGAGGCTCGCCAAGAACAGTCAACAAATGATATTGATACACTTTCCTGTCCACCCCGCTGCCCAGCACCTCCTGATCCGCAATAAACTCGAGGTTCTGCCGGATCGACCACCGCATCAGCCAGCTGAATGGATTGTACCAGTTCAGCATACACATCAATTCCGTAAGCAGGATATCCACCGTATGCCGCTGCCTGATATGCACATACTCATGCAGGATGATGTCGGACCACTGCTGCTTCGTATGCAGGTCCTGGTTGATATAAATAGAATTGCCGAACGAAAAAGGAATGATGGAAGCATCCACCTGGTAAATCCGTAAAGGCCCCCCCTCGATAAGCCGGGCGCTCTTTCGCAACCTGTAAAGGGACAGCCCCCGGATCACCGTACGGATCAGCAACACCAGCGCACCGAGGCCTATTACCCACAACAGCAAAGCCCACCCCCCGATCCCACTATGCGTCTCAACCGCGACGACATGCCCCTGGCCCCCCACAATAGGAATGAACCGGATAAGATAGGGCTCCCCCGCAGGCCCCTCGTCCCGGAGGATCGGATAAATATTGATCAGCGGAATAAAAAAGGCCAGCAACGAATAGCCCAGCAGATACCAGCGGTTCAGCGCATAAAAGGTCAGCCTGCGCAACAATATTTGGTAGAAGAGCCAGACAACCGCCAGGCTGATGGATAACCTCAACAGGTATACAAAGATAGGTGGCATAGTCAAAAGTTTTAAGAATCTGATTTTTCAATCAACTTGATGATCTCCCTGAGCTCGCCCGCACTCAGCTTCTTCTCTTCCACGAAAAAATTCACCAGGTCCTTATAGGAATTGGAAAAATAATCCCGCACAAACCCGCTCATAAACTTTTTCTTATACTCATCCTCCGAAATCAACGGCCGGTACAAATAAGCATTCCCGATCAGACGGCTGGCGAGGAACCCCTTCTTCTCCAGGTTCTTGATCGTCGAGGCCAGCGTTGTATAAGGAGTATCCGGCGAAGACATATTGTCCAGGAACGACTTGATGCTCCCTTCTCCCGTCTTCCAGACAGCCTGCATGGCCTCTTCTTCCTGATGACTTAACTTTTCCATCATATCTACGAAATTTTCGTAAATCTACGAAATTTTCGTAATAACAAATAAAAACTGCCCTTTTTCGTTAAACATTTATTTTTACACCGCGTTTAGCCTATCAAACTCTTTTTGAAACTAATATGATGAAGACAGTATACCTGGCAATACTTGCCCTCGCCCTCGGTCACGCCGCATCCGCTCAGAAATTACCCAACCAGGCCGCCGCCGATTCGGCCAATGCCAACGCCCCCTATATACGTTTCCCAACCATTCCGCCGCTCCACCTCCTGAAACTCGATAGCGCCTCCTATCTGAGCAAAGACGACATCAGGAAGAACCGGAAAACGATCGTCATGTTCTTCAGCCCGGATTGCGAGCATTGCAAACACCAGACAGAGGCCATCCTCGCCGATTTCAAGGATTTTAAGGATATCGAGATCGTCATGGCAACCTACCAGCCTTTTTCGGAGATGAAAGACTTTTATGCCCATTATCATATTGCCGATCATCCCAATATCCTGATAGGCCGGGATGAAAAATTCGCTCTTCCACCCTTCTACAGGATCCGCAACCTGCCTTATCTCGCCTTATATGATAAAAAGGGTAAACTGATCACCACCTTCGAAGGCAATCAGAAAGCGGATACGATCCTGGATGCGTTCAAAGAGAAATAGAAGCATCAACCCAATCGCAGAAGTTGTTACCTTTGTGCGCGAAAATCATTTTATCACTCAAATATTTTACAGATGAAAGTTACGGTTGTAGGCGCCGGCGCTGTTGGCGCTACCTGTGCCGATAATATCGCCCGTGCAGCATTGGCCGAGGAATTGGTATTGTTGGACATCAAGGAAGGGCTGGCAGAAGGAAAAGCGCAGGATATGATGCAAACCGCCGCCCTGCTGGGTTTCGATACCCGCATCACCGGCAGCACGAATGATTATACAAAGACCGCCGGCAGCGATGTCGTTGTCGTCACCTCCGGCCTTCCCCGCAAGCCAGGCATGACCCGCGAAGAGTTGATCGGCACCAACGCCGGCATCGTGAAAGGGGTAGCGGAAAATATCCTCAAGCATTCGCCCAACGCCATCCTGATCATCATCAGCAACCCGATGGACACGATGACCTACCTGGCCCTCACCGCTACCGGCCTGCCCAAACATCGCATCATCGGCATGGGCGGCGCGCTCGATAGCGCCCGGTTCAAATACCAGCTCAGCCAACACCTGCATTGCAGCCCCGATGACCTCAATGCCGTAGTGGTCGGCGGCCACGGCGACACCACCATGATCCCGCTGATCCGCCTCGCCACCTGGAACAGCGCCCCCGTCACGAAATTCCTCAGTGCCGACCAGCAGCAGAAGATCGTTGCCGACACCATGGTCGGTGGCGCCACCCTCACCAAACTCATCGGTACCTCCGCCTGGTATGCGCCCGGAGCCGCCGGTGCTGCCCTGGTCAAATCCATAGTACGCGACGAGAAAAAATTATTTACCTGCTGCGTCTCCCTCAATGGCGAGTATGGTCAGAAAGATATCTGCCTCGGTGTCCCGGTCACCATCGGCCGGCATGGCTGGGAAAAGATCCTCGACTTCGGCCTGAACGCAGACGAGCAGGCCCTTTTCAGCAAAAGCGCCGAGGCCGTCCGCAGCATGAACGACGTACTGAAGACTTTATAATCAACAACATTCCAGGATATCGCTGGATATCCGGAGGCCGTCCCAAAAGGAAGGCCTTTTTTTTATGTGGTTTTATATGCTGAGGAAAGCATAGATGCCCAACAGCATATTGGCCACGCTGATGGTAATAAAATAGAGCAGTGAGATGGCCATCGCTTTACCGAGGGATAGCCAGAAGGACTGCCGGTACATCCCGTGCAAAGCGGCCACGAGATAAATAAAGGCCAGGATCAGCGAGAGAGCAGTGAGGACGATCTCGGCCCAGTCGCCCGGAATCAGTTTGTCGAGGCCCATGAACACCAGAAACAGCAAAAAGATGAAGCAATGATAGTGCACGGTGAAGATCGCGTGGTTCACATAATAGTACTGCTCCTTGCTGTAGAACCAGCCGACATACAGGGCGAATAGGGGCAGGAGGACAAACATGATCTTGGGGATGTCATGGCTGACGTCTACTTCCACGATAAACATTCACGGAATGCCCGGTATCTTCCTGGCGGCCAGCGGCTTTCTCCTCCTTACCCGCGAAAAGCACGACGAAGAAGACCGCGGAAATAAAGATATACATGCGGATCGGGTTCAGGTAGCTCATCCTTCTACCGGCGACATATTCCCGCGTGAGGAAGCCCGGCCGGATGATGAGATCCTTGACGGTGACGAAGAACTTGCCGTCGAAATGGGTGAGATCTTCAAAAAAGTGCCTGATCAGATGCCCGACCGATTCCTTAGGCTCCAGGTTCTCTTGCCCGCACCGCGAACAAAACCGCTCTTCCACGGTCGCGCCACAATTCAGGCAACTCTTGTCATGACGGAGATGATGGGCGCTCACAGTTTTTTTCTAAAAATAAGGATTCCGCCGTATCCAGACCCCTACGTTCATCTTTTTTTAATCCCACCGGAATCAACCGCTTCCAAAACCCTCTCCATCGGCTGCTCCTCCATACACTTAAAATGCCCCTTCGGACACTTCTTATACCCGATCTTCGAGCAGGGACGACAGCTCAACCCCTTCACCTCCATCACCTCGTACGGCAACGGCGCACCCGACTGCACCGCCGCACTCGTACTCGATCCACCCGCGTCCGCCCGCGCCCCGGCCACACTAGCTCCGCTTCCCCCCTTATAACGATATAAGTAATTATCCCCATAATAAGGATACATCCCGAACTCCGGCACCGTATTCCCCCAGATCGAAACGATCGGCCGCTTAAACGCCGCCGCAATATGCATCAGCCCCGTATCATGAGTCACCACCAGCTTAGCCTGCCGCACCAACCCTGCTGACTCGTTGAGATTGAACTTACCGCACGCATTGTATATCTTGATCGGATCGATTGCCGCCAACCGCTCCCCCGTCTCCGCATCTTCAGGGCCGCCCAGCAGGATCATCGGATGCCGCGCCTGCTCGCATATCTCCGCCAGCTTATGATAAGGCAGCTTCTTCGTCGGCAACGCCGCCCCGATCACCAGCCCCACATACCCCGCCTGGTGAGCAGTAGGAATATCATTGGGCTTCAGCTCGTCCGAAGCCGGGATGAAATAGTCCAGACCCGCCCCGTCATTCCTGATACCAAAAACGGCGACGGTATCCATATACCGGTCTACAATATGCCGGTCAGGCATCCTGTTCACCTTGAAGTTAGTCAAAAGCCATTTTTGAATATTCAGCTTGTCGAAGGAAAAAGCCGCCTTCCCCAGTCCCCGCTTGACCTTTAATGTCCGCAGGTTGTGATGAAGATCGATCACATAATCGAAACCCTCGCGCCGCAGCGAGTCAATCACCGCCGAAAGATCATCCCCCAGGCAGTGGATCTTGTCGATATAGGGATTGGCCTCCAGGAGAGGCCTGAAGGACGCCTTGGTCAGATAGTGCACCTCTGCCGTCACCACCTGCTTTTTCAGACAGCGGACCACCGGGGTCGTCAGCACGATATCCCCGATCGAAGAAAATCGTATAACCAAAAACTTCATTGTTGCGGCTCTATATAATTCAAATCTTTTCCAAATGTCTCCGGCGTTATCGCCAATGCCACGAACGCGATGACAAACACAATGAGACCAGTCACCCAGCCGGCCTGGAAGTGACCCAGCGATGGCACCAGCGCCTTGAACAACGGGGCCACCACCACTGCCAGCGACCCACGAGCCATATTCGGCACCGTTGTCGCCACCGTCGCGCGGATATTCGTCCCGAACTGCTCAGCCGCCATGGTCACGAACATCGCCCAGAAACCAGTCCCAAACCCCAATAGCACACAGACCCAGTACAAGGAGGTCGACGTCGACCCTTGCAGGTTGAAAAAGGCAATCACCCCGATCACGGTGATAATATGGAACAGCCACAACGATTTTTTTCGGCTTTTCAATCCCTGACTGATAAACCCGATCAACACATCTCCCACCGAGATCGCCGCATACGCTACCATGATCCCCTTCCCCGGATCGATCGCTCCCTTCACCTTCATATCGGAGGCAAAATCATTGCTAAAGGAGATCAGCACCCCGATCACATACCAGTTCGGCAGGGCGATCAGGATCGCCGTCAGATATTTTTTGAACCGCTGACCATTCGTGAACAGCATAAAAAAGTTTCCGCGACTGACAGCAGTCCCGGCCATATTCTTATACATCCCCGACTCCAGCACGCCCACCCGTAACAACAACAGCAGGATACCAAGGCCGCCGCCAATATAATAACAGGTCCTCCAGCCTTCACCACTCGCACCCACACACCAGACTTTGATAAAATACGCAAACACCGCCCCGCTCAACCCGATCCCCGCGACCAGCGAGGTGGCGATCCCGCGCCGTTCCTTTGGCATCAGCTCACTGACCAGCGTGATCCCTGCACCCAGTTCACCCGCTAACCCCAATCCGGTAATAAACCGCGCCATCTCATACTGACCGACCGTATGCACAAAGCCATTCCCGATGCTCCCCAGCGAATACAGGATGATCGACGCAAACAACACCCGCAACCTCCCCAGTTTGTCCCCCAATACACCCCAGACGATACCGCCGATCAGCAACCCATACATCTGGATGCTCAGGATATCCGTTCCCTTGAGTTTCACTTCCGCATCCGTCAGCCCAAGCCCATGCAATGAAGGTATCCGGATAATACTGAAGAGCAACAGATCATAGACGTCGACAAAATAACCCAGTGCACCTACGATTACCGCCAGGTTGAATAGAGAAACCTTTTTTTGCTCCATGAGGAATTAAGATTTTTTATAGGGGTCTTCGGCAACAGGAGCATTTTTCCTGCCGAAAAAAAGTTTGTAAATAACGGGAGCAGTAGTGATCACCACAATGCCGATAACGATCACTTCCAGGTGCTTTTTCAGATCGAAGCCGAATTTCATCATAAATAGTTTGTCCAGGTAATGCCCCGCAAAAAGCATGGCGAATACCCAGGCCGCACTACCGATAATGTTGTAGATGATGAATTTTTTGCGGTCCATGGCCACGATCCCCGCAATAATGGGCGCAAAAGTCCTGATGATCGGCAGGAAACGGGCAAACACGATGGCCTCGCCACCATGCTTGTCATAGAATTCCTTCGCACGGAACAGATACTTCTTTTTGAACAGCAGGCTATCATTGCGGTGATACAGATAAGGTCCGCTCTTATGACCGAACCAATAGCCGGCGGCATTTCCGAGGATGCCACAGATCGTTACCATAATCCACAACAGGACCAGATCCAGCAGTTCGCTGCCGGTGCCCCCGCTCATCATGCTGTCGACCAGTTTTTCACTATAGATGCCCGCGACGAAGAGCAGGCTGTCCCCCGGCAGAAAAAAGCCGACCATCAGGCCGGTCTCGGCAAAAACAATAAATAGCAACACCCATAAGCCGCCGAGCGCGATGTAAAATTCGGGGTTGACCAGGTCTTTTAAGGTGATCGTTAAGAGTTCGAACATAATAATTACTTCATTTTATTAATTGACTACGGCCTCCCCCAGTTCCCCCTCCCACTTGCTCACCACGACGACCGCAATGCTGTTGCCCAACACGTTGGTTGCGGCGCGGGCCATGTCCAGGATCTGGTCGATGCCCAGCAAAAGTAACAGCCCCTGCTGCGGTATGTTGTACAGTAAAAGCGTGCCGGTCAGGACGGCGAGGACCGCCCGCGGAACCCCCGCTACCCCCTTGCTGGTCAGCATCAGCACCAACAGCATAGAAACTTCCTGCCCCAGGCTTAAGTGAATATTATAGGCCTGCGCAATGAACAGCGACGCAAAGGTCATATACAGCATGGCGCCATCTAGGTTAAAGGAATAGCCCAACGGTAATATAAAGCTCACGATCTTGGGCGGACAGCCGAAATTCTCCAGTTCTACGATCAGCCGGGGAAAAGCAGCCTCCGAAGTGGCCGTATTAAAAGCCAGTAGGATCATATCTTTAACGGTCATCACAAGGTCGATCACCCGCCTGCCTACAAATGCGCTGGCGATCAGCAGAAGGATCAGCCACAATACCAATATAGCCATATAGAAGCTGATGATCACTTTCCCATAGTTCACCAGCAATTCGGGTCCCTTGATCGCCATGACGCTGGCAATGGCAGCCAAGGAAGCGATCGGCGCAAGATACATTACATAACCGGTCACCCGCAGGACAATTTGCGCTATGGCATCCAGGCCTTTGATAACGATAGCGCCCTGTTCCCCGATGGAAGCGGTGGCAATACCGAACAAGACGGCAAAGACGACGATTTGCAAAATCGCGTTTTTCGCCAGGGCATCGAAAATGCTGAGGGGAACGATATTGGTAAAAAAGGTCTTGAAGGAGATAGTCGACTGTTCGATCCCTGTGCTGGCGCCGGCCGGCGGAAGAGGCAGGTTCAGATCGCTGCCCAGGGACAGGGCATGCATGACGACCATCCCCAGCAGCAGGGACAGGAAGGAGGCACACATAAACCACAGCAGGGCCTTACCGCCGATCCTGCCTATCGCCTTGATATCCCCCAGTTTGGCAATCCCGACCACCAGCGTGCAAAAGACCAGCGGCGCAATGATCATCTTGATCAGCCGGAGAAAAATGTCCGTCACCACCCCCGTCACCGCCGTAAAACCTTCGACCTGGACAGGACTACCATTATAATGCGCCCACAGCCCCAGGAGAATACCTGCGACCATAGCGATCATCATCCATCCTGTCAGACTGATTTTAGGCATAAACACTTGACCGCAGGCCCCGGTTCCACCTTTGGCCCCCGCACCCACCACATTGGTCCATCTTTAAGTCTGCAAAGAATCGAAAAATATTGATTTGACAAAACTTTAATCCCAAAATCCGATCCCGGCTCCAACAATTGATACCTGATTATTAAATATTTGTTTATTTTCGACCCTAGTCGCCGCAAAGCGAAATATAATCAAAACAAGCTATTTATGAGTTTACTCAGAAAGAAATCTCTGGCTTCTTTGCTGACCCAGGCAGGTAATTCCGAAAAAGGCCTCAAACGGACCCTAGGTGCTGGAAACCTCGTTGCTTTGGGGGTAGGAGCCATCATCGGAGCCGGCCTGTTCGTCAGGACGGCCGCAGCTTCAGCCGAAGCGGCTGGACCTGCAGTGACCGTCTCTTTCCTCGTTGCCGCCGTCGGTTGCGTATTCGCCGGTCTGTGCTATGCTGAATTTGCGGCCATGATCCCCATCGCAGGCAGCGCTTACACCTATGCTTACGCCACCCTCGGCGAGTTGATAGCCTGGATCATTGGCTGGGCGCTTATCATGGAGTACGCCCTCGGCGCGGCTACTGTCTCCATTGCGTGGAGCGAATACCTGAACCAATTGTTCGGCGGCCGAATACCGTATGAATGGTGCCATTCCCCGCTCGAGCATATTCACACGGTGGCAGGCTCGGCGATTGCCCAATTCCCGGCCAGCGTCGCTGCTGCCGCCAAAGACAATGTGCTGTTACTCAGTGACCTCCAATATAAGGCTTTGTCGCCTGACCTCCAGGCATTGGTACATACCGATAATGGCATCGTCAATTTCCCGGCGTTGCTGATCCTGTTGCTCATCTCCCTGCTCCTGATTAAAGGCACAGCAGAATCCGCCTTTGTCAACGCCATCATCGTATTTATTAAGGTATCGATAGTATTGGTATTCATCGCAGTAGGCTGGCATTTTATCAACCCCGCCAACCATACCCCATACACTATCCCCGCCGACGCCCCCGGGCACGAAGGATTCTTCAAACATGGGTTGGGCGGTATCCTCGGCGGAGCGGCTATCGTATTTTTTGCCTTCATTGGCTTTGACGCCGTCTCCACCGCAGCCCAGGAAGCAAAGAACCCCAAACGGGATATGCCCATCGGCATTCTGGGCTCACTCGTCGTGTGTACCATATTATATGTACTGTTCTCTTATGTCCTCACCGGTGTGGCCAACTGGAAGGATTTCGAACTGGCAGGAAAAGAGGCTTCCGTCAGCTATGCCATCAAGACTTATATGGTCGGGTATAAATGGCTGGCGACCGCAGTCAACGTCGCCATTCTCGCCGGATTCTCCTCGGTGATCCTCGTCATGCTGCTGGGCCAGAGCCGGGTTTTCTATACCATGTCCACCGATGGTTTACTGCCTAAGATATTCTCCGACCTTCATCCCAAATTCCGGACACCCTATAAGTCCAACATGATCCTCTTCCTTTTCGTCGGCTTGTTCGCCGCCTTCGTACCCGGCAGCATAGCGGGCGACCTGACTTCCTTCGGAACACTGTTCGCCTTCGTATTGGTCAGCGCAGGCGTCCTGGTCATGCGCAAATCGAATCCCGAAGCCGAACGGCCTTTCCGTACCCCCCTGGTACCCCTGGTTCCCATCCTGGGAGTGCTGGTGTGCCTCGGGATGATCGTCGCACTCGATATTCATACACTGACTGCCGCTTTTGTCTGGATGATCATCGGCCTGGTGGTTTACTTTGCGTATAGTAAAAACAACAGCAAGCTAAAAGCTCTGTAAGATAAGATACACGTCTCTCCAGACAGGCCATTCGGCTTTATTCGCCCGGATGGCCTATTTTTTTTATTTTTACCCCCCGGTAAACTATTTTTGCCCCCCAATAAACAAAAGATTCTATGGGTCGCATATTTGAAGTACGGAAGCATACCATGTTCGCCCGTTGGGACCGAATGGCCAAGCAATTCACGCGTATCGGTAAGGAAATCGCCATCGCCGTCAGGGTCGGAGGCCCCGATCCCGCCACCAACCCCGCTCTGCGCCGCTGCTTCCAGAACGCCAAGAGCGTCAACATGCCCAAAGACCGCGTCGAAGCCGCTATCAAACGGGCGACGGGCAAGGACACGACGAACTACGAAGAGATCCTATACGAAGGTTATGCCCCTCATGGCGTGGCCCTGCTGGTGGAAACGGCGACAGACAACCACGTCCGCACAGTCGCCAACGTCAAATCGCACTTCAATAAAGGTGGTGGAACCTTAGGCAATAGCGGCAGCGTCAGCTTCCAGTTCAAAAAGATGGGCGTTTTCAAGCTGAAACCCGAAGGGATTAATATGGACGACCTGGAATTAGAGCTTATTGATCACGGCCTGGAAGAATTAGGCGAAGGAACCGGTGAACACGACGAACCGGTGCTGGTACTGCGGGCAGCCTTCGGCGACTTCGGTCATATGCAGAAAGCTCTGGAAGAAAAAGGCATCATCCCGATCACTTCGGAGACCGAATGGATCCCGACCACCACGGTCGAACTCCCCGAAGACCAGGCCCAGGATGTGCTCAAACTGATCGACCGGCTGGAACAGGACGAGGACGTCCAAAAGGTCTTTCATAACCTTAAATAGTCGCCCCGCCCCTACTCGGCCATCATCTCCCTCACCGCGTCGCTGATCTGCTCGGCATTGGGCTTGCTGAAATAATCGCCGTCACTGGAATAGGCCGGCCGGTGCGCCTGCGCAGTGATCGTGCGCGCGGCGGTATCCAGCCATTTATATCCCCCCTGCTCCTCCATGACCTTATTGAAGATAAAGCCTGCCGCACCGCCGGGCACATCTTCATCGACGATCAGTATCCGGCTGGTCTTCTTCAGCGATTCGAGGATGAGGTGATGGATATCGAAAGGCAACAGCGTCTGCACGTCGATGACCTCACAACTGATCCCCGAGGCTTCCATCACCCGTGCCGCTTCCTCTACGACCCGCAATGTGGCCCCGTAAGAAACCAGTGTAATGTCTTCCCCTTCCCTGATGATCTCCGGTACACCCAGGGGGACTGTAAACTCCGCCAGGTTCGCCGGCAACTTTTCTTTCAGCCGGTAGCCGTTCAGACATTCGATCATGATCGCCGGGTCTGCCCCTTGTAACAAGGTATTGTACATGCCCGCAGCCTGCACCATATTGCGGGGCACGCAGACATGCAGCCCGCGCAGCGAATGCAGGATCAGTCCCATAGGCGAACCACTGTGCCAGATCCCCTCCAGCCGATGCCCCCGCGTCCTGACGATCAGCGGCGCCGTCTGCCTGCCTGCCGTCCGGTATTGGAGGGTGGCCAGGTCATCGCTCAGCGGTTGCAGACCATATAATAAGTAGTCGATATACTGAATTTCCGCGATCGGCCTCAGCCCCCGAAAAGCCATCCCGATGCCCTGCCCCATGATCGTTAGTTCCCGGATGCCCGTATCGAAGATCCTTTCAGCCCCGTGTTTGGCCTGCAGACCGGCAAATCCCTGGTTGACGTCGCCTATCTTACCCACGTCCTCGCCAAAGGCCAGTACCAGCGGGTTGTGCGTGAACAGCTGGTCAAAATACCGGTTCAGCACTTCATAACCGTTGAGGATAGGCGCATCCTCTGCATAGACCGCCTTTACCTCCGGCACCTTCAGGATATTACGGGCGCCTTCATGGTACAAATGCGTATTGTAGATGACGGCATTCTCCTTCTTCAGTTCCCGGTAGTAGGCAGCGACATTCGCAGCAGCAATCGCCCCAGCCCCCGCAGCAGTCGCCCCCCCCGCCAGCCCCAGCGCCTCATGCAGCGTCTGCATAACCTCTTTACGACCGGGCTCGCGGTTAGCCGCCAGTGTTTGCGCCAGCCCCTGTAGCTGCCCCGCCGTGTCCGGGCTGTCCTGCGCCAGGTTACGGATCAGTTCAACCGCCCGGGCAACCTGTGCCCGGATAGGGCCCTGGTATTTTTCCCAAGCCAGGTTGCGGCTGTCGCGGGTGAAATCCTTCGCCGCCGTCTCGATCTCATCCAGATCATCCTCGCTGGCCAGATCATTATCGATGATCCATTCCTTCATCTTTTTTATTCCGTCCCACTCCCGCTCCCATTCCAGGCGCTCGGTTGGTTTATATCTTTCGTGGCTGCCCGAGGTAGAATGCCCCTGCGGCTGCGTCACCTCTTCGACGTGGAAGACCACCGGCGTATGTGTCTGGCGGACGGACCGGATGCCCGCTTCGAAAGCCTCGCACATGCCGGCATAATCCCAGGCCTTCACCCGGAAAATGTCTATGCCGTTGGTGCCTTCTTTTTTCTGGAATCCTTTCAGGGCTTCCGAGATAGACCCTTTCGTCGTTTGAAATTTGCGGGGCACGGAGATCCCGTATCCGTCGTCCCAGACAAAAATGGCCAGCGGCACTTGCAATACCCCCGCGGCATTCAATGTCTCCCAGAAATGTCCTTCGCTCGTAGACGCATCGCCAATCGTGCAAAAACATACTTCGTTACCCTGATTCGATAACTCCGTGAATGGCTTGAGCACTTCCACTTCCCGAAAAGCCTTCGAGGCATATGCCAGCCCCAGCGCCTTTGGCATCTGGGCCGCACAAGGCGCCAGCCCCGCTGTGAGGTTCTTGCTATTCATCAGGTCCAGGACATTACCGTCCTGATCGACAAATGGAGTGGCAAAATGAGAGTTCATTTGCCTGCCCGAGCTGTGAGGATCATGCCTCGGATCAGGATCTGCATATAGTTGGGAGAAAAATTCTTCAATAGTTGCTGCCCCCGTCGCAAAGGCGAATGTCTGGTCTCGGTAATAGCCGGCATAAAAATCGCCGGGCCGGAAAAATTTGGCCATAGCTACCTGCGGGACTTCCTTTCCATCCCCGAAAATGCCAAATTTAGCCTTCCCGGTGAGGACCTCTTTACGGCCCAGAAGACTCGCTTCCCGGCTTTCACAGGCAGACTGGTAATCTTTCAGGACTTCTTCCCGAAACCTATCGAAAGATAATTTTTCCGGATCGAGGACTTCGCCGGCAGCTGGATTTTCCATTTTTTATCTCCTATCGCATTGATTGTTAAAAAGATGTAATCCCCAATAATTTATTCCAAAAGCTGACGTTAAGTAATTAATTTTATATCCTGCTTGAAGCAGCCAAACTATGAAAAAAATAACAATTTCAGCCTTTCTTTTTATCACCATCCTGTCAGCACGTGCACAGGTCAGTAATTCCCTGGGTACTCCATTGCCGACCCCTGAGGATGTGGTGCAGGTGAAGGAGAACAGTCACAACTTCGGCAAGATACCCCAGGGTCGGCCGGCTACCTATACCTTCGAAATCGTCAATACAGGCACCACTCCCCTGAAACTCGACAATGTCCGGGCTTCCTGCGGTTGTACCACGCCGGAATGGAGCAAGGCCCCGATCGCACCAGGTGCAACGGCTGAGATCAGGGTCGGCTACAATGCCTATGCCGAAGGCACTTTTTCCAAGACAGTGACTATTATATATAGTACTAACCACACAAAACTGCTCACCATTTCCGGCGAAGTATATAAAGTGCCGGCCAGTTCCGCACCCGACAACGCGTCTGTCCAATTATTAAAACAAATAAACTAATACAACAATGAAGAAGTTAATCCTGTTAGCCAGTGCTGCATTACTGACCATCGGAGTTTTTGCCCAGGACCAGGCCAAGAAGGCTGAAGATGTAGTCAAGTTTAAGGAATTGACCTATGACTTCGGTAAGATCAAGCAAGGCTCCCCGGTAACACACGATTTCGTCTTTACCAATATCAGCAACTCTCCCGTGATCATCGAGTCCGCCGTTCCTTCCTGTGGTTGCACGACCCCCGTCAAGCCGGAAGGCGCCATCCCGCAGGGCAAGGACAACAAGATCCAGGCCGGCTTCAACGCCGCTAACGTCGGTCCGTTTAACAAGAGCATCACTATCAAAGTAGCCGGCGTCGACCTTCCCGTTCAATTGAAAATCACCGGTGAAGTGCTGACCGCGGACGCCTACGCCAAATACCAGTCCTCAAAGGCCAATACCCCCGGACGGTAAAATCAACGTCAAAAAACAAATTCACAGCGAAAGCCTCCTGCAATACCAGGAGGCTTTCCTACTTTTGCCTCATGTTAACCATCAGTCAACGCGGACAGCTAATGCCGGCTTCGCCGATCAGGAAACTCGTGCCCTATGCAGAGGCAGCCAAAAAGAAAGGCGTCAAGGTCTATCACCTGAACATCGGCCAGCCCGATATCGAAACCCCAAAAATGGCCCTCGATGCTGTCCGGCATTTTGACTTCAAAGTTTTGGAATATAGCCACAGCGCAGGCAACGAAAGCTACCGGCGCAAACTATCCGACTATTATAAGAAAATGGGCATCGACGTGGATTACCAGCAGATCATTGTCACGACAGGAGGATCGGAGGCTATCCTCTTCAGTTTCATGAGTTGTCTGGATGCCGGTGACGAAGTGATCATTCCGGAGCCGTTTTACGCCAATTACAATGGGTTCGCCGTCGCCGCCAACGTAGTCGTAGTGCCGCTGACTTCCTATATCGACAACGGCTTCGCCCTTCCCCCCGTATCGGAATTCGAAAAACTGATCACCCCTCGCACCAGGGGCATCGTCATCTGTAACCCCAACAACCCTACCGGTTACCTCTACAGCCGGGAGGAAATGGAGACCCTGAAGGAACTTGTCATCAAACATAACCTGTACCTTTTTTCCGATGAGGCCTACCGCGACTTCTGTTATAGCGGTCAGCATATCAGCGCCCTCAACCTGAAGGGAGCGGAGAACAACGTCCTCATGATGGATACCATATCCAAACGCTACAGTGCCTGCGGAGGCCGGATCGGGGCGCTCGTTACCCGCAACCAGGCAGTGCTCGACACCGTCATGAAATTTGCGCAGGCCCGGCTAAGTCCGCCTTCTTTCGCCCAGATCCTCGGCGAAGCTGCTACAGATCTGCCGCCTGATTACTTTGACGCCACCAGGGCCGAATACCTGAAAAGAAGGGACGTACTGGTCGACCGGCTCAACCGGATGCCAGGCGTTTACTGCCCCAATCCGGGAGGAGCATTTTATGCCATGGCCACCCTCCCCGTCGATGATACAGATGTTTTCTGCCAGTGGCTGCTGGAATCCTTCTCCTATAATAACCAGACAGTCATGCTGGCCCCGGCGGGCGGCTTCTATGGCACCAAAGGACTCGGAAAGAAGGAAGTCCGTCTGGCTTATGTATTGAATACAGAGGACCTCAACAAGGCCATGGATTGTTTGGAGAAGGCCCTCGCCGAATATCCCGGCGCTTCGGTGCAGCACCTCGAAGCTGCCCATTCGACCCATTCGGCGCAATGATCGATCCCTCTCCGACTGATGCATATCCGTCCCTCCCACTCGAACGGCCGATGTCCCCCGGCTATCGCCGACGCACGTCCGCCCATACCCATTCGCCCCACCAAGGGCTGTCCGCCTCTCTCAGCCACCCCTAAACGCCCATTCTCGACCAATTGACCAAAAAAGTCGAATTACAATTAATAATAATTTATTAATAGATTTATCGAAATTCAAGAATTTAAGCCAAAAACAGCCAAAAATGGTCATTTAAGACCACGATATTAACATTAAATATAATCAACATATTACTTTTTATAAAATAATCCTGAAAATGTTAATAAAATAGTTTCCATTTTCCCAAAATTTTCCGATCTTGCACGCAGAACGGTTGAAGGAATGAAAAAAGTGATAAAAGGATTTAGCAATTAAGCTTTCTTTAACCATTTGGTATCATTGAATTGTTCTCTGAGTAGGTTTGGGTCATTACCTTTGTGTCGCCGGTGCAGGAAACGGATAGTGAAGAAGCAAAGAAACCCGGCATCAACAACATCGATCTTTTGAAGATTTTTCATATGGCAAGCAATCGTTAGACGGCCTTCTGTTTCCACAGAGGGCCTTTTTTTTGCCCCTCCTTTTCCCGCCTCGCCACCTCTCCCGCCTTCCTCTCCGCATTTTCACCTCGCCACGCCCTCCTCATCTCTCCCTGGCCGTTCCCTGATTTTCAACCCTCATTATGCTTTTTTCCAATGATTTTTCTCTATTTTTGCAGCCCCTTTAGAAGCCCTCCACCGGACGGCCGCTAAAGAACCATCAACCGGCGCGATAGCTCAGTTGGTTAGAGCACAGGATTCATAACCCTGAGGTCTCGGGTTCAAATCCCGATCGCGCTACAAAGCCCCATAATAATTTGATTACCAATTTATTATGGGGCTATTTTCTTTACAGATCTACATTCATGAGGCGCCCGGTACAAGACGCGATTCATTATACGCCTGGTTACCCTTATTTGAACAAGAATTCTTTGAGGTAATCTGCTGCCTGCCTAACAGATTCCTGTACGGCAGAAATATGCGACAATGGATTTAACATACCATAATCATGAATAAACCCTTTATATTCTGTAATGGTGGTGGGTACACAAGCCTCGTCCAGTTTCCTGCCATAGGCCACACCTTCATCATGCAGGATATCATTTTCTGCTACCTGAACCAGCGCGGGGGGCAGATTTTTTAATTCCTGCAGTGAAGCCAGGTAAGGGGAAGCATATTTGTTCTTCCTGTCAACTGGATTGGGGGCGTAATTATCCCACATCCATTTCATCAAAGGGGTAGTCAGAAATCTTTCCTGTGCAAAATGGGTATAGGATTCACGGCCGAAATCCGAATCAGTCACCGGCCATAATAATAACTGGCAACGCAGTTTAGGACCATTTTTATCTTTTGCCATGAGCGCTATCACCGCTGTCATATTACCGCCCACACTGTTGCCCGCAACTGCCAGTTTTGAACCATCGACCCCGATTTCCTTTCCATGCGATGCAACCCATTTGGTCGCTGCATAAGCCTGGTTAATCGCCACAGGAAAATGAGCATCCGGAGAGGGAGTATAATCAGGGAAAACCGCAACAGCGCCACTACGTACTACCAGGTCACGGACCAGTCTTTTGTGGGTGGGAAAATCCCCCAGAACCCATCCGCCACCATGAAAGAACAGGAATACCGGTAAATTTCCTTTCGCGCCTTTGGGCTTAACGATGTCGATTTTTACCGTAAGATCATCTTCCGTAATAGTCCTTTCGGATTCCTCGATGTCACTATAGTCGTATGTCACCGATTTTTGAGCGTTGACCAATACTAGTCTGGCATCTGCAGGGGAAAGCGTTTCCAGAGGTTTGCCGTTGCCGCTGTTGAGGACTTGTAAAAAAGCGCGGATATCCTTTGAAATGTTGGGGTCCTGCGCCGCAGGAACTGTTGACTGTGCCATAATTTGTTGATTAAAAAAAGCTGATGTTATTGTTAATAAAACAGTTAAGAAATAATAAATGTGTTTCATGTTTTGAATTGTAATTATCTATTCAATATTTATTTTGGTATGTCCAGGTCATTTGCCTACCCCCGTTCATTCGGTCGATGATTATGACAAGAGGAGACCTCTGCATGTCAAACAGAAACCGGAAGGTACCAGTGACATGCACACGGCTTTGCAAACAGCCGTCTCTAATGCTGGGCCAAATTGGGCAAGAAGATCAATCCGGCGTCGCTGACAACATCACAGCAAGTGAATCCATATAATCGCGCCAGTGAATGATCTGACGATCTTTGATCGTAATGATGGAGCAAAACCGGTTGTCATAAGCTTTGCCTGTATGGGGCACTGTACCGTGAACTTCATATTCAAGGACAATAATATTATCGGGTTGAGCGACCTTATATACCTTCAGGTTGTCTGCAGAATGAAGAACATTGGTATAGCCGCCAAACCAGTCCATATAAGCCTTACGCCCTTTAATCTTATTGGCAAATCCCGGGAAGATGTATAAGAATTCAAAAACTGCATTTTCTGCTACAGCATCCCAAAAATGCTCTCCACTCACTTCACCCTTCAACCCTTCCATAATAATGGCAAAAAATGGCTCGGCGTTCTTGTTGAATGCAGGGTGATTTCTGTTCACTCTTGTCTTTGCAGGCTTGTTATCCATGTGATTATGTTTTTTATATGATGAAAGATCTACAAAGAATTATATAAAGGAGCAAACACCTCTTTTGCAAATACATTCGCCGGGGTAGGCGATAAATTTCCGCTGGCCCTTTTTTCATAGTTCATGATGCCATTTCTTAGCGCGGCCTCCATATCGGTTATATCATTAGCTATATCAATCGAGAGCCCCATGTCGATCATTGCCCGTTTTGCCTGGTCGACAGGAAACTGTATATATTGCAAATCAGGCTTTCCAATCGAATTTCCCATAATTCCTGTAAACTCCTTAAAGGAATAATTCCTGTCGCCTGAAATGGGCAGAACGCTTTTCCCAGAGAAGTCTTGACCCGATAAATACCCGGATGCAATAAGAGCAATGTCTTTTGTCGCTACCATAGGGATTTCGTGGTCGGGATCTGCAGTCGTTCCATTTATTCCCATATCTTTTATTAGTTTTAAATTCAACAAAGCATTATCCATGAAATAAGCCGGACGCAGATGCAAAACATTCACATCCTTGAGTTGATTTAATTTTACTTCCTGTTCCGCAAGGCCGGCAATGAGACCGTTGTCTTCGTGCATGTGCGCGCCATAACTGCTCAGGTTCACAATGTATTTTATTCCTGACTTTTGAATCGCTTCGATAGTTGTATCCCCCACTTTTCGTTGGAATTCTCTATAAGAGTTGGCGGTAAAATTCGGAGGGAGTAAAACAAATGCGCTATCCGCATTTTTAAACGCTTTCGTAACAACAGCTACATCGGTAATATCGCCAGGAATTACTTCTGCCCCCATGTCGCTGAACTTTTTTAAATTGTCAGCCGTTCTCGCAACTAATTTCACATGGTGTCCTTCCTTTAAAAGGATTCCAGCGATTTTGCTTCCAATTTTTCCGGAGGCTCCTAATACAGTGATTGTCTTTTTCATTGTCGATTTGTTTTGATACAGCAAATGTCTATATTTACTTTAGAATTCACGAGTACATACTAATTAGTACTATAGTATCAAAAAAGTAAGTAATGAGAAAATCAACCTCTTCGAATTATACCAATGAAACTGAACTGGCAGCAATATGCCCCATGCACAATGTCATGAGAGTATTAGGGGGGCGTTGGAAAATTGCATTGCTGTACTTTATTCATCAAAATCATAACCGCTTCAGTTTATTGCAGAAAAAGATGCCTTTTATAACAACTAAAATGCTCAGCCAACAATTAAAAGAGCTGGAACAGGACAATCTGATCAAAAGAAAAGTCTACGCAGAAGTGCCTCCCAGAGTGGAATACTCCCTTACTGCGAAAGGTAAGTCTCTGCTGCCAGTTTTAGAAGACTTATATACTTGGGGGGAAAAGCACGCTAATACCAATTGAACAAAGCGCTGCCCTGACGCAATTTTCCGGATTTAGAGGTACTTTAAAAAATCATATCCGGGAGCGGCAGCTCACTAAAGGCCAATAAATCAAGCAGTACATGGTTAGATAATTGTCCCGATCGCGCTACAAACATTGATTTTTAAGTTATTACGAAATAGGTTATTCGAGAGGATAACCTATTTTATTTAATATCAATGTCTTATAACCTGAAAAGGTTCAACTCCCGTTCTGGTGAGAAACGGTATTTGTTTGAACAATCCTCCTTTCTACTTGTCCGTTCCATTAAGAATAAAATATTGCTCTTGGCAATGTATGCGCCTATGCTGATTAGCGATCACCAATTATCAATTTAACGGTTTGCAATGAATAATAAGAATCCACCGCTTCTTGCCCGGTATAGTTGGGGCCTGTCTCATCGTCAGCACCCTCATACATCAATCCAAAGTCCATATCCCGGGGACCTTTGCAAGTTATCACCTTCCTTCGGACATTGTATTCAATTTCATTTTGAGTCAACAGATCCTTTATATACCGAAGTTCTTCACAGCCCGGAATTCTGATGTTCTGAAGATCAAGGTTGGCCGTGAATATCCCCTTTTCTGTTAAAGCTTTGCAGGCTGTTTGCAATACCTTTAACTTATCATCCGCATAATGTAAACCATGTACGCAGGTGACGAGATCATATTGATCATCAGCCTCCCAATCAACTACGGATTGTACTTTCCATTTCAAGCAGGAGATTACAGAAGGCGTTGATTGAAATCCATCGACCAGATCGAGCCCTGTCAACGCAACTCGATTCTGAAGACTATGAGTGGCCAACTCAATGGCGCACTGCAGCAGGGCATTTCCTTTCCCGCAACATAAATCCAGCCATTTAATTTGATCCCGGTGCTTCAGCAGGTTCTTTATATATTCTTCAGGTCGAAATTTTAATTCCTTCTCATAACTATTGACTCCACTAGCCTTTCGTTCCCGATTCATTCGGTTATTCGCGACTACAGCAGACCAAATTAATTCCTTCTCCGTCAGCAATTTCATTGCCCCAAAATAGCCAATTTTTTATCGTATAAACCATTTCAGTACGAGCATGTCCTTTGGCCTACATCTTCAACATTTGGCTAAAACACCTATCAATAAGCTAGTTTAAGCCAAATTATATGATACATTTGGCTAAAAGTGGTATATTTGAGCAAATTTAAGCCAAATCACAGTATGGAAACGCTTATTGGCCGACAGGAAGAGCTAGCCCGGTTAAGAAAACTCACTGAAAACAGAAGTTCTTCCTTTGTTGCAGTGTACGGCAGAAGAAGGGTAGGAAAAACATTCCTCATAAGAAATGCTTTCCCATCATTTGATTTTCAAATAACCGGCATGGCCAACGTAAATACGGCCACCCAATTATCAAATTTTCAGATTGCACTCAACCGGTACGATACAACGTCTGGGGACAGGTCACCCGCGGCAAACTGGCTGGAGGCATTTACCCGGCTCACCACCTTACTGGAATCAAAGGAGAGTGAGAAGAAAATAGTATTCCTCGATGAACTGCCATGGTTAGATACAGCCGGTTCGGGTTTCCTGCCTGCCCTGGAGCATTTCTGGAACTCATGGGCCAGCGCAAGAACAGATATACTTCTAATTGTCTGTGGTTCGGCGGCAAGCTGGATCATCAATAAGTTACTGAACAGCAGAGGGGGGCTACATAATCGGGTGACAGATAGGATACCTCTGCTGCCCTTTACACTCAAAGAATGTGAAATATTTTTCAACAGCCGCGGGGCCATCTTTGATAGGTACCAGATCGTCCAGTTATACATGGTGATGGGCGGCATTCCATTCTACCTGTCACAAGTAGACCCGAAATTGAGCGCGGCCCAGAATATCGATAGGCTCTGCTTTGGGGAATCCGGCATTTTACGTACAGAGTTTGATAATCTTTACCATTCCTTGTTTCAGAAAGCTGAAAGACATGTCCAAATCATTGAAGCATTAACTAAAAAAGCAAAAGGGCTTTCCAGAGAGGATTTACTTAAGGCATCCAAAATGCCCAATGGAGGTGGCACAACTCGCATTTTAAGGGAGCTGGAAGAGAGTCATTTTATACGTAAATACAGGGCATTTGGGAAAAGGGAAAAAAACAGTATTTACCAACTTACAGACTTTTATTCCCTTTTTTTCCTGCAATGGATCAGGGGGAATGATCCATCCGACCAGGATTATTGGGTCAGTCAATTGGATACCCCCAAGCAAAATACCTGGGCTGGTTACGCGTTTGAACAAGTCTGCCTGGAGCATATTTCCAAAATAAAACTAGGTCTGAGTATTGGCGGCATGAATACAGAAACTTCAGCATGGTCAGGTAACACAGATACATCAGGAGCACAAATCGATCTTTTAATAGATCGTGCGGACCGAGTGATCAACATCTGTGAAATGAAGTTCTCCATTGATCCCTTTGTTATCAGCAAAAGTTACGCGGAAGACCTAAAAAGAAAGATCCGCGTCTTTAAAGAAGTCACCAAAACAAGAAAAGCTGTCCATCTCATTCTAATCACAACCTGGGGGCTTGTCAGAAACAATTATTCTGATACGCTCGTGCAAAATGAATTAAAGATGGACGCCTTATTTAGTTAGTGTTGGCATTATTCTTAAAACATTATCTTGATTCATTTTCTATAACTACCTGAATAACAGCCAAAAACGCCATTAAGTGTTCAAACGAAGTGCCATTCTCAATAGAGCTATCCTGGAATGGATAAGGCGTCTTCGAGATGCTGAAACTCCGATGGAGTAAGGGCTTTTTCAATCACCTCCATTCCTTCGGCGAAGAAATCCGCCGGAGCCATTCGTTTGAATCCCGTGAGGAGTCCGACCCTTTCGGCGCGGGTCATGGCCGGGATGACGAATTCAAACCAGGTTAACAGGGTCCGCGGCGGGTTCTTAGCCATGATCTGGACGCGATGAGCGGCCAGCTCTTCATCTGTGAAATGCTGCCAGAGCAGAATTTGGGTCACACGCTCCTCTTCTGCGGTGTGCTCGAGGTATTTGCCGTGAAATTCGCTGAACGTCAGATAGAATTCCGCGCCGGCTTCAGTCATATTTTTTCCTTCGCTTGCACCGGCGCTGATAGCTGCGAGTTGATCTTCCAGGCTTTGCTGGGTCGCATGAATCTCCTCGTGGTCATCGATATCATGCTGAGAACAGCCTGGACAGCGTGTCTCCAGATGAGCGAGGGTCACGCTATTCTCGTCCTCCGCATGGATTGTAAGAATGCTGAATACGCGGGTCCCAAGTTGATGGAGCTCCGCGATCTCGTTCGGGTTGGAGTAGTCGGTGCGGCCAGCCATTAAAGACACTTGGGAGAGGCCATTCCGTAGTCCCTTATGGGGGGCATCGTAGGTTTTGTACCGTGGCATATATGTTTGTTTTTGGTATCACAAAGATGCGTACGAACCGGAAGGCGGAATTGTAAAAAATCGTTTTTCTATTGCATCCTGAAATAGTTTTCGGGGGTGTCGCCGGTAAAAGCCTTGAATTCCTTTATAAAGTGTGCCTGATCGTAGAAGCCGGCTTCATAGCCAAGCTCGGTGAGAGAACCCGTTTTGGAATATTGCTGAAGGAGATTCTTCAAGCGGACAATAGAAGCGAACTTTTTCGGCGAGGCCCCCACTGCCGCGCGGAATCGCTTTTCCAACGGGCTCTGGCTAGTATGCAGCTGCTGAATAAGGTCTTTTATACGGATATTCCCCTTGCTTTTGTGGATCAGGGCAACGGCGGCAAGGGCAAGCTGGTCCGGCTCACCCTGGGTCATCCGGCCAATAAGGAATTTCTCCAGCCGCGCTATCCTTTCGGGATTCGTTGGGGCTTCGACGAGCTGCTCTTCGAGACAGAGGAGCTCCGAACGAAGCATGAAGTTTTCCAGGGTAACGCTCTCCCGGAAGATTTCGTGCAGGGGCTGGCGGAAGAAGGGTGCGGCCCCGGCTTCTTTAAAAAAAACCAGGATCGTGCCGGTGCCCGCAAGGTTCCGAAAGCTGCGGTGATGATCGGCAAGCCCCGAAATGCCGGAAGTATCGAGCGCGATAGAGTTGCCATCGTTGACTCGAAAAAGCCTGCCCTTGTACTGAAAGCCGATGACAACACCGGTGTCAGGAAGGACCTTGTACGTCGCCTCCTCTGCCACCTCCTGGATGGCAAACGACCTGATAAAAGGCTTGAGGGGATCTGACGGTATGTAGGTTTCGTATTCCACTCCTAACGGAAAAATACTTAAAATATCCGTCCTATTATCCCCTTACTTCATCGGCCAGGAACCGGCTGAATATGGTAATTTTTACTTTCAAGAGATATTTTATATGTTATTTTCATAAGATACAATTGTCTCAATTACTGCTAATAACGCCTGCAGGTGTTCAAACGTAGTCCCATTCCCGCTACCAAATCCCCGTAATGATTTGATATTCAATTTATTATGTGGCTATTTATTTGTTCGCTCTCGCTATTATAGCTGATCGAACACCCGGATGGAATAATTACACACTGAGATTATTCATCAAGCACCTCCCTCCTATGTTTATATTTGTAATAGGTAACCCCTCTGGTCAATGAGACAGTTCTTTTAAAAATTGCAATATGGGAGAAAGAAAAAACTTCAATACGCCAAAGGCTCCCCGGATGAGTCAGGCCTTTCCACAAGCAGTAGTAGCCGAAAAATTTATTTTCGTATCCGGTACCCCCGGTTTGGATCTCCATTCCGGACAGGTGGTTAATGATAGCTTTGAAGATCAGTCCAGGCAATGTTTTCAAAACATCAAGACGATATCGGAAGAGGCCGGCAGCAGCATTAGTAATGTGGTAAAGACAACCATTTTCATGGTGGCCGGCAATGATTTTAGTATCATAAATAAAGTTTACGGTGAGTTCTTTCCCGAAAACCCGCCCGCGCGGAGTACCCCCCAGGTAATGCCTTTCCCTGCGGGAATTTTGATTTCGGTAGAACGCATAGCTCTTTGCTAAAACAAGTCATCGAAAGCCAGCAAATAACAGACAAAAGCGGTTCTTCAGAATATGTAGCGCAAAACTTTTTTCCTTTGCTACTTCCGGGAGTACGTTCAATAAAAGTGTTACCTGCCTTCTATATGTGACTTCCATGTTGTTCCAGTTCTTTCGGGACGGTGATTTTATACTTGTCTACATAGACACCATTCTTGACTATACTGCGCTTGCCGTTGCCTAAATTCACGTTTTTCAAATCCAAATATTTAAACCAGTCATGGCCCGCTTTTTCGGCCATATAGAGAAACAGGCGGTTTACTTTCACGGAATGACAGTTTTCAAGCAACGTCTGAACTTGTTTCGGCGGAACGCTATTGAGCCCTTCCATTAGTTCAAAACATTCCATGAGTTCTTGCTTTTGTGGGGCCAGATATAAACATTCCAGGATCGCACGGACGGACCCTGAAACCTTTATCGAAAAATTTTTTATCTCCACATCGGCAAGTCCCAGGTCGGACGGTAAAAAAGAAGTTCCGCAGTAGTCTATTTTTGTGCCCCAATCATGGTTTCTGAACCATGCCGGAAGTTTTTCATTGCTACCACCGAACAACACAATCCGGTTGACCGCTAGTTCCAGGTAGTGTGCCTTACCCAACAGAGAAAGCGCCGTTCTACCACTCGGATGCACGGTTAAGCTGCTTTGCTTTTGCAAAGCATAGAGCGCTCCTTCATAGCCGACTTGATCGCCCGTGCGGATAAAGGCGCCTGTACCGATGGAACGCAGCCATTTGCTTTTCTTATAACGCTGCTGCAAATCATGGCTATACCCTTGCTGTACCAGCCAGGAAGATTGCAGCACCACTCCGGACGGTTGTAAATGAAGAAGTTGGTTTATTTTAGATCCATTTTCAGTACTCACAGTACAAATAATCAATTCGTTATGGGCCAGCGCCGGATGAAGGAAGGGTGTTCTAAACGAACTTTTACCGTGGAGCCAGGCCTGTTCACCCTTATGTCCGGCCGAAAACTGGACCTCTGAAAAATATCTTTTACCTGAGCGGCGGAAAGACCCGAAACAACAGTTGCAGACATGCTGGACCCTGACTTATAATCATACCCATTTCTCGGCACGGTTAAAAAAATATCACTACCCGGCGCGAAAAGGTCCGCATTCCTTTTGCCATAGTCCGAATAGGGGTGAGCAAATCAATTGCTAAAGAGCGGCCTGCTCCAACCACCAGCCGCCAAACGATTCCGTCAATATCCTGGAATTTAAGTTGATTGTACATAATGGTAAGATCGATAGTTTCAGGACGAACCAGGTGCCGGTGCTGGATGACCTGAGTCGGGACGGGGTCGTATTTTCAGTAGATGCGCTGATAGATAATTCGGCGCTATCCCTCGTTGCGAAAACAACACCGAAAACCTATTCCGGACATGCCAATCCAACCGGACAGAATCCTTACCCGATGATGTGGGTGCCTGGACACTAATTGTCGTAAACACCTAAGGGTCTCAAATTGGGTAAAATCAGTCGCTTTTCCTCTGTTTGGTTACGGCGATTGTATTTTTATTATTAGCAAAACGACGCAATAATTTTAAAAAGCCAACTTGGCGAAACAGCTACCATTCGCAATTATAACGTATCAACCGCCTCGCGGCAGCATCACCTGAAGAACCCCAGGCTCTCCCTATTTATTTCGTTGGCAACAAAAAAACTTCCTTATCCTCCGGGAGCAGAAATTTGGTTATAAAAGGGCCTTCCTCAATCATAGCCTTCAATCCCCTCTTATTCCTCGGGATCTCAAAGACGATCTTTGTCACTAGAGACTCATCAAGTTCAAGGCGCTTACCAATATCATTTTGTTTCCCGTCTGTGCTTTCCAAAGCTCGTTGGCCTTTAGCAGAGAACGTCCAGATATTTCCGTCACCATCTTCAATATGAATTCTTGGCTCAGACGGTTTTTGCGCGATCCCGCGGGCATGATTGGACATCTTCACATGAAGGATAAAGAATATTCCCTTCGGACGAATCTCAGTCGGCCCAATTCCCAGAGTTTTCACCGTATCCACCCCTTCAACCGTCGCGCACCAATCATCAAAACAGACATCGGTATCAAACGGGACAGGTTTTTCGTTCCTGACAAAATAAAACATCGTCCATGCCAGAACATACACTGCAACAACGCCGCCCAATAACGATGCCCTTTTACCTACGCTTTTCCGATGAATTACATTGACGATGATACCCACCAACAGTATCATCACCAGAATTATCATTGCAAAAAAAAGAAGAGTGCTCAATGCTAGTCATTTTACGGCGAATACATCAAAACCCACCCAATTGTCTTGCCTATTTCTTGTGCAGAAACTCTATCGCAAAGTTCTTTGTATTACAAAGTACAAATATAAATCCACTATACAAATAATTTTATTTGTCCCTTTTGGCATCGTCTAACAGAATGAACAAATTCATCCCCTTAAAGTAATTTACAACTCAGGATTGCATCATTTTGATTAATTTCGACATAACCTCAATAAGTTGACTATCCGCTTTTGAACGTCCAATGTCCATCCCGAAAAGACAGCGACAACCAAAAGCTTTCGCTTTTGATTTTGGAGGGCTCCGGGATAGTCCGTTATTTACTTTTAAAAGATTCCGGTTATAAAGCCAGAAACGTTCTTCATGAATAAACTTTTTAAAATATTCGAACTGGATCCTGTACAAGCGGAGAAAATCAAAGACTCGACTAACGAGCCTCACCGCCATACCTTCGAAGAATTACTGTAATTGATAATAACTCCCGGCTTAAAATCCCACCGGGAGAGTGGTATAGTCCGAAAAAAAGTTGTAACTTGTAACGTAATAGGTTACATTTGCATATGATTGCCAGCATACAGCATAAGTGCCTTAAACTCCTATGGACGAAGAACGATGCATCGAGGCTGCCGGCTGAGCAGGTCAAAAAAATCAGGAATATCCTTATATTGTTGCATGGCGCGGAAAAAGTAGAGGACTTAAATTATCCCGGTGCTGGCCTGCACCCTTTAAAAGGCGACTTGAAGGGATATTGGTCTGTAACCGTCACAGGTAACTATAGGATTATTTTTAGATTTGAAAATGGGAATGCTCACCTGGTAGATTACCTTGATTATCATTAATATGCTTGCAAATGCTACAACAAAAAATGCCTCCTGTTCATCCGGGGGAAATTCTAAAGGAAATGTACCTCGATCCGCTCACAATCAGCATAACTGCCCTTGCAGATAACCTGGGCGTTGCCCGGAAAACAGTTTCCCAACTGGTCAATGGCCATATGGGGGTGAGCGCTGAAATGGCCTTAAGGCTAGGCAAAGCCTTTAATACCACCCCCGAGCTCTGGTTAAACCTGCAGCGGAATTACGATCTGTGGCAGGCAGGATCGAAAATCAAGGTGACACATATCCGGTCGCTCCGGACAAAAGAACAGAGGGCATATAAAGTCCATTAGTGGTTTTACCCCCTTCCCTCCAATTCGAATTAAGTATTTTCATCATTTATAATGAAGTCAAAGATATTGAACAGCGACTCAAGGTGTTCAAATGAAGTACCATTCTCGCTACAAGTACACCCGAGTGGTACTGAATTTGAACACGGCCCCCAAATTGGTGGCCGTGTTTATTTTTATCCGCAATTGTTTCATTGGGCATCAATACCTGATCTTCCCGGCTTTTTTATCTCGTTGATACTTTTCAAACTGTTCAGCCGTAAGGATATTTTTAAGACTTTGGTCAAAAGCCAACCCATTGGCTGCCAGGGCATCCTTTTTCTCCTTTGCCGACCCTTGGCCCAAGCGTATTTCGTCCACAGATTTAGTGTTAGCCAGAAAGAGGTTGAAAGTTTTTTGGGTACTCGTATCGTCCAGACCGGCCGATCTTTTTAAATCCTCGGAAAAGTTTTTCGAACGTATCAGGACATCTTTCGGCATTTGCCATTCATTGCCAACCTTACCGGGTGTGGCTGAGTCGGTGGTTTGCGCCGAGCTTTGCCTGCAGACCGCTATCAGCAACAGTACGCAGAGGAATTTTGCTTTTTTCATGATGTTATTTTATTTGAAGGTTATAATTATTGACTACGCAGGGATAAGGAAGGTTTGGCCGCCGCAGCTTTAATGGCCTGGTAGCTGACCGCCAGTATGGCTACGAGTAAAGTCAGCAGTGCGGCCACGCCAAAACGCCACCAGGAGAGGTCCACCCGGTAAGCAAAATTCCGGAGCCAGTAACGTATGACAACGGCGCCCAACGGAATGGCGATCGGGAAGGCGATTATTACCAATCCAACAAAACTCCTTATCAGAAGGATGGCTATTCCGGTAACCGAGCACCCCAGCACTTTCCTGACGCCGATCTCCTTGCGGCGTTTTTGGGCGGACAGCATGGCCAGACCAAACAAACCCGTACAGGAAATACAGACGGCAATACCGGCAGCAAAAGCGATGATCTGCTTCCACCTGTTCTCCGGCGCGTATCGGCTTCGGTTGACTTCGTCCCTGAATCCATACTTAAAGGGGTGATCAGGATCCAGCCTGTGAATCATTTTTTCCATTTCCAGCAGTGAAGCCGCTATATGATCCGGTTTTAATCTTACTATCATCTGCCCGAGGGGCATGGCGGGATCTTCCGTAAAGATCATTGGCTGGATCTGCTCCCTGAGGGACTCGTTGTGGTAATCCCGGACGACGCCAATAACCGAGACCTTCCGGGCACCCCAGGCAGGTAGATTCATATAGTCAATAGTCTTACCGACAGGATCTCTCCATCCCGCTTTGTTCGCGAAGGTTTCATTGATCAGCACAGATAAGGAAGAATCAGAAGGGAAGTTTTTGGAAAAATTGCGGCCGGCCACTATTTTGACACCAAGCGTCGGCAAATAACTCTCGTTGATACGCTCATAGGTCGCCGTAAATTCTTTATTTCCAGCCTGTGTTTTACCGCCGAAATACCCGATATTTTTATACCCTGCGCTAATCATGCCGCCAGTCCCGGAGATTTGCGACTGATACATGTCCATTACCGCCTTATTCCGAATCCCCTGGCTAATGGTACACTCCAGTAAATCCCGATCGGGGTAGCCCAGATCCGCTGTCGTCAGCAAATTAAACTGTGCGTACATAAATAGCATGGTGATGATAAGGAAAGTCGCTATCGTGAATTGCACCACTACCAGGCTCCTGGCCAGGTAATCTTTGCCGCCTGTGCCGGTTTTTCCGGCAAAAGCGTTCACCGGACTAAATCCTGACAATACAAGCGCCGGGTAAAAACCCGCCGCAAATCCGGTGATAAAGGCCAACGTGATAAAACAGCTCAATAGCTTCCAATTGAGAAGAGCCCCCAGCAACAGATGTTTATCCGCCAGTCGGCAAAATATGGGCAGCACTAATGCTGATAAAAGCACAGCCAGTAAAAAGGAGATAAAGCAAATGATCAGAGATTCGCACAGAAATTGGATGACCAGCTCACTGCGCTTACCACCAATCACTTTTCGGATGCCGATCTCCTTATTTCTTCTAAGCGAGTGGGCGATGGTTAGGTTAATAAAATTAATGCAGGCGATCAACAGGATAAAAATGGCAACGCCGCTAAGAATATAAGAATAGATCGGATCGCTGGCGCCTGGCGTACCTTCATATTCCGTATTCAGGTGCATGTCGGTCAAAGGCTTAAGATTCCATTTGAAATCGTTCTGGTAGCCCGCCAGGTGGTTAAGATCAATCTCATCCCTGGCACGTGTATGATAGACGAGGTCCATTTTTTGCCCGATACCACTAACATTGGCCCCGGGATTCAACAAAAAATACGTCGGAAAGGAAACCCACATCCAGCCATTATCTGCGTAGGCTTTTTCAAAATAGTCAAACGGTAACAGTATCCCAAACTGTATACTGGAATTATCAGGCGGTTGTTTGACTATTCCCGTAACGACAAACGGCTCAAACTTGCCGTTAATCTCCAGCGACAATGTTCTACCCATAGCATCAGTTGTACCTAAATACTTCACTGCGACATTCTCGGTCAGTACCATGCTATGCAGATCCGCCAATGCGGTAGCAGGGTTGCCATGGATCAGAGGGAAGGAAAAAAGACTGAAAAAACTCCGGTCGACCCACGTGGCCCTATCGTTAAAAATGGTGGTCCCCGTCCTGATGATAATGTCCTTAGTATTAACGCGCGTGAATGCTGCGATCTCCGGGATTTCCTGCCTGAAAGCCGGACCCTGGACTAAGGCGGCTATCGCAAATTTCTTGGACGTGCCGTCCGGTTCTGTCCGCTCGCAGATCAATTGGTATATCCTGTCCTTTTGCAGATGAAATCGGTCAAAGCTCCATTCATCGTTGATATAAAGCAGGATCAGTATACAACAGGTCAGGCCGACAGTCAGCCCTGCGATATTCACAAGGGAAAAGACCCTATTGATCCGGATATTTCGGATCGCGATTTTTAGATAGCTCTTGAACATCATTGCAAGAATAAAAAGATTGGGTAATAGAAGGCCTGCTGCATCGGACCGGTTTGCTGTTGGCCAAAGATCGATGCGCTACTATGCAATAAATGCAGGGAAAGATGATCGGTAGCCGTTAAGGACTATGGACAGATTGCAGTTGCCTGACAGCTTCCGCCTCGGCCTTCTTTTTTGCTTCGAACTCTTTCTTCTTTGTATCGGATTCCTCCCGGGAAAAGAGCAGCCCCGGCCTCGCAAGATCATGGACCTGAGCCGGGCGAAAAGTTGTAAGGAAGACGCCGATCGATACAAGTATCGCAAGGCCGAATACCTCCAACTTATGCAGTGAATGGTTGCGATTCGAAATGACACGCTCTAACCGTCTCAGCGTACCCGTTTCGGTTCCGCTGAATGCCGCCGCATATGCTGGTATGCCTGCACGGTACTGTTCGAAATGGATGAGCGCTTTGATATAACCAATCTGATTTTTTGTACGATTGATAACCTGGTCATCACAGCAGTTCTCACGCTCTGCCCTGATAAGCGAGGACAACCATATAACAGCGGGATTAAAAAAGAACAATGTTTCCACCAGGCTCTGCAATATATTAACTAAATAATCCTTCCGCAGGACATGCGCCAACTCATGCAAAAGGATCATTTCCACTTCCTGATGCCCGAGGCCCGTCAGCAAACCTGCCGGAATCAATATCACGGGTTTCAGGTATCCCGCCACGACCGGAATTTTGACAATACCTGACTCCAGTAAAGTGACGGCACGGCTGATGCCCATGATCCCGGCTAGCCGGGTAACCATGGCTTCCCAATAAGGACCCGTAGATTTTACCTTTATCCTTTTTATGCGTTCCAGCGAGTATAATCCAAATAACAGGTGCAGGCACCGCATACCTACGACCAGCAGCCAGATATTGACAACGATCACGGCATGTTCACTGATATACGTAAAACAGAAATTAAGCATGCCGGAAATTGCTGAGGATCTTATCGAAATTGCACGGGAGACCTGTAGACTGTTGATGTTTTGGCTGTTCAGTTCGATGACCAGGGTGACGAAAAAAGCTAGGGTAAACAAGCACATGGATCCTACTAGCAAACCATATCTCTTTGCTGCCGTTGAACGTTTAGTCAGCAGGATGATCATGGCAGTCAGCATGGCTAATAGAATGCCTTGCCAAAGCGAATGCGCCAGGGTAAGGCATACAGACTGAACAATGCTTTCCGATAGAAGATCCTGCAATTTCATATTTTTCGGGTTTTTTCCAGGTTATCGAGCAGCTCTTTCATCATTTTCAAATCAGCAGCCGACGTCTTTTTATTTCCAACGAGCTGTATCATCAGATTGGCTGCCGAACCCTGATAGAGCGTATCCAAAAACCTGTCGAGCAGTCGTTCCTTGGTTTTTTCTTCCGCCTCGACTATATGATAGATATGCTGCATCTTGCTCTCATCTCTTTTTAAGATGCCCTTATCAACCATTATCTGCATGAGCTTAAGCGTCGCCGTGTAGTTTAATTCCCGGATCTTGTTAAGTTCCTGCATGACAAACCGAACGGTGGAGGGACCATGCTGCCACAAGACCTGCAATATCTCGAGTTCTGATTTCGTAGGTTCTATTTTGGGGATTTCGTCACTTTTATCCTTCGCCATTGTGCAAACCTACGAATTTTTTTGTACCTACAAATTATTTTGTAGGTTTCGTACTTTCGCCTATTCCGAACGCAGGGCGGAGACCGGATTGGCCAGGGCTGCGCGGAGAGTTCGGATACACAGGACAATGAGCGCGATAATCAGAAGGATACCGCCGCCGGCTGCAAAGATCCACCAGCTCAGCGAAGTTTTGTACGCGAAGTTCTCAAGCCATTTTTGGCCGCCCCACCACGAAATGGGTACGGCGATGTGGATCGCGATGCCGATAAGCTTGAGGAAGTCTTATCCGCCGGCAATGATACGACCCATCCGGCTAAAATCAATGATTCCCCAGTTCTTCCACCATTGAATCCAGCAGCACCGTTGCTTTCCGCAAATGTTCAAAATCAATCAGGTCAATCTTATCCAGTACCGTATGGTGATCGGAAAATCCGCCGGAGGACAGTAAGACCGATGGCACATTCTTATTTATAAAGCTATAGCTGTCTGTATTGCTTATTTCATTCATCAGGCTGTCAGCCGGAGTATATTTCAGGTCTGAATCAGGAAAGACTTTTCCGCTTTCATAAAAAACCTTTTCAAAACCGGGTGTGCTGACAGCCCATATCCCTGGAAATGACCGGTGTTTGCTGCCAACCTGCTCCAGGTTAATGTTCATCAACATGTGCGTCGCGGGTACGGCTAAATGATCGACAAACCACCGGGAACCTTTCAGGTTAAGCTCTTCACCCGTATAAAAAACAAACAGGACGGTTCTTTTGCAGGGACTGGCCCCCAGGGCTTTTGCCGCACCCAATTCGGCCACGCAGCCGCTGGCATCGTCATTGGCCCCGTTATAGATATGATTCCCGATTTTGCCGAGGTGATCCAGATGTGCGCCAACAACGATCGTTTGATCTTTTAGATCTGGATCTATTCCGGGCATGACAGCAATTACATTATAGGCGGTGACATGCTCCTGTTTACGGGTTAACCTGACGGCCAAATGGACACCTTTGACCAGCAGCCGGGCGAGATCGGGGCTCACCAGGATATAAGGTATGCCGGCCAGGGCCGGAACCCCATCGGGTACATAATGCATATAGCCAAAACGGTACTGTCTGATCACCGTAGTTTCCCAGTCTTTGGCCTGGTTTTCGTCCGGTAAAAGAACGACGCCTGCGACCCGGTGCCTGGCCAGTAAAGCCCGGCCCAACGAATCTACCTGTGACAATACAACCCATTTACCGGCCGCGTCCATGCCGGAATAATCCTCTTCGCTGCCGTTGCCAATAAATAAAGGCGACTGCACGATAGTCCCGGGGGCCACACCGGCTTGAGCGACTATAAATTTATACCCGTTGTGCCGGTAGAGCACTCCATTTATCGACAACGCGCTTCCGGTGTAGTCGTCCCAAATAAAAGGCACCGGCTGCAGGTAGGTTCTTCTACCGCTTTCATCGGTCCAGCCGGGCTGGATGCCTGCGGCCTTCAACTGACCGATGACATAATGAGCTGCCCTAAGATAACCGGGTGAACCCGTGAAACGGCCTTCCGTCCCATCGGATGCAATACCATACATGTCTTTCTCTAAAGTTTGAATCGTCTGGGCCGGGCTGACATGACCTATAACTGCCAGCAGCAATAGCAGGATATACTTGTTCATTTTATTTGCGGTTAATTTTGTTTGCGGTTAATTTTCATGACCTGTTTGCCGTTCTCGTATATGATCAGGGAACTGCTATCCGGAAATTCCAGTTGAACATCGTAATCCGGTAAAAAGAATGTATTGTTGGTTTCCGGAAATAGTACCGCCGTAGGCAACCAATCACCGGATACTTTTATCGCATTCCCCTCCTTGACGACATTCATCACTTTCCCATTACTTTGTTCATACAAACCCACGTAGCGCTGTATGGTGGAATCCGGCAGCACTATTCTTTCATGGTGGCTGTTGCCCTTGTTCATAATATCCGAAATCTCCCTACCCAAAGGCAGCGCCTCTCTAATGATCCGATCATACATAAACCCCCCGTTATCTCCATTGGTCATCACCACGATCCCGTCTTTCGTATTGGGCAGAAAGATGGCCATCGTACGAACACCGATATCGGATCCCCCATGCTGCAGCGCATAAGCACCACCAGGCAGGCCCCTTACCACGCCCCAGCCGAGCCCTGTATAATGGGTATCTTTTCCTTGCCCCTGCTGTTTAACCATATCCGCATACAGCGTATCCGGAAGGCCGGCGCCATTCATGACGAAAATTCCAAGTGTACAGTAGTCTTTGATCGTGGTGATCAGGTCATCGGCCGCATTGACAGGCGTTTCGATAGAAGTGGAATATTTATTACCCCGCCCGTCATGCCACATGGCAAATCTGCTCGTGTCCAGGTCTGGGCCCCAATAACGGGTATCATTCATTCCCAGCGGTTTGAATAATACGGAATCCAGGAGCTTGTCCAAAGGCTGGTGAAATTTACTCTCCAGGGCGCGTCTTAGATATTCGTACCCTTCACCCGAATAACTAGAGTTTGTCCCGGGCTCAAATTTGAATGTCAGCTTACCCGAACCATCGTCCGTGCGCCAGTTGGGAAAACCTGTTTGATGGCTTAAAACGTAGCGGGTAGTTAATCTCCAGAGATACGGAGAATGGGCGATATCCGGGTCGATCCAATAAAGGGCGAGTGGCTCGTCGAGGTTCCATTGTCCCGACTGTACCAGCTTCAAGGTCAGCATAGCCACCACCGGCTTAGTTTGCGAGGCAATATTAAATAAAGCGTTATTTGGAGCAGGATGGCCCTTCTGCAATTCACCGAATGTTTTGAGCCATTTGAGCCTGCCGTCTTTGATCAGGCCGACGCCCACGCAGGGAACATGATTTTCGGCCATCCAGGCGGGCACGTTCTTCAACAGCGACTGCTCCAACGTACCTTCCTGCGCTGCTCCCAGGCAATGCGTGGTGATCATGGATACAAGGGCTACAATCATATAAGTCATTTTCGCATTCATAATTTTTAATTTGCTCAAATGTATTTTGATGATTACGGCCGATAAAGTATAAATGGCCAACGCATCTGCATTGATGATGAAGGGGCTCCGGCAGCAGATAACCCTATTTCCGGATGTTTGTCACCGGAAATGATATGTTTGTCCTCAAAATTTGGTCTATCCGGGGGGCTGAACTTAATTTGCCTTTATGATGAAAGAATTTAACTGACAGTGATGAAGCAGGTCAGGGACCCTCACCTCCCCTCAAAATACGGCTTTTCATCATCCGGCTCATTTTCCCGCTGCTGCCAGTAAGCTAAGGTCACTATATGCCCTCCCGGCGCCTTCAACAACCTCCCGAAAACAGCATTCACCGGGTTGAACGTCACATCCGTCACCCCAACCGTAAAAGTCTCCGGCGCCGGCACAGCCGCACCCGCCTCCGTACCTGCAGCCCCCGCCGCCGCCTTCGGCGGCGGACTGGGCACCACGACCACCGTATATCGATTGTACTCCAGTATCCTCCGCAGGAAATCCACCCGCCCCCCGGCCACATTCTTTTCGACGATGGCGCATTTCACCCCGTTCAGTTCCTCGAATAAATGATTTTGGTTGATAGCCATATGTTTTACATCCCTATGGTCAATGAATAAATGTAGTCATACACACGCCCGATCAGCCCCGTCATCATAATACCGGTCGCACAGACCCCAAAGGCAATACCCGGCAAAAGCGGTATTTTCAGCTTCCCGATCGGCTTCGCCTGGCTATCCATGAAGATAGCTTTTATCACCCGCAGATAATAGTACAGCGAAATCACCATGTTCAGCGCTGCAATACCGATAAATACATAGTTCCCCTTCCCGGCGGCAGCCATCAGCAAAAAGAACTTCCCGAAGAAACCCGCCGTCGGCGGGATACCCGCCAGTGAAAACAAAGAGATGGCCATTACCCAGGACAACAAAGGATTGCTGGCATATAGCCCCCTGTAGTCGTCGATGTCTTCTTTTCCCGTCTGCGCACTGATCAGCGATACCACGCCGAACGCGCCCAGGTTGGAAAAAATATAGATAAGGATAAAATAAATCACCGACGCCTCGCCTGCCCGGGAACTCCCACTCAGACCGGCCAGGATAAACCCCGATTGCGCGATCGAGGAAAAGGCCAGCAATCGCTTGAGGTTATCCTGACGCAAGGCGAACAGATTGCCAACCACCATGGTCAGCACCGATAAAAGGACCAATATCCGGTACCAGTTGTCTGCCAATGGCTTAAAGACAGTATATAGAACCTGGACGAATACAAAGAACACCGCCCCCTTGGAGACGACGGATAAATAGGCTGTCACCGCGACAGGGCTCCCCTCATAGACATCGGCTGTCCATAAATGAAAGGGGACGGCAGATAGCTTAAAGGCAAAACCGGACAGGATAAGGATAAAGGCAAAAAGCTGCAACGCGCTGCCGTCGAGCCTTGGAGTAATAGCCTCAAAGCCAAGGGTCCCCGTCGCGCCATACAACAAGGAAATGCCGAACAACAGCAAGGCGGAAGAAAAGGCAGCAGACAGGATAAATTTCATGGCCGCCTCCGAAGACTGCCTTTTTTCCAGGTCGAAGCTGGAAAGCGCAGCCAGCGGAATGGTAGACAGCTCAAGGCCAAGATAAAACATCAGCAGATTGCCGGCGGAGATCATGAAGAAAAACCCAACCAGCGTCGCCAGCAGCAACATATAAAATTCCGGCACATGCCGGTGGTGCTTCAGCCAGCCGTAAGCCTGCAGCGAGACGATCAGCGTCCCCAGGTTCAGCATATTCTTCTCCAGCACGATCAGTCTGTGTGTATGGAACATTCCACTGAACAACGTCGCGTCCGAACCGGGAAAAAACCCCAGCACAAAATTTGCTAACAGCAATACATTCACCCAATTCAGCACTACCCCGGTCTTATATTCGGTCGCTCCTACCTTGACGAATAAAAGAAGGAAGATGATGACCGTTACCATCAGCTCCTGTCGCAACGAAAGAAGAATGCCAGCCCACATAAACGTTAGTTCATTTAATGAAGCATGAGCCGGAGATGCGCTTTTCGAAATTTAGCGCATCTCCGGCAATCAGCTAATGTCTGTCCTTCGGACGAGACGCTTACAGCGTCTTAATGTGCCTTTGCGGCGTGATCCACGATCGCGCTGACCCCGGGGCCCAGCAGGTCGAATAGCCAAAAGGGCGCAACGCCGATGGCGAAAATGCCGCCCCCCAATAAGATCCCTGCCAATTGCTCATTCCACTTCGCATCGGTAAGTCCGTTATAACGTAGGTCCTTCACCGGTCCCATGATTGTTTGTCCCGTCGCCCGGAGGATATACACCGCCGTTATCACGATCGAGGCACAGGCCAATATCGTCGCCAGGCGATACATTTCACCGGTACGCTGCCAGGATCCCATAAAGACGGTGATCTCCGCCACAAACCCACTGAGACCGGGCAACCCCAGCGAGCACAAGCCGGCGATCACAAAAACGGTGGAGATAAAAGGCATTATTTTCAACAGACCGCCCAACTGAGCGACCAGCCTCGTATGCGTCCGGTCATAGATCATCCCGATGGCGGCGAAGAAAAGGGCAGTCATCAACCCATGAGAGATCATTTGCAGGACAGCGCCGGTGATTGCCGTCCTGGTCAACATGCCGATGCCCAGCAAGATAAAACCGCAATGACTGATGGACGAATACGCGTTGATGTATTTTAAGTCTTTCTGCATCATCGTAGCAAAGGCCCCATATACAATGGCTATCGTCGCCAGCAGGATGATGACAGGTGAATATTCCTTCGCCGCATCAGGCATCAGGAAGACCGCCACCCGCAGACAACCATAACCTCCCAATTTCATGGAAATACCGGCCAGGAACATCGACGCAGCGGTCGGCGCAGAAGAATGACCGTCCGGCACCCAGGTATGAAAAGGGAACAGCGCCGTAAAAATGCCGAAGCCCACAAATAAGAAGGGAAAAAATTGTCGCTGCACCTCCACCGGAAGATGCATTTGCGCGATGGCCAACAGGTCGAACGTATGCAGGCCGGCGGCCCCGCCAGTATTATAATATAAGCCCAATATCCCGATAAATACCAATGCCGATCCACCCATGAGCATCAACGCCAACTTCATGGCGCTATATTCCTTCTTGCCACTCCCCCACACCCCGATCAGCAAAAACTTTGGAATCACCGATATTTCCAGGAAAAAGAACAGCGTAAAAAGATCCAGGGAAAGAAAAAATCCATAAGCGCCAGCGCTGAGGAACAGCAGCAGGACAAAAAACTCCTTACCCATCCTTTCCACTTTCCAGGACACCAATATCGCCGCCTCCATGACAAAGGCAGTCATCAGGATCATGGCAACGGAGATGCCGTCCACGCCAACATGATACCATATATTTAACGCTCGGAACCAGGCATGCCGGTACTCGAACAGCATGGCGGCGCCGTTGCCGGCAGCACGTTCCTTCCAGTACAAGGCTAACAACCCGAAAGACAATAGCAATTGCACCGTAGCACCGGCCAGCGATACCCAACGTATCCCGTTGAGACCTCTGCAGAAAAGAACGGCAACCGCCGTGATCAATGGCACTAAGACCAGCAATGACAGGTTCATGTGTATATATAAATAAATAAGACCGCTAATCCGGCTATTCCGGCAAAGAAATACAAGGCGTAGTCCTGCACCTTCCCCGATTGAAACCCTTTTATCCCCGCGGAGATCTTTGCCGTGAGCGTTGCAACAAGGTTCATCAGCCCGTCCACGATATTCCTGTCTATCCACGCCGCCGGCCTTCCTATAAGATTGAAAATAACTTTTTTAGTAATAAAGGAATATACTTCGTCGATATAAAATTTATGGTAGGCGAATTGGTACAGGCCCCCAAACGCCGCGGCAGCCTTTGCCGGCCGGTCGCTCTCTTTCCGATACAGATACGCAGCCAATAGCACCCCTATGAGCGCCAGCGCTACCGGGGCTATCGCAAACGCCCCGACGCCATGCGTCTCTTCTGGCCTGCCATCATAGGTCACCAGCCTGGAAAAAGGGACCAGTCCCGCCAGTAGCGCTCCCAGCGCAAGTATCACCAGCGGGATCTTCATCGTCAATGGAGCTTCCTCATGATGACCGCCGGCATTGCGCAGCGCGCGACCGCTATCCTCCCGCTCCGGCCGACCGCCATCCTCCCGCAACCGGCGCCCCCAAAAAACAGAAAAATACAGCCTGAACATATAGAAAGCTGTCAGCCCGGAAGTAAACAGTCCGATACCGTACACAAACTTATTGGCATGCCAGGCCGCCAACAGGATATCCTCCTTACTAAAGAAACCTGAGAAAGGAGGTATGCCGGCGATGGCCAGACAGGCGATCAAAAAACAACCGTGCGTCAGCGGCAGGAGTCTTCTCAATCCTCCCATATCCTTCATTTCGTTGCTATGCACCCGGTGAATGATCACACCCGCACAGAGAAAGAGCAAAGCTTTAAAAAAGGCATGGGTAAAGAGATGGAACATAGAGCCCGTATAACCCAACCCGGTCGCCTCTCCGCCAGGGCGCCATGTCCCCAATGCAAACATCATATAGCCTATCTGCGACATCGTCGAATAAGCAAGCACCCGCTTGATATCTGTCTGTGTACAGGCGATAATCGCCGCGAGTAAGGCAGAGAGCGCACCGACATACAGGACCACCTGTAACACCGCCGGACCGGAATAGGCATACACCGGATACAACCTCGCTACCAAATACACACCCGCAACCACCATCGTCGCCGCATGGATCAACGCCGAGACCGGCGTAGGGCCTTCCATCGCATCCGGCAACCAAATATGTAGGGGAAAAAGAGCCGACTTACCCGCCCCACCGACAAATACCAGGACCAGCCCCCAGGACAGCAGCGAAATACCCAGGAAAGAGGCTGAGGTAATGCTTGCCAGTTGTGGACCAGGCTCGGTAAACCGCTGGATTAAAGTGCGGAAATCCAATGTCCCCGCGTAAAAAGACAGGATCAGTATCCCGATAAGGAACCCAAGGTCGGCAAACCGCGTGACGATAAAAGCTTTCTTGGCCGCAGCAACGGCCGTCGGCCGGTCGAAATAATACCCAATCAGCAGGAAGGAAGAGCATCCTACCAATTCCCAGAAAATATAGGTCTCGAAGATATTCCCCGAGAACACCAGTCCCAGCATGGAAAAAGTGAAGAGGCCCAAAAAAGCATAGTAGGTCGCAAAACGCTCCTCCCCCTTCATATACCCCAGGCTAAAAATATGCACCATCAACGAAACAAAGGTCACCACCACGATCATCATGACCGAAATGGGATCCAGTACGATGCTCATGTCAATGGAAAGACTCCGAGAAAAGGACAGCCAGGGTACATCCAGCGCGATGATTGGCCGATAGGCGCCATTCAATTTCCCCCAGTCGAAAAAATACCCGTATGCCACCCATAGCGCCAGCCCGGCAGCGACCAGCACCAGTGCCGTCCCGATGACCCCGGAAAAACGCTGAAAATACCTCCTGCCGAACAATCCCAGCACAACAAAACCGGCCAGCGGCAGTAAGGGGATCAGGACTATAAATGCATAGTTTGGCATATTCGCAGTATTCAGAATTTCATTTCATCCGCCGCCTCCACATCGATGGAATGAAAGTTCCGGTATAGATTGATAATGATCGCAATGGCCACTGCCGCTTCCGCGGCGGCAATGGCGATAATAAACAAAGTAAAAAACACCCCCTCCAGCTTATCCGGGTACAGGTATTTGTTAAAAGCGACAAAATTGATGTTCACACTATTCAGTATAAGCTCCACCGACATCAGCATTGTGATCATATTCCGCCTTGTAAACAGGCCATACATGCCGATGAAGAAGAGGGCAGCGCTTACAAACAAGATATGGCTCAAGGGTACCTGGTTCATTTTTCTTCCGGTTTTACTTTGATCGCAATGACGATGCAGCCGATCATGGCTGCCAGCAACAGGATACTGATCACTTCGAAGGGCAATATATAACCATGCTCCGAAGTGCTGAGCATTTGCGCCCCGATATTCCCCACGCTTGCGTCGACACCCATATTCCCTGCGCCCGCACCTGCGACAGATTGCCCCATCGGCCGAAAAGCATATTGTCGCAGCAGTAAGCAGGTCAGCACAAAGCCCGCGCAAACAAGTAGCGCGGAAACCACCGGCCGCCCGCGCACCGGTGCCGGCAGATCCTTCCCCGATTGCTGCGTAAGGAAAATAGAAAAGATGATCAACACGACGATCCCGCCTACATAGACCACGATCTGGACCGCCGCGATAAATTCCATCTGTAGCCAGAAATACAATCCCGCGATGCCCGTGAGGGAGAACAATAGCCAGATGGCCGAACGGAATATTTTCCTGGAAGTCACCGCCAGCAGGCCGGTAGCCAGGATAAAAAAGGCCAGCATATAGAAAACGACGGCAGACGCACTCATTATTCAACGCCCTCCCTGATTTTAGAACCCGGTTTATTTAATTTTTTTGTCAGTTCGCTGCGGTCATACACACTGTGTTCAAAATTCTGCGCCATCTTGATAGCATCCGTAGGACAGGCTTCGATGCACAAGTTGCACATCGTGCAAAGTTCCAGGTGGTAAATGAAGGTGTCCAGCGCCTTTTTCTTCTTGCCCTCCGGTGTCATGTCGAATTTGGTAATGATCTTGATCGTCCCGTTGGGGCAGGCCAGTTCACAAGCGGTGCAGCCGGTGCAGGCGTGCTCATTCTTCTCGTCGTGCAGCATGACTACCTCCCCGCGAAACCGCTCCGGCAACTTCATTTCCTCCCTGTTATCCGGGTACTGCTGCGTGATGATCTCTTTACGATGGGTGAAATAATAGCCCGTCAGCCGCATCCCCTTCAATAAAGAGCGCACAGCGCCAAATACATCCGATATATATTTCTTTAAGAACATATTTTAAAAATACCATCCCTCAACGGCGATCAAAGTCGTCAACAGCAGGTTCACCATGCTGATCGGCAATAAATACTTCCATTCCAGGTTCAGCAATTGGTCGATACGCAATCGCGGAAAAGTCCAGCGAAACCACATGATCACGAAGATCAGGAAAAAGGTCTTGCTCATAAACCACAGGGAGGACGGGATATAATCCATCACCCGGTTGAATCCCATCCAATGGCCGATATGCAGGGGCATCCAGCCTCCCAGGAACAATGTGGCGGCTACCGCGCACACGATAAAGATGTTCACATACTCCGCCAGGAAGAAGAGAGCGAATTTCATCCCGGAATATTCCGTGTGGAATCCTGCCGTAAGCTCCGATTCCGCTTCGGCCAGATCAAAAGGTGCCCGGTTGGTCTCCGCCGTGACGGCGATGATGAAAATGATAAAGGATATGATCACAGGGATATGTCCTTTGAACAGCCACCAGCCATCTTGCTGGGATGCGATGATATCCGAGATCCGCAGACTGCCGGACAGCACCACGATGGAAATGACAGAGATCCCCGCGGACAATTCATAGCTGACGATCTGTGCACCACTACGCATGGCGCCCAGCAGGGAATATTTATTATTGCTGGCCCAGCCCGCCATCAGGATACCGATGACGGAGAGAGAAGAGACGGCGGTGATATACAAGACACCGATATTGATGTCCCATATCTGGGTCCCTTTGGCAAAGGCCACCGGCGCAAGGATCATCATCGCCACGACGATGACCACGAAAGGCGCCAGGTTGAACAGGAACTTGTCCGCGCCGTCCGGGGTCAGCCCCTCCTTCATCACTAGCTTCAACGTGTCCGCCACCGTCTGCAGCGTTCCCCCCGGCCCCACCCGGTTGGGTCCTAACCGGATCTGCATGTACGCCGAGACCTTTCTCTCCATTAGCACCAGTACCAGCCCCAGTACCGCGAACAGGCTGATCACACCCACCCCAACCATCACCGACTCCAGCAACAGGACGACTGTCGGACTGAACGTGCCGTTCAGCCACGCATCGATGGAATGGGTTATATTTTCTATGCTCAGCATCGTTATTTTTTATTCACCCCTCATTGCCTATAGCCCGTCCCCGCACCCGTCGCTCACCCCCTCACCCGCCGACCTCTTCCCTCACCGCCCATAGCCCTTCTGTTCCCCCGCCGCCGCCCTATCTGTCTATATCCGGTATCACCAGGTCCAATGTCCCCATGATCGCTACCAGATCCCCGATCTTATGCCCCCTGGCCATATGGTCCAGCGCGGAGAGGTTGGAAAACCCGGGACTCCGGAATTTGATCCGGTAAGGCGTCGTTCCGCCTTCGCTTATTATGTATACTCCGAATTCGCCCCGCGCCGTCTCTACCCTTGAATAAAACTCTCCTTTGGGCAATTTCAGCACCGCTTTCGTCTTTGCCAGGAATTCTCCCTCGGGGATATTGTCGATCAGCTGTTCTATAATGGATAGGGACTGGCGCATTTCCTGCATCCGGACTTTGTACCGGGCAAAGCAATCGCCCCCTGCTTCAGTGACCTCTTCAAAATCCAGCCAGCCATACACCTCATAAGGATATAGTTTCCTAATATCGCAACTCACCCCGCTGCCCCTGGCGGTAGGCCCTGTGCAGCCATAGGAAACAGCATCCTCCGGGGAAAGATAGCCAACACCCTCCATCCGGCTTTTAAAGATAATATTTCCCGTCACCAGCTCGTCGTATTCATCGATCTTGGTGCGGAAAAAACGGATAAATTCCTTCACCCCTCTTTGAAAATTGGAATGTATATCGGCCATCACCCCACCAGGCACCATATAGTTCATGGTTAACCTCGCCCCGCAGGTCTCTTCCATGATATCGTTAATGGCCTCCCTTTCCCGGAACGCATGGAAAAATGGCGTGAGGGCGCCGACATCCATGGCCATCGCTCCCCACCACAGCTGATGGGAGGCCAGCCGCGTCAATTCGTCCATCAGGACACGGATCACCCTGGCCCGGGCGGGCACTTCTATCTGCATTCCCTTTTCCACGCATAAGGCACAGCCGTGATTGTTGATGTGAGAAGAAAGGTAATCCATCCGGCTGGTCACGTAAATAAATTGCCGGTAAGACAGGCTTTCGCACATCTTCTCGATGCTGCGATGAATATACCCCAGGTGAGGTTCGACCTTTTTGATCGTTTCCCCGCTGAGTGTAATGACAAGATGCAGCACGCCATGCGTAGAGGGATGCTGCGGACCCACGTTGATCACCATGTCCCCTTGTTCCGTCGTGCCTATTTCTTCGATCATAGTTTAATCATATTGACAGGATCCTCATAATCCTTCCGCAACGGCCATCCATTCCAGTCATCGGTCATGAACAATCTCCGCAGGTCAGGATGGCCCGTAAATACCACGCCAAAAAGGTCGTAGGCCTCCCGTTCATGGAATTCTGCCGTACGCCAAATATCCGACACCGTTCGGATGACGGGCCGGTCATGATCCAATTTGACCTTCACCACCACCGTATGTCGGTATACGGTCGACGTCAGATGATACACCATCGTAAAATGCGTCTTCCAGTCTATGGCCGTCACACAAAACAAATAGTCGAAGTCAAGTCCCTCGGCCGACCGCATTTCCTGCGCAAACCCTTCCCAAACGGCAGGATCGACCACTATCGTAGTCCATTCAGCCCCTTCCTCGAATGCCGGCGAGGGAAGCAACTCCTCCAGTCTTGCTTTCAGTTCCTCCTTGTTCATGAACCACCCCTCCTTATTTTTTCCTGTAAAGCCATCAATGCATGTAGCAAAGCTTCCGGGCGAGGCGGACATCCCGCAACATAGACGTCCACGGGAATCACATGATCCGCACCTTTTACCACCGAATAGGTGTTGTAGAAGAATGGCCCCCCACTCGTAGCGCAGGCGCCCATGGCTATCACATATTTAGGGTCGGCCATCTGGTCGTATAGCCTTTTCAGCACAGGGGCCATTTTGTTGACGATGGTCCCGGCGATGATGATGACGTCCGCCTGTCTCGGCGTAGCCCTTACCACTTCAAACCCAAAGCGCGACCAGTCATATTTTGCAGCGGCCGTGGACATCATTTCGATGGCACAGCAAGACGTGCCGAATACCAGCGGCCAGAGTGAGTTTGACCGCGCCCAATTGATCACCTCATCCAATTTTGTCACCAGGATCCCTCCGCCCGCCGTCGGGTGAACTTCCCCTGGAAAAGGCTTATTATCTATATTTTGCGGACTTACATCCATTTCAATGCCCCCATTTTATGTGCATACAAAAATCCCATAAACAAGATGAATAAGAATATCACGATCTCCACGAAACCCGCTATTCCTATTTTTCTGACCGCTACCGCCCAGGGATACATAAAAACAAGTTCTACATCGAAAATGAGGAAGATCAATGCATACAAATAATATCCGACATTGAATTGATTCCAGGGAGTGCCTGCGGAGGGGATACCGCACTCATAGGCCTGCCCTTTCTGCAGATTTTTTGTCCCTTTTACAAAGATCCGGGCGACGGCAATCCCCCCGGCTGCAAAAACAACTCCGGCTATAAAAAGAACGATTAACGAAGAGCTTCCCACAGGTAATGGGTTATTTTGTTGCATACTAATATACCGATATTTAGCTGGCCAAATTCAAAAAAAACAAATAACTTCGACAACCACCATCCGTCCCCCGGTCCCCTCTTCCATCCGTCCCCATCCACCCCACTGGTCCCCCTTCCATCCGGCCCCCGAATCCTCCCTTCCGTCCCTGGGTTCCCGGAATGAGCATTTTTTTACCCCTAAAATGGATGATCATGGCAACTGTAAAATTTACTGTTGAATTGGTGGTTCAAAGACATCAACTGTCTGATTTCAAAAGGATTGCCAGGGAGATGAATGCCATCGTTCGGAAAGACGAGCCACTCACGCTGCAATGTCAGTGGTTTTTCCATGAAAGTGAAGATAAATGGTACCTGACGGAGATGTTCCCTGATTCAGATGCATTCCTGCAGCATTTGGCGGATGTCGCTTCCCAATTAGAGCAACTCCTGGAAATAGCCGAGGTCAGCCGTTTCGAGGTATTCGGCGAGTTATCACTTGCCGCCAAGACAACGATAGCTTCCTTTGGGGTGAAATATTTTACTTTGTGGGAAGGCATTTCCCGGGAGATCTTGCCGACGGCATATTAAATGGCCAGTCCCCCCACCTTATTTGCTCTGCTTTAATAACTGCCATTTTTGTCGTAAATCCGCATTCCCCGGATCCAACTCACTAGCCCTTTTGTAATTGTCGATCGCCTTCACCTGTATAGGTTTAGCCGGACGAGTCAGGCGATCCTTGCCGGATTTACCCTACCTTTGCCCCTCAATAGACCGGCAATGACTTTCAGCGACTTCAACCTCAACAAACCTCTACTGACCGCCCTGGATGAAATGGGTTACCACTACCCCACCTCTATCCAGCAGAAAGTCTTCTCCGTTATCATGTCCGGGCGGGATGTCTGCGGGATAGCCCAGACCGGCACCGGCAAGACCATCGCTTATCTATTGCCCTGCCTGAGACAACTGACCTTTTCGAAAACCAGGACCCCGCAATTCCTGATCATTGTCCCCACCCGAGAACTGGTCCTGCAGGTCGCAGAAACAATAAAGGCGCTGACCAAATACATGACACTTCAGACGGTAGGGGTATATGGTGGCGTGAATATCAATACGCAACGGGCAGAAGTCGAAAATGGATTCGATATCCTCGTCGCTACCCCCGGCAGATTATACGATCTCGTCCTCAGCGGCTCTATACGACTCAATACCATTAAAAAGCTGGTGATCGACGAAGTCGACGAAATGCTTAACTTGGGCTTCCGAACCCAATTACGCAATATTTTGGATCTACTGCCCGCAAAAAAGCAAACGCTACTCTTCTCGGCCACCATTACCGACGAAGTGAGTCAACTGATGGATATTTATTTCAACAACCCCGAACGTATTGAGGCCGCCCCCACCGGCACCCCCGTCGAATCCATCGATCAGCAGGTATATGAAGTCCCTAATTTTAACACCAAGATCAACCTGCTCGAATACCTCCTTAACCATGATCCTGACATGACCAAAGTGCTGGTCTTTGTCTCCACCAAACAATTGGCCGATCAGCTCTTCGACCAAATGGCTGGAAAATTTCCCGGCAAAACAGGGGTTATACACTCCAATAAAGACCAGAATTATAGGTTCAATACCGTTAATAAATTCAAGACCGGAGAATACAATACCGTTATCGCTACCGACATCATCGCCAGAGGCCTCGACGTCGCCGAAGTCACGCATGTCATTAACTTCGATATGCCCGATGAACCGGAAAACTATATCCATCGCATCGGTCGGACAGGCAGGGCCGACCGGAAAGGTATAGCCATCAGCTTCGTGACGCCAAAAGAAAAAGAGATGCAGACCGCAATAGAAACACTGATGAAGGTCAAGATCCCTCTCTCCCCCTTACCCGAAGACCTGGAAATCTCCGCCGTCCTGACCGAGGCGGAAAAACCCCTGCCCTATACCAAAGCTATTCCGTTAAATACCCCCAAGCCGGAATTTTCAGGCGGTGCCTTCCACGAAAAGCTGGAAAAAAACAAGAAAGTGAATATCGTCGTGCGCCATGCCGACCGCATGCAAAAGAAGTATGGCAAGCCCAAAACAAGAGGCGCAAAAAAGAAATAACCGTTGATCTACTTCAACTTATTCTTCCGGAGCGAATATTTATAAAAATCTTCCACCTTCGTCCTCGCCCACGGCGTCTTGCGCAGAAACTTCAGGCTGGACTGTACCGATGGGTTATCCGTAAAACACCTGATGCGGATCTGCATCCCCAACGCCTCCCAACCATAGCTTTCCACCAGGTGAGTGACGATCTTCTCCAGGGTCAATCCATGTAAAGGATCATTCGAGGGCTTTTGTTGCTCCATGATATTCCGTTTGAAAACACGAATATACACCCCCCGGCTCATCCCCCTCTCATCTCTTTTAGTCTACCGAATTGGTATGTTATTAGGATTTCCGTATTTTCACCACCCATCACCAAAATGCGCCAATCCAAAATGCTCCGATCATGAGAAATTATCGCCGCCTGCTGCTTCCTACCCTCATAGTCCTTTCATCACATCGCGGCGTCAGCGCCCAGACACCGCCCGCCCAGTCACTGGCCGCCCAAACCCCGGCAGCTCAAACCCCGGCCGCCCCGACACCCGCCTACGAGCAGGAAATAGAAGCCTGGCATTCGAAGAGAATCCGGGATTTGAAGGCTCCCAATGGCTGGCTGAACCTCGTAGGCCTATACTGGCTGGACGAAGGCGCCAGTAGTTTCGGCGCCGGCCCGCAAAACAAGATCACCTTCCCCGCCGGCACCATTGCCGAACAGGCAGGCACTTTTCAACGGACCGGCAATACCGTTCGGCTCATTGTCCAAAACGCGGAAATGAAAGTAGATGACAAAGTGGTGAAAGAGGCTGTGATCTTCGATAAGGATTCCGCCCGTCAGCCCGTCGTATCCAGCGGCCACTTGCGCTGGACTATCATCCAGCGGGGCGAAAAGATCGGCATCCGCCTCCGGGATCTGGAAAGCCCACTCGTGACACAGTTTAAAGACATCGACCGGTTCCCAGTCGATACTGCCTGGAGGATACAGGCTGCTTTACAGCCACAGGGTCAAACCCCAACGATTGCAATTACTAATATCCTCGGCCAGACCAATCAACAGCCATCACCCGGCAAATTGGTCTTCTCCGTCGGAAATAAACAATATACGTTGGATGCTTTGGAAGAAGGCGACGAGCTATTCATCATTTTCGGTGACGAGACCAGCGGAAAAACGACCTATCCCTCAGGGAGATTCCTGGCCGTCAAAAAGCCCGACGCTAATGGTCTGACTACTATCGATTTCAACCGGGCCTATAATCCCCCCTGTGCATTCACCAGCTTCGCTACCTGCCCCTTGCCACCCCGGCAGAATATCCTGCCGTTCGCCGTCACCGCCGGTGAAAAAAATTACGGTCACCATACGACCCAATAGGGCCGCCTTAACGCAGCACCGCCCGCTCGAACGCCCGCCGCCTGAACACAACGCCACCCGCATCGGCCGCCTGAACGCCGGTCCCTTGAACGCCGCGCCCCCATCGCCTAAATCGCCTTCTCATAGAGACTTAGCCCCCTGCCCAGGTAATGCCGGGGTACCGATGGATCGCAGTCATCAGGAAATTGTTTGAAGCCGCAAAAAACAAATCCGCATTCCTGGTAGTAAGCATTCAACCGCTGGTTATCCCGGCTCGTATCCAACCGGATAAACCGCTTTCCCCTGGCCCCACCGAAGGTCTCCGCCCAGTCTACGATCTGCCTGACATAACCCCTTCCCCGGAAGACAGGGTTGGTGACAATCCGGTGCAAATAAATGGAAGGATCTGCATCTCTTTCGTCCCAGACCATCCGGTCTGTAAAGGCAATGGAAAAACAACAGGCTATCTGCCCCTCCTCGACCACCTTCCAGTGTAATTTTTCCCGGATCTCCTGCTCAATAAGCGGCCGGTTCATTCCATGCCACACATTGCTCGATTTCGAAAGTTGGTATTGAATGGCCTGGCTGAACAGCTCCTGAAGGACCTCCAGGTCCCCGGTTGTCGTATTGATGATGTCCATCTTCTTCCAAGATACTGATTTCACGGATATCCATCTTGACGATGTCGGAATAGGCTGTAAACCCGGCCTGAACAGGCTGACCGCAGGTAGCATTCGGCATCGGCGTGACCCCATTCGGCACAGGCTGATCGAAATACCAGGCAGTAGCAATAAACCTTTTCACATGCCGCCGCGTCTCCGCCGGCAGATACCGCTCCAATGCCCAGAAATTTCTGCTGTGCGACCGGTGAATGGCCCTGTAAACCGGCGCCGGACCGGCATTGTACGCCGCCAGCACCAACAACCAGTCTTTGAATTCATTGTGCAGGTCCCGTAGATATAAGGCAGCCGCCCGCGTGCTCTTGTAATAATTGGTGCGCTCGTCCCGCCGGCCATTAACCTTCAGCCCAAGATCCCTGGCGGTCTCTGCCATCAATTGCCACGGCCCCCTCGCACCTACCCGCGAAACGGCAGTCGACTTCAACTCCGATTCTATCACGGCAAGATATCTTAGCTCGGCCGGCACCCCATAATATTCTAAAATGGAATCAATGATTGCAAAAGGCTTCTTGCTCCTTAACTTGATCGTCGAAAGACAGTCGTCATTGCTCTTGATGTAGGCGTCGACGAATTTCTTGACCTGCCTGCCCTGTGAGGCAAAGGAGAGATTCTCTTTCGAAGAAAAGTTGAATTTAGTTTTGGTCGCAGTAGTTGTCTGTACGGTCTTCACCGCATGGGATGATGGCTGGCCTGGATTCGCCAAAGCTGGTTGTGCCATCAGCAGCGTCAGACTGCAAAGAAAAAAGGGTACTTGTGACGTCAACATCGTTTTCATTTTTGGGTAAAACAATGCCGGTCCCAGGTAATGGATTGTAACTAACTATAAATGAGGGTTAAGCATAGAGTACTGTAGGAGTGATGCCCGCCGTGGGTACGGTGAAATGGGTTCTTCATTCACGGTGGCTGTAACTAAGGAGGTAAAGATAGACACCACTTCCCGTACCTCATAGGGGTTTTTACGAGGAAAACTACGATTTAATACATAACTAATTAATAATCAATAAATTACTATTTAATAATTAGCACAATGCCCGACTTCTTTATCTCTCCTGCCGTGAATACCTGCACCAGGTAGCTGCCCGACGGATAACCGGCAACAGGCAGCGTGATCATTTGTCCCGCCGGATTAGTCACACTCTCCTGGAGCAATACCTGCCCGGTCACATTCATCAGTCGGATACTGACAGGGCCCTGCACGCCGCCGGCGCCAAAACTGACATTAATATGATCCGAGGCTGGATTCGGAAAGATCACGATGCTGTTGCCGGAAGATTGGCTCACGACCTTGACGATCGAGTAAGTGTCGTTTCCTGCATCATCGACCAGTTGCAGCCGGTAGTAATCCAGCGTGGGTAGGGGAGCAGCATCTGTATACGAATAGTCTGTCGCCATGGCAGATGACCCGCTCGCATCCAGTGTGCCGATCGTTTGCCAGTTCACGCCGTCCGCACTACGCTGGATATCGAAATGGTTGGTATTCACCCCCTCCTCAACTTCCCAGGACAAGCCCACAGTTCCGCTGGTTTGCCATTGAGCAGTGAAATCGACCAGCGTAAGAGGCAATGGGTCAGAAACAGTGGTGGAGCTCAACGCGAAAGGACTGAAATTGCTCACGTTACTCCAGGTGATGGACCCCGAAGCGGTAGTACTACCTGATACTACAGTACCCCAAAGAGATTCCAGCTGGTGCCGTTAAAATGTGCCAGAGCAAGGGCCGCCAGAAGATTGACATAAGTGCCCCCGCAAGGACTGCTGGCCTTCCAATATCCCGTGACATTCACCGCATCAGTACCGGTCGTATGATTCAGGGTCCAGTATTCACAAGAGCTGACATGGTTCAAACCCGTGGCCGTTATGGGGCCCAATGCGGCGCCGCTGGACCGGTTATATTGTGCCAGAAAAACATCCGTCGTGGCAGAAGGGGCCGAAATGCCGATCGGGATATAGCCAGTGCCGGAGGCTCCTACCGGGAAGGTAAAGGCCTGTTCACCGACCTTGACGATGGGGCCGTTGACAAAACTGCTGTTGGAAGCCCCGGTCGTACTCCCGTTATTTTTCACCGTGATCAGGTTGGTCGAGGTGGTATTCAGTAATCCGTCGGTCAGCGTCAGCACCCCGGCGACACTTTCGGCCTGCGACAGCGTCACCCCCGTGGTGGAGGAGTTATCGATGGTCAGATTGTTCACCGTGCCGGCTGTAGGGGTCGACGTAAAAACGCCCGTGATCTGCGCCGCAGACCCGTCATAGGTATAATTAGCCCCGCTGGAAAAAGTCCGCGCCACCGCCTGGATCGACCCGGTAGCGCCGGAAGATGAAATACCCGCCTTATTCGCAGTAATGAGATTGCCGCCGGAACTCAGGATGAAATTACCCTGCACATCACCCGGAGAAATCTGCACTACATTGGTCCCGCAATTCAATGTTCCTCCCGACTCCACGGTAAAGCTGGCAGAAAAAAGATTGTCCCCGGCAAAAGCAAAGTTGCCGCCGAGCGTGACTACTGCACCGCTGAGAATATTATAATTTATCCACTGCGAACCATATGCCTGGATAGTATCGCTTGCTCCGTTGAAATCAATCGTGCCGTTAGGCGCTGCAGTACCGGTAACGGTCATACTCGCAGAACCCGTCTGCGTCATATTGCCCGACAGATTTATCGTAGTGCCGCCAGTGCCGCCATTATACCCCCCGAAATACACCGATCCTGAAGTGCTTACACTAAGATTAGCGACCGTAAAAGTATAATTGCCGTTGGAATTATTCATGCTAAGCGAACCATTACTCACAGTAAATGTATCGGTGATCGTACATCCGCCCGCCATGGAAGACACATTGGCGCTCGTGTTGGCATAGGTCAGGTTTCCATAGCTTGCTACAGGAATCGTTTGTGTGCCCGTTCCGTTAAAGACCACTGTGCTGGTGGCATTCAGCGTTCCCAACGTAGGGTTCGTCGTATTCGCGATAGACAACGTGGCATTGGCGGAGACATTGACTGTACCTGTACAGGTACGATTTGAAGGGATCTGGAAATTGCAGGCATTGGTGCCGTCGCCCACGATGATGTACGAGCCGGCACCCGACACAGTCCAATTGGCGTTGATGGTCGGGGCAGCATTGTTACGGATATTGAAGATCTGACCCGCAACCGCGAAACTGAGAGGCGACAAGCCTGTGCCGTTCGTACTGGTGCCCCAGGAGGAGGTCAGGTTCAGATTGCCGGTGGACTTTGAATAGTAATTCGTCGCTGCATAGCCGGGAATAGCAATGCCAGTGACGAATACCAGCGCCGACAGGCGCAGGAAACTCGACAGGTTTTTCATGTCAGGGTGTTGTTAAAGGGTGAGCTACCCTGCAAGTAATGGAAGGCCTGGTTTCGGGACCTTTATTGCGGCGGATAACTGTGACTGCTAAACGGGGCCTGGCAAAAAACTAGTATACTCACGGGGTCTATTCTAGGGTCTATATTGTAGAATTTGATACAGACATACCCTAGTTATCGTATGACATTTTTTTTCATCCAAAAGAGCTTTTCATTTTTATTACCTCCCCGATAGTTACTTTTGCCCCATGAATAACTTTAATGTCTTACAGGCAATCATCACCGACAGGCGCAGTATCAAACCGGCCTCACTCAACGGCAAAATCATCGACGACCAACAAATCAGGCAACTCCTGGAACTGGCTAACTGGGCCCCCACCCATGGCCTCACCGAGCCCTGGCGCTTCGTGGTGTACAGCGGCGAGGCCGTCCGGGAATTTTGCCGACAGCAAGCCGACATCTACCGGAATGCTACCCCGGCGGAAAAATTTAATGCTGCCAAATATGACAAGCAGCTGCATAATGGCGATAACGCCTCTCATCTTATCGCCGTCTATATGCAGAAAGGCGCCAACCCCAATATCCCCGCACTGGAAGAAATTTGCGCCACCGCCGCTGCCGTCCAGAATATCCTGCTCGGCGCTCAGGCTCTCGGCATCGCCGTCCTATGGAGCACCGGCGGCAACATGCTCCTGCCGGAGATGAAAGAATACCTGGGACTTGGCCACGAAGATATCATGATCGGCCTCCTCTCCCTGGGTTATACGGACGAACCCGCCAAACCGGGCCGGCGGACACCTATAGAGGCCAAAACAAAATGGATCGACAACCTGGAAAAACCCTGAACGCCGGCCGCCAAACTTTTAAACAATCGTTTGCACCCCTGAAAAACCGCCCGATCACTTAAGTTTGATCAAACATTGCTCACAATGAACAGAAAGTCATTCATCCGCAACAGCAGCATGGCAGCCCTCAGCCTCGCCACCCCGCCCGCCGCCCGGCCCCTCACTGACGCAGCCGACGGCTCCTCCACCCCCCGGGCAGACGGATCCCCCGCGACCGCCGCCACCCCCGCCGCCAGGACTTTCCCCGCCGGCCTCAACCCGGCCGCACCCAAAGTCCGCATGGCCATCATCGGCACCGGCCTCCGCGGACAAAACCACCTGGCGCTCCTGCTGCGACGCGATGACGTAGACCTCGTCGCCATTGCCGATGTCGATGACTATATGCTGTCCCGCGCAAAAGACATCGTCTCCAAATCCGGTAAGAAGATGCCTCAGGTCTATACCGGCAGCCCATACGCCTGGCAGGACCTGCTCAAACAACAACAGCCGGATGGCGTCATCATCGCTACCCCCTGGGAATGGCACAAGGAAATGGTCATCGGCTCGCTCGAGGCTGGCCTCAAATATGTGGCCACCGAAGTCATCCTCGGCATCACCTTGCAAGACCATTGGGATGTCGTCAAAGCCGCGGAACACCATAACGCCAACGTCATGATGCTGGAGAACGTCTGCTACCGGCGCGATGTGCTGGCCGTACTCAACATGGTCCAACAAGGACTGTTCGGCGAGATCATCCACCTCCAAGGCGGTTATCAGCATAACCTCCGGGGAATAAAATTCAACAACGGACAACACGACGGCGGTATCGGTTGCGAATTCGGTGAAAAGGCCTTTTCCGAAGCCCGCTGGCGCACCGAACATTCCGTTCATCGCAATGGCGACCTATACCCGACACATGGCATCGGCCCCCTGGCACATTACGCCGGCATCAACCACGGCAATACCTTCACCACACTCTGTTCGTTCTCCTCGAAGACCCGCGGCCTTCACGACTATGTCGTCAAACACTGCGGTGAATCCCACCCCAGCGCCAAAGTCCGGTTCAAATTAGGCGACGTGGTGACCACCTCCATCAACTGCGCCAACGGCGAAACCATCCTCCTGCAGCACGATACCAATCTGCCCCGGCCCTACTCCTTAGGGTTCCGTGTCCAGGGCACCGGCGGACTGTGGATGGATGTCGCAAACGGCATCTACGTAGAAGGACAGTCAAAAGACGATGACTGGGATGCAGCAAAGATCTGGTTGGATAAATACGATCACCCTCTGTGGAAGCGTTTCAGCGACGATGCCGAAGGCGCAGGCCATGGGGGCATGGATTTCTTCGTCGTCCACGCCTTCATCGAATCCATCAAACGAAAAACGCCTACGCCGATGGATGTCTATGACGCAGCTGCCTGGAGCGCCATCACCCCCCTCAGCGAACAGTCTATCGAACTGGGCAATGCGACCGTCGCCTTCCCCGATTTCACCGGCGGCCAGTGGATGCATCGAAAATCATCCTTCGGACTATCCGATGAATATTAAGAGGAGGCCACCCGGACGGCGCCCCACGCACAATGGACCCGAAATCCGGCTGCTCCGTTTTATACCCTATTTTTGCCACATGAAAGAAGACAAGCTCCCCACCATCAAGGAGATCGCCAAACAACTCAACGTGTCGGTCTCCACCGTCAGCAGGGCCCTCCATAACCATCCGGGCATCGGCCTGCGGACGAAAACGCGGGTGCAGCAACTGGCGCAGCAACTGGACTACGAACCCAACCAGACCGCCATCTTCTTCAAACAGCGCAAGACGTCCACCATCGGCGTAGTCCTGCCCAACCTGAAAGAGGAGTTCTTCTACGAAGCCATCAACGGCATCGAAGAGATAGCCACCAACCACAAATACAACGTCCTCATCAGCCAGTCCAGGGACGATACTGAGCGCGAACGTATGATCGTCACCACCATGAAGAACAACCGCGTCGACGGCCTTATCGTCTCCCTCGGCGCCAATACCACCACCTACGACCATTTCACTTCCCTCAAAAAATACGGTATCCCCGTCGTATTCTTCGACCGCGTCCCTACGCTGCCCGATTTCAATAAGGTATACTCCAATATGAATAGCGGTACCCGCGAGGCTATCGAATTTCTCATTACCAAAGGCCACCGCCGCATCGGCGTGCTCAATGGGCCAGAACAGATGCGGTCCTCCCAGGAACGCACCGATACCTATATGCAAGTCCTTGTCAAACGACGACTGAAGATCGATCTCGGGCTCGTCACCTCCACCGACCTCACCCGGGAGGGAACATTCAAGGGCATGGACCATCTGCTGAGCCAGCGCCCCAAACCGACAGCCATCCTCGCCATCAACGACTACATCGCCCTCGACGCCATGCAGTACGCCCGGCAACAAAAGCTCCGGATTAACAAAGACATTTGTTTCGTCAGCTATGCCAACCTGTCGATCACAAACTACCTCCAGACTCCGCCGATGGCCTCCGTCGAACAGTATCCCTATCGCCAGGGGTCCGAGGCCGCCGAGATATTGATGGAACTGCTGAGCAAGACCGACCGCGACGGTTCTCCCCTCGAGCCGGAGACCTTCCGAAATGTCGTGATTAACGGCCAATTGGTCATCCATTCCAAGCGGTAATTTTTTCCCGCAACCGTTTGCATATCGATAACCCGGACATATTGAATAAGTTTGCCCCGATTTTTCGATTCGATATAATGTAGTCACACATGAACCAGGTTCTCTCCGCTTATGGATTTTCAGCAGATACATCCGTTACCCCCCATGGCACCGGCCTCATCAACCGCACCTGGCTCGTCCGCAGCGACAAAGGCACCTATATCCTGCAGCAGCTTAACCGGCAGGTCTTCGCCCGGCCCCAACTCATCGCAGACAATATCGAAATGGTAGGCCACTATCTGGCAGACCATTATCCTACCACCATCTTCCCGAGACCGGTACGTTCGCTCGCCGGACAGACACTCGTCGACGCCGGCGACAACAGCCATTACCGCCTCTACCCCTTTATAGAGAATTCCGTATCCATCGACCTCGCCTGTACCCCCCAGCAGGCCTTCGAGGCAGCCCGGCAATTCGGCGGCTTTACCCGCATGCTGGCGGATTTCCCGGCCGACCGCCTGCACGAGACCCTCCCGGACTTCCACGACCTGTCCCTTCGTTACCGCTCGTTCAGGGAAGCCCTGCTGAAGGGTTCGACTCAGCGCATCGACAAGGCTACCCCGATCATCGACTACCTGCAATCGCAAAACCGGATCGTCGCCCAATACGAAAGCATCCTCACCACCCCCGGCTTCAAACGCCGGGTGACACACCACGACACCAAGATCAGCAACGTGCTGTTCGACAAACAGGGAAAAGGCATCTGCGTCATCGACCTCGATACCGTGATGCCCGGCTATTTTATCAGCGACGTAGGCGATATGTTCAGGACTTACCTGTCACCTGTGACCGAAGAAGAAAAAGACATCGACAAAATACAGATCCGCCCGGAATATTTCGAGGCTATCGTAAAAGGCTATCTGCAGGAAATGCACGACGTCCTGACAACCGAGGAACGAAAGTCGTTCGTCTATGCCGGGGAATTCATGCTCTACATGCAAGCCCTCCGCTTCCTTACAGACTACCTCAATAACGACATTTATTACGGCAGGCGGTATGAAGACCATAATTTTGTCCGCGCACTCAACCAGATGACCCTCCTTCAACGCTTTCAACAACAATCTTCGCTGCTGCAAACTATAGCCGCCAACATTTCAGCCGGCTTCTGACGCCGCGCGCTCACATCCGCGTCCTCGCCGCCACCTTGCGACCGCCTTACTCCCCCTGAACCTCACCCCGGATACCAATCTCCTCAGCCTCCTCCTCACCCCTCCGGCGCCCCTTTTCCGGCCCTCCCCGGACCCCACTCTCGCCAGTCGTCTCCCCAATCCTCTTCCCAACCCTCCCCTCAATCGCCTCCACAGCCCTTCCCTGCAGCCAAACTGCAGTGAAACCCCGCTAAATCTTCACGCAAACGATTGCGCAATCTTGGTCGCAAACGATTGCATAGCAATTGCTAAACCTATAAATAATCTTAGCTTTATTGCATCACGACGGTACCCCCTGTACCACTCATTTCTTGAATTAACTAAAAACTGCTTATGACCCAAAAAACACTATGGTTGTTTTTGTTCCTGCTTGTATGCTCATGCATAGCCTTCTCCCAGGGACAAACCATTACCGGAAAAATCTCCGACGAATCGACAAAAACGCCGATAGCCGCCGCCACCATTACGATTAAAGGCACCCGAAAATCAATCTCGTCCGATGGAGAAGGAAGGTTTACCCTCACCCTCCCGGCCGGCAAAGTGACCCTCATCATCACTTCCATCGGCTTCGCCAGTAAAGAGATCACCGTCCAGGCAGGAGAAGGCCCGCTGGATATCCTGCTCAGCACCGACTCCAAACAAATGGGTGAGGTCATTGTGACCGCCCTCGGTATCGTCCGCCAAACTAAGACCCTGGCTTATGCCACCCAAACGGTACCCACCCAACAGCTCACTGAAGTCAGGCCAACGGACAACTTTCTCGACGGCCTGAACGGTAAGGTCGCCAACCTCGTGGTTACCCAGGGTTCCGGTGGCCTCGGTAGCGGCGCCACTGTGATCTTACGCGGTAATCGGGATCTGTCAGGTCCGAGTAATGCCCTGATCGTAGTCGACGGCGTACCCATTAATAACTCCACCTACAGCGCAGCCTCCAGCGATTTTGGCTCGATCCAAACCTCTGACGGCGCCTCCAACATCAACCCGGACGACATCGAGTCCCTGACCGTCCTGAAAGGACAAACGGCAGCCGCACTCTATGGCAGCCAGGCAGGCAATGGAGCCATCATCATTACCACCAAAAAAGGCAAGAAAGGGCGCGTCGACGTCACCATCAACTCAGGCATCGGCTTCGAAAAGCCCTTTGCCCTGCCCCAATTTCAGAACGGCTACGGCCAGGGAAACACCGGACTCATCGCCACCGACTCCTCCCAGAGCGGCGCCAGCTGGGGTGCTAAAATGACTGGACAGAGTTACGTTGACTACCTTTATAATAAAAATACCTACACCCCCCAGCCGAACAACGTCAAGGATTTCTTTAACACAGGCCTCAGCCTCAATAACTCCATCGGCGTTTCAGCCGGCGGAGATAAGACACAGAACTATTTCTCCTACACTAACAACTACGCCAAAGGCATCATCAAGAATAATGACCTGAACCGGCATACGTTCAACTACCGGATCACCGACCAGATCAGCAACAAATTCTCGACCGACGCTAAAGTCACGTACATAGCACAGAATATCAACGGTAAACCCCGCACCGGCGAGGAGAATGCCCCCGTGCTAGACGACTACGAAATGCCCCGCAGCATCAGCAATTCGGAAGCGAAGAATTACCAGTCCATTAATAATGTAGGGATAGCCGTTCCGACGAACTGGCCCTCAACGCTCAGTTCCATCTACCAGAACCCTTACTGGATGATCAACAATTCCTCCATCGGCGAGACCCGCGAACGCGTCATCGGCTTCGCCGCGCTCAAATACCAGATCACCCCATGGATCAGCCTCCGCGGTTCGGCCAACCTCGACCGTACAGCCGACGAGCTCACGCAAAAATACCAGCAGGGTACCCTCCTGTGGAACACCAACTCCGGCGGGTCCTTTTCTATCACGGATCTGACCAATACCAATAAATGGTTCGACCTGATCGCCGAAGGACATAATAATATCACCAAAGATCTTAAGATAGGCTACCATGCCGGTACGATCTACCAGGATAATCTCTATGATGAGAAGATCGCCTCTACCAACGGCCTGAACGTCACCAACAAGTTCAGTCTTAACTTCGCCACCAACCCAACTACCAGCCAATCAGGCAACGAAACCGTAATTCAAGCGGTTTTTGGTCAGATTAATCTGTCTTGGATGGATGCCATCTTCCTGGACGCTACTTTGAGGAATGAGTGGAATTCCACCCTTCCATCCCCCTACACATACAATTATCCTTCCATCGGTGTGTCTGCAGTGCTTTCTGATCTTATCAAAACTCTCCCCAAGGCAATTTCCTTCCTGAAGGTCAGCGCCAACGATGCCTCTGTGGGTAATGGTGGAATCCCGGATATCCTGCAAAGCACGCTGTCCTATGACCAAGGTGCGGGTAACGGCAGCATCCAGCGGAGCCTCACCTATCCTATCCCCGGCCTGAAACCGGAATTGGTAAAAAGCTATGAATTCGGCCTCGAGGCACGCTTCCTGCAGGACCGTGTCGGCTTCATCGCGAATTATTATCATAGCAACACGACCGAACAGCTCCTCAATGTCAACACTCCCGTCGCTACCGGCTATTCTAACACATATATTAACGCCGGCAACATCGAGAACCATGGCCTGGAGATCACTATCAATGCCTCACCCATCAAAACCCGCGATTTCAGCTGGGATCTTTCCGCGAACTTCTCGCTCAACCGCAATAAGATCCTGTCCTTAACTCCCCAGTTAAAGACTGTATATCTCGGCGGCATCGACAACCGCTCTGCTCAGCCTGAAGCGACCGTTGGCGGCAGCTATGGCGATCTGTACGCCTACCAATGGCTCAAGAATACCAAAGGCCAGTATGAAGTGAATTCCAACGGGACCCCGCTGACCTCCTATACCACCGGCGGTAACCTGGGCTATATCGGCAACTACAATCCCCGCGAACTCGTCGGGATGACCAATACCTTCCAGTACAAACGCTTCTCCTTCCGCTTCCTGATTGACGGCCGCATCGGCGGTGTCATCGTCTCGGGAACGGAAATGAACCTGGCCTTCAGCGGCGTCACCAAGGGCACCCTGCCTTATCGTGAAGGCGGTCTCAGCCTGGGTGGCTACGACGCGACCGGCGCTGCCGTATCGACGGCCATCACCGCTCAGCAGTTCTGGCAGACGGCCTCCGGTCAACGGTATGGCGTAGGCCAGTTCTTTACCTATGACGCTACCAATCTCCGGGTAAGGGAACTCTCCCTGGGTTACGATATTCCCCTTCACAATACATCGGTCATCAAATCCCTGCGTTTCTCCGCCGTCGCACGCAACCTGTTCTGGCTCTATCGCGGCAGCTCGACCCTGGCGATCCCCGGCATGAGCAAACGCAAGATGTGGATGGATCCCGATATGAGCAACGGCAACAGTCTTTTCCAGGGTGTAGAATATGGCGCACTGCCCTCCACCCGGACCCTGGGATTCAACCTGAAGGCTAATTTCTAATCCTGCAAAACGAAAAAATATATGAATATGAAACGAATAAATAAAAGATTGAACATCCGCCTCCTGACCGCCCTGCTGGGCAGCTTGGTCCTGTTCAGCGTGGCCTGTACCAAGAAATTCCCGGAGATCAACACGGATAAGAATAGTATCGCCACGGTCACACCGGCCGTCATACCCTTCCTGTTCTCACACGCGGAAGATATCGCCACCGTCAACCAGGCCAATTACCAGATTGCGGAGAACCTCTTCGCCGACCAGTATGCACAGTTCTTCGCCTGCGAAGCGACCTACTTCGGTTCCGATCGCCTGGTCATCAACCAGGCCTGGGTAGGAGCCAACTTCAACCCTTACTATACGGACGTGCTGCCGCAATTACAGACCATCTTCGCCAATACCGACTCCCTGTCGGCCGAACATGCCATGGCCGAAGTCGTCTGGGTGCTGGCCTTCATGAAGGCCACCGACTACTGGGGCCCGATCCCCTATTTCAAGGCAGGAGTAGTGGCCGACTCGGTTCCCTATGACCCGCAGGATAAGATCTACGCCGACTTCTTTACCCGTCTCGATGGGGCCATCGCTGTCCTGACACCCCTGGCCGGCAGCAATGCCTATGGCACCTATGACCTGATCTACCAGGGCGACGTCTCCCACTGGATCAAATTCGCCAATACCCTGCGCCTTCGCCTGGCCCTCAGGGTCTCCAACGTAGAACCCACAGTAGCCCAGACCGAGGCCGAAGCCTCCGTAGCCGCCGGCGTCATGACGACCAGCCCGGGTGACGATGGCTTCATCGAAAGATCCTCCGTTGGCGGCGACATCAACGGCCTGTCTACGATGTCGGACTGGAACGAATTCCGGATGAGCGCCACCATGGCCTCTGTCCTGAAAGGCTACCAGGACCCGCGCATCAACCAATACTTCCTTCCAACCGTCAACAGCGGCGATCCCACCTTCGGTGTCTTCGCCAACTATACCGGCATCCGCAACGGGCTGACCGTTGCCGAACAAACCATACCTCAGAATCTGGCCGTTGCTAACTCACACCAGGGGCAGCGCTGGGCCTCCACGAACGTCGTCGTCGGCGGAACAGTCGTAGGCGAAGCCTCCTACACCAGTACGCCACAGAACGTTCTCGAAACGGCCGAGGCTTACTTTCTCCGCGCAGAAGGCGCGCTCAAGGGATGGAACATGGGCGGATCGGCCCAGTCGCTCTACGAATCCGGCATCACCAATTCCTTTGCGCAATGGGGTGTCAGCGCCGCCCAGGCCGCTACCTATATCACCAGCACTGCTACTCCCATCGCACCGGGCGCCTACACCGAAGACGGTACCGATACCGCCGTATCGAATGTGCCCATCGCCTGGAGTGCCGACCCGACCACGGAACTCAGGCAGATCATGACCCAGAAATGGTTGGGGCTCTTCCCTGATGGCATCGAGGCCTGGGCCGATTACCGCCGCAGCCACGTGCTGCCGCTCTATGCGGTCATCCATTCGGATAATCCGCTCATTACCAATACCTCCACCCAGTACCTGCGTAGGATACCCTTCCTGTTGAGCGAAAAACAGACCAATGGTGGCGCGGTCGCAGCCGCCGTCTCCCTGCTCGGCAACGGAAATCCGGACACCGAAATGACGCCGCTCTGGTGGGATACGAATCCATACTAAAAACCCTTACCTTGAAGATCCCATCCCTATCCGCAATGGGGATGGGATCTTCCATTTTAAATACATCATCATGCGCCGATTCCACATACGTCCCCTCCATCACGTCCCTTCGCTTTCCCTCCCACGTCTCCTCCTGGTCGCCCTCTCATTTTTCCCCGCCTGCCGCAACCGCGACACCGATGCCCAACTCTTCACCCAACTCGACAAAGACCAGACCGGCATCAATTTCCAAAACACCCTTTTCGACGGCGAAGCCCTCAACGTACTCAACTATATTTATTTCTATAACGGCGGCGGCGTCGCCATCGGCGACATCAACAACGACGGCCTGCCCGATATCCTCTTCACCGGAAATATGGTGCGCAACCGCCTCTTCCTGAATAAAGGCAACTTCACCTTCGAGGACATTACAGAAAAGAGCGGCATCGCCAACCAGCAGGGCTGGTGCACCGGAGCAACCATGGTGGATATCAACGGCGACGGCAAAATGGATATCTATATCTGCCGCTCGGCGGATGCCAATCCCGCGATGCGCAGAAATCTGCTCTATATCAATAACGGCGACCTCACCTTCACGGAAAAAGCCGCGGAATACGGCCTGGCAGACGCAGGCTTTTCCACGCAGGCCGAGTTCTTCGATTATGATAAGGACGGCGACCTGGACCTCTTCCTCATCAACCACTCGCTGCATCAATATACCACCGGCGCTATCGAAAATCCGGGCTGGCGAAAAGAAAGCCGCCCTGCCTTTGAGTGCAAGCTCTACCGCTGCGACTGGAATGACTCCCTCCATCACCCCGTCTATACCGACGTCTCCGCCCAGGCCGGCATCCATTCCGACGTGCTGACCTTCGGCCTCGGACTGGCCATCTCCGACCTCAACAATGACGGCTGGCCCGACATCTACGTCTCCAACGACTTCAACGAACCCGATTACCTTTTCATCAATAACGGCCCTTCCGCACCCGCCAAACCCGGCGGCCCCCCCGGCGAAGTCACCTTCACCGAAAAACTCAGAGCCTGCATGGACCAAACCTCCCTCTATTCCATGGGCAACGACGCCGCCGACTTCAACAACGACGGCCTCGTCGACCTCATGACCCTCGACATGCTGCCCGAAGACAACCACACCCAGAAAATGCACAGCGGCGCCGAGAACTTCAACAAATTCCAGCAGCTCTTCAATCACGGCTTCTATTACCAGTATAGCCGCAACATGCTCCAAAAAAATAACGGCGACGGGACATTCAGCGAGATCGGTCAACTCGCAGGCGTCTCTAATACGGACTGGAGCTGGTCGGCCCTGTTCGCCGACTTCGACAACGACGGCAACAAAGACCTGCTGATCACCAACGGCTATGTCCGTGATTATACCGATATGGACTTCCTCCGGTACTCCGCCGACCTCGCCACGCACAGCAATATCGGCGACAAGGACCAGGCCGTGAAAGACGCCATCGCCAAAATGCCGCCCAGCCCCGGCACCAGCTATCTCTATCGTAACAACGGTAACACGACCTTTTCCCGCGCTAACCAGGACTGGGGCCTCGAGCAGAAAACCGTCTCCGCCGGAGCCGCCTATGTCGACCTCGACAACGACGGCGCCCTGGACCTCGTCATCAATAACACTAATGACTATGCTGGCATCTACCGCAACAATGGCCGCCGCCTCTCTAAAGGACATTATCTGAAGATCGCGCTGCAGGGTAACCCCCATAACAGCACCGGCATCGGCTCCAAAGTCAAGCTCTTCTGCCGCGACACCCTCTTCTACCAGGAGGCCTTCCCCGTCCGCGGCTTCCAGTCTTCCGTAGACCCCGTCCTCAATTTCGGCACCGGCGACCACACTATCGTCGACTCGATCCTCGTCATCTGGCCCGATGACCATTACCAGCTGCTGCGCAACGTCAGGACCGACACGACCCTCAAAATCGCCCAAAAAGACGCCTCCGGCATCTGGAATTATACAACCAAATCAAGCCACCCCGCATCCCCCTTCCTCACCGCCTCTTCCGCACCCTCACCCGTCCACACGGAGAACGCTTTTAACGACTTCGACCGCCAGCCGCTGCTGCTCAACTACCTCTCCCGCCGCGGCCCCTGCATGGCTACAGCAGACGTCAACGGCGACGGCCGCGAAGACCTGTTCATCGGCGGCTCAAAAGGCCATCCCGCACAACTCTTCCTCCAATCGCCCGACGGCCGGCTCATCCCCAGCCCCCAGCCGGATATCGCAAAAGACTGCCTCCAGGATGATGGCGCCGCCGTCTTCTTCGATGCCAACGGTGACGGCTATGCGGATCTGTATATCGCTGCCGGTGGGTACGAAGCCGATCCCGGCGACCCCTCCCTCTGCGGCCGCCTATACCTCAACGATGGCAAAGGTCACTTTACCCGGTCCCGGGATGCCATTCCCCCTATCCCCCTGAATGCCAGCTGCGTGAAGGTAGCAGACATCGACGGCGACGGCGACCTCGATCTCTTCATCGGGGGAAGGGTGGTCTCGGGCAAATATCCGCTCTCCCCCGGCAGCAAGATTCTGCTCAACGATGGTAAAGGCCATTTTACCGATGCCACAAGCCGGATCGCTCCGGGCCTCGACAGCCTGGGAATGGTCACCGATGCCGTATGGATCGACCTCAACAACGACAAACGCCCCGACCTCGTCGTCGTCGGGGAATGGATGCCCGTGAAGGTATTCATCAATCACGGCGCCCCGGCCAGCGGCGCCTCCCACACCAGCACTCCAACGGGCCAGCCCGGTCCCGCCGGCATGCCCTCAACTGTCCGGCTCGAAGATGCCTCCAGCAGGTATATTCATTTTCCGTCCACCGGGTGGTGGAACCGTATCGCCATCGCCGATCTCGACGGCGACGGCAACCCCGATCTCATCCTCGGCAACCAGGGCCTCAACAACCAGTTTACCGCCAGCCCCCGTCAGCCGCTTACCCTCTACTTTAAGGACTTCAACCACAACGGCACGATCGATCCCATCTTTTGTTATTCTATCGGCGGCATATCCTATCCCGCCATATCCCGGGATGACCTCACCGGCGAGATCCCCTTTCTGAAAAAGAAATTCCTCGAATACCATACCTATGCCGACGCCACCATCCACGATCTTTTCTCACCGGAACAGCTGAAAGACGCCGGCCCGCTTACCGCAGAGACCCTTTCCACCGTCTGGCTGCAGAATAAAGGTGATTCCGGCTTCACACTCCGGTCCTTGCCCCTCGAGGCACAATACGGGCCCGTTGAGGCCATTGCAGTAACGGATATAGACGGCGACGGCCATCCCGACCTCGTCCTGGCTGGCGGCAACCAGTGGACGCGTATCCGCTTTGGCCGTTTCCGCGCCAGTCATGGTATCCTTCTCCTGAATGACGGCAAAGGAAATTTCCGCTATGTGCCACAGGATCGCAGCGGCCTTCAACTGCGCGATGACGTCCGGGATGTGCGGGATCTCGGCGGTAAAAAATTGATATTTGGCGTAAATGATGGTCCGGCCCGGATCTATAACTATTAACTATGTCGCAATCATTCAACCATCAGGTGGGAATCGTTACCGGCGCCGCAAGTGGCCTGGGTAGGGCAATTGCTAAAAAACTATCGACAGAGGGGGCGTCCCTGGCGCTCTTCGATCTGAATGCGGACGAACTGGCAACCACTCAACACGACCTTACCGGCTATAGCGAAATATATATCGTCGATATTACTGATGAATCGGCAGTCAGGGAAGCCATCAGCAAAGTGGCGATAAAATTTGGCCGGATAGACCTGTTGATCAACAGCGCAGGAATCACCGGCAAGACCAATCTCAAAAGCCACGAAACCGCCACGGAAGATCTCCTCGCCGTTTTCAACGTCAACTTTATGGGCTCTTACCTGACTTCCAAATACGTATTGCCCGTCATGCTCCGGAATAATTATGGCCGCATCCTGCATATGGCTTCTATCGCCGGCAAGGAAGGCAATGCCGGTATGCTGGCCTACTCCTCTTCCAAAGCGGCAGTCATAGGAATGACCAAGGTCCAGGGCAAAGAATATGCCGGTACAGGCATCACGATAAATGCCCTCGCCCCCGCAGTGATCAGGACCGCGCTGGTCGATGCCATGCCTGAACAGCAGGTGAGATATATGACGGATAAAATACCTATGCAGCGCTGCGGGACACTGGAAGAAGCCGCCAACCATGCGGCATTTATCGTCTCGGAACAAAACAGCTTCACCACCGGATTTACCTTTGACCTCTCGGGAGGCAGGGCAACCTATTGACAATTTTATGACAGCACAACCAATCGATACACAAGCACCAATCGATACACAAACATTGCCCGTAGGAGTCGTAGGACTGGGCCTGATGGGATGCAGCATCACAACCTGCTTACTGATGGCCGGCCATCCCGTGATCGCCGTGGCCCCGATACCCGGCGATCTGGCTCATGCAGAACACAGAGTGCGGGAACATTTGCAAAGATCGGAATCGGCAGGACTGATCACCCACCCCCCGGCACATTACCTTTCCGGCCTTACCATCACGGAGGACTATGCTCTTCTAAAAGACTGCCGCATCGTCATCGAATGCACCATCGAAAACATGGATATCAAGGCAGCCGTCTATGCGAAAATCGAGTCGGTCATAGACAAAAATGCTATTCTGACCTCCAATACATCTGCTATCCCCATCAGCATACTACAGGCGCATACCACCCACCCTGCCCGCTTTTTCGGCCTGCATTGGGCTGAGCCATCCCATACGACCCGGTTCCTCGAGATCATTTGCGGAGAATCGAGCGATGTGGCCCTCGGCGAATATCTCTATGCCATCGCGCACTATTGGGGCAAGGAACCGACCCTGGTCAGAAAGGATATCCGCGGATTCATTACCAACCGCCTCATGTATGCGATGTATAGAGAGGCCTTTTATCTGGTGGAGAACGGCTACGCCTCCATCGAAGATGTGGACAGGGCCTGCCGAAACAATGCCGGATACTGGATGACCCTCGTAGGCGTGTTCCGATGGATGGACCTGACAGGTATAGCAGCCTACCATAATGTGATGAAAGATCTCTTCCCTACGCTCAGCAACAGTACCGAAGTGCCCAAACTCATCGACGATATCGTAAAAGCCGGCGGCAGGGGTGTCGCCAATGCCAAAGGATTCTATGATTATACGCCCGAAGAGGCAAGGCTTTGGGAAGAGACCTTTACGCAATTCAGTTACGAGATAAGACAACTGGCCCTGAAATACCCCGCCGACGTTGTAAAAAGAAAAATGAAAGAAGACTGACCCGCCTCAACCCCCGACCTCCCGATCCGCCCCCCGGCCCCCGGATCACCTCCTAGGAAAACAACCCATCATAGGACTTCACTTCATTCCATTCCGGCGTGGGCTCGAACCAGCGGGAATCTTCTTTATGCAGATGCTGCTTCATCACCTCTTCATTCAACTCGACCCCCAACCCCGGTGCATCCAGTGAAACATTTGCATACCCCTTGGTGTACAAAGGCTGCTTGCCCACCATCTTCACCAGCTGAGGCCACCAGGGATTGTCGACGATCTGGTTGGGCACCTCCAGCGCCAGGACATTCTGCGTCGAGGCCGCGCAGTGCACGTTCGCCATGAACGACACCGGCGTCCCGGCAAAATGCATCATCATGGGATGATTCTTTTCCTCGGCATAATCGCCGATCCTTTTCGTCTCCAGGATGCCGCCGGCAGTCGCCAGATCCGGCTGAACGATATCTACCACATCCTGATCGCAAAGCTTCTGAAATTCCCACTTCAGGTAAATATCTTCACCCGTCATCGTAGGCGTATTGATCGAATCGGTGATCTGCTTGATCTGTGCGGTATTGTTCCAGGGCAGAAAGTCCTCTAAAGATGCCAGGCTGTATTTCTCCAACGCATTGCCGACCCGGATACAGGTGTTCACATCGAAATGCCCCTCATGATCTGCCGACAGTGGCACATCATACCCCACGATATTGCGTAAGGTTTCTACATATTCCGCAATCGCCTCCAACCCCTTCTGGGTGTATTGCAGGGCCGTAAAGGCATGCAAGGGGCTGATGCCCGGATTCTGCCACTGCTGGTTGCTGTTCACCAGCGCACCGGGTATATCTTTCACCACGCCCGTTCCGGGGTGACACTTCATCCAGGTAAATCCCTGCACCTCCATGCGATTCCTGATATCCGCCTTCAGTTTATCCATGTCGATCTTCGCCAGCGGCCCTTCGCCGGAATTGGGTACATAGGAATACAATCGCACCCGATCCCTGTACCTGCCTCCTAACAGCTGACAGACCGGTACCCCAAAGGCCTTCCCCGCCAGATCCCACAGCGCCATCTCCACTCCCGAAACCCCGCCGCCCATCCGGCCGTGCGCCCCGAATTGCCTGATACTCTTGAAGATCATTTCTACATTGACAGGATTCAGCCCCAGTATCCTGCTTTTCAACATCAACGCATAGCGTACATCTGCCCCATCCCTCACTTCTCCCAGCCCATAGATCCCCTGGTTGGTATCCAGCCGGATGATCACATTCCGCGCATTCGTAGCCGCCGTTCCGTTACTGATGACACAATACCGCATGTCAGTTATCTTCAGATCCGAAGGACCCGAGAACCGGGAGACCTTCCCCGTCGTCCCGGCTATCGTGTCTTCAAAAGACATGCTCATCAGACCCGTCAGCGTGATACCGCCCAACATACTGTTCCGGAGAAAGGACCGGCGATCCGTGCCTGTGGCGGGGTTGCGGATCTCTTCTTCCATGGCGGCCGCCAGGCGGCGCTCTTCCAGCCTGTTTTCAGCGACAAGCTCTCGTAATACATTTTTCATGCTTAACCTTATTTCGCAACAGGAAGGTAGCAATTTTTCAATTCCCTTTCGGCGCGATGTTGATCCTGTTCTTTTCATCCTCACCCCCGAAAGGAGTCTTTCGTTCACTGAACTTTCTTCCCTTCTTGAAATTATAGGTCAGCGTTAACCCGATCCTGCGCGTGTCCCGTGTCTCATGTAAAGAAATATTCTCTCCCAACTGAGTAGTGGTCTCCCTGGTTTTATCCGTGAAGAACACATCCGAAATCCTAAGGCTCGCCGTTAAGCTCTTTTGAAAGAAAGACCGCCGTGCCCCTAGCGACAACCTCCCCCGGCTGCCAAAAACACTAATCCCCGACACGGAAGGCCCCGAATACAGCACATTCGCCTGCAAGGCATACACCTTGCCTACAGTGAAACTGTTGTTGTAATTGATATCGACACCCGTCCGCCGGTTAGAAAAAACTCCGTAGGACGCATTCCCCGATATATCGGCATAAGTCACATTCACATCCCCGCTGGCACTCCACCAGGAAGCCATTTTCCATGGTACAAACAACTCAGCATACAGATTCTTACTGCTACTGATATTCTCATATTCATATATCACTTCATTTGTAGCATTATCCTGCAAAGTGATCTCATCGATCAGGTTGGTCGCGACGGAATAGCCTACCGTCAGGCTGCTCTCGCCTTTGTAGGTATAGGCCAATTCATTCGTATACGTATACTCCGGCAAAAGATAAGGATTCCCTACCTCATAAGAGAAGGAATCATAATAAAAGGCAAAAGGATTCAGCTGAGCATAACTCGGCCGGTTTATCCTTCTGCCGGAAGTGAAATTCAGCTTGCTGTTCGCGCCCATCCGATACTCGATATACAAGGTCGGGAAAAAATCGTGCAAATGTCTGTGTATCGCCGAATCAGCAGTTAAACCCAATTTCGCATCCGTGTTCTCATAACGGGCACCCAATTGTACATCCAGATTCTTAAAGTCTCTGCGAACCGAAATATAGGCCGCCGCAATGTCTTCATTATAAATAAATCGATGGGATAACCCCGTATCGATATTCAGAACATTATTTTGAAAAGTATAGAACCTGATGTCATTATCCGTTGTCGTTGAAGTGTATTTTACACCTGCCTCTAACTGTATCTTCGCCGGCAAAACCCGCTTATAATCCAGCTTGTAAGCGTCTACATGAATGTCCGCACTGTTATAGGAAGTATCGATCTGGGGCGGCCGGTCAGCCTGATCAGCCCCATTGAAATACAGCGAATAATAGCTGTTTGTGGCATCCGTGTTGAAATAGATATGACTGTAATTCGCCTCCAGGCTCTGACCCGCAGAATCCAGCAAAAGGCTGTAGTCAGCATTCAGATTCAAATTGGAATACCGCGTGGTGATGAAGTTATGGATAGCATAAGAACTGTCGATCGCCTGCATCTCCGGATAGACGGTCAGCGTGGCATTATAAGGATTCTCCTTTTTCGACAGCGCCCCGTCCAGATTGAGGGCAAGATGTTGTCGTGGGGCAAAATTCCAATCTACCCCTGCTTTATAAAATTGGTTCGTAGCAGTCGTCACATTGCTGAACAATTGATGAAACTCCGTAGCTGGAGTCGAATTTTGAAATATCCGGTACTCATTTCCGTTAAAATAACCCGTCCCATGAGAATAGTCATACGACCCCGTAAAAATCCAATTCCCGGTTTTCAAGGCAGCCGATGCGCCGGATGTAGTCCTTCCATAAGTACCTTGTGAATACGTCGAATAGACATTACCCGACAACCCCGTAGTTTCCCTGGTCTTCGTAATGATGTTGATCATTCCCCCCGCACCCTCCGCCGCATACTTCGCCGGCGGATTGGATATGATTTCGATCTTACTGACATTATTGGCAGACATGCTTTGCAGCAAGGTCGTCAACTGATCGCCCTTCTGATAGGTCTCCCGGCCATCGATCATCACCCTGATATCTGACTTTCCCTTAATGGAAATGTTATCCGAGCCGTCTAATACGATACCCGGAAGGGTCCTGAATAATTCAAGTACGGATTCCCCGCTCGAGACGATATTATTGTCTACATGAACAACCACCCTGTCCAGGAACCTTTCGACAACGGGCGTCCTCGTCACCTCCACCGCTTTTAGTTGCGTCCCCTTTGCCTTCATCCGGATGGTCATCAGCATCGGGCGCCCCTTCGCCGTATCCGGATCGATCACCGGCGAATACCACGTCTCATAACCGACATGCGTGACAACGATAAAACATCGCCCCACCTCACCAGTCACGATAGAAAATTGTCCCAGTGAATCGCTCACCACTCGTGCCAACATAGCCGAGTCGCCCGCATGCAACAAGGTCACATTCGAAAAGGGCAACGGACCACCATCGCCAACCGTGCCTGCGGCTCCCCCGGATAAAACAATGCCTTTGATCAGAATAGCCCGATCACGTTCGCTCTGTTGTTGCGCCTGCAAGACCGCATTGCCCAGGAAACAAGTCAATACGGCCAGGATATATGATCTCCTCATGTAATAAAGTACAAATGATACAATTGTAATAAGATATCCCTTTCCTGAGTAAGGAAAGGGATATGCGATTCTTTAAGCCGGGAACCCCGCGCAGCAAACACAGCTGCAGTTAGTTCCGCCATTGCTATTCTTGTCACTACCCGAAGCTGCCGCTGCGGCTCCGCCCTTGATCTTTTTCATGGCCTTTGGATCAAGTCTTGCAATGGTTTTCTTGTTCAGCTGAAGCTTAAGATCGATTGTCTTTTTCATGTTAGAAAAGTTTAAATGATTAAATAAAAAAACACTCTTATAAATATCTTATCATTGCTTAATGCAACATAAATAGTCTCTCCCATGATGTTTGTGCTTCGTTCAGCATCAACAGATAAAAAAGCCCGACTCCCGTCGTCCCTTCGAGCAAGTATGGATTTTTTATCCAATTATTATCCGAATGGATACCCGAACCGGTACCCGGAAATAAATAACCGCCTACGCCTTTCTTCTTATCTGTCTTTTTGATCGAAAGCGTATAATTCGTCCAGTAGTCCGCCGCATCTTGCAGGCCAGCCATCCCGGTCTTCTTATACATATTATTAAAAAACAAGGCAATTCCGGCAGTACCATGGCAAAGCCCCCTGTCATGTATGCCGAACCGCCGTGCTGAAAAACATTCGCCGAGGAAATATCCCTTTCAGCCTCCTTGCTGAATATCGTCATCGACTTTTCACGTAGCGCCGGCGATGACAAGGTCTCCGACGCCGCCAGCAACGCTGCCCCTACCCCCAGGTCGCCATAGCACCAGGCCAGCCGCCCTATAAATTCCCGGCCGGCGACATGGGGGAAATATCCCCTTCCCTTGTGGCACTCCTTTGATAATACCCAGCTGGTGGCGCCATCGATCAACCGCAGCACCAGGTCCCGTTCTATATTCGTTTCGCTGACCCTGCATAGGAACAATATAATCCCGGGTATTCCATGCGGTATCCCCAGATCGTTATAAATTTCGCCCGAGTGCCAGCTATTCTTCAGCCAGGCAATACCATCATCATCAACGACAGCCCCCTCTTGAAGAATTTCCAGTATCCGCTCAATGCCCTTTTTTGCAGTTTGCGTCATTGGGCCTTCCAGGAAATACAGGCCCTTGCCGGCCACACCCGTAAAAATTTCGTACTCCTTTCGTAACAGATCCACTTCAAGGGACTGCAGGATATGAGGTTCAATCTCGTCCAGTATTTCCACAGAGGACTCATCCAGCATCCCGATGTTCATGAGATGACGGATCAGCCACCCAATACCCGAAACGCCGGCGACAAAAGTCCCGCTCAGCGTACTTGCATTCACGCTCAGGATACATTCGTCCAGCAGCCGGGAGAATGCCTCGAAATGATGCTCGCGACCGGTTTGACGATACAAATAGGCATAGAACAATACCAACCCCGCCTTTCCACCATACAGGCCGACATTCTTTTTACTGGACCGGTATGTCAGGCATTCATTACCAATTCTTTCCAACGAGGCCTTGAGTATTTCGTTTCTTTCTGTTAACTCCATAGCCCTATTTTATTTTTCATCTAATGAGTTTGTCGTATATCATGCCCAATAGCGTTCTGTCACTTACAACCAGCCGCGCGGTGCCATTCCCGGTAAATAAGGGTTTCAGCACCTTGTTAAAATTGGTCTCCAGACCTTTCGGCAGCTCAATATTGAATATAGCAAAACTATCATTCACTAATGGACAGACGTTCGTCACAATGCCATGCAGTGTTCCGAATTCTTCACCAGGCCACGCATTAAGCGAAATGACAGCCTGCTGACCGGCGTGGACCTTTCTTACTAGTTCCGCAGGCACCTTTGCTTCAGCCATGTATATAGGTTTGACCTGCTTCACGGTAACGGCAACGCTGATAATTACCGGAAAATGTATAACGGCGGCAATAGCAAAAAGACCCGAAAATAACAGGCAAAGTACCCCAGTCCCCCATCGGATGATCCAGACCGGCATACTATTCATAATACCGTCCGTTAAGGGTTCCGGGCCTTTATAAACCACCCGGTCTTTTTCTATGTAGCGATGTATATCTTTTCCCTCCATAGTCTTATTCTCCCAGCTCAAGCTGATTTTTTATCAATTCAAAATATCTGCCCTTTTGTTTCAGTAAGAATTCATGATTGCCTTCTTCCACTACCCTCCCCTGCTCTAAGACCACTATTTTATCCGCATTCCTGACGGTACTTAGCCGATGAGCAACGACAATGACAGTCCGCCCTTTGAAATACGCATTCAGATTGTTCATTATCACCCTTTCATTATTCGCGTCAAGAGCACTTGTTGCCTCATCGAAATAAAGGTAACCCGGATTCTTATAGACGGACCGGGCAATCAACAGCCGTTGCTTTTGCCCCGTGCTTAATCCGGTACCGGAATGCCCGATTTTCGTCCTGTACCCTAACGGTAATTCCTCAATGAAATCCCCGATATTGGCAATCTTAACAGATTCCCGCAACCTTTCCTTCTGAACTTTATCGTTTCCAAAAGCTATATTATCTTCTATACTGTCCGAAAAGACTACCCCTTCCTGCATCACTACTCCGAACTGCCCACGCCATCGCCTGGGCGAAAGGTCCGCGAAATCAACCCGCCCGACCGATATTCTTCCTTCCACCGGTTCGTAAAATTTCAAAAGCATTTTCATTAGCGTCGTCTTTCCGCTACCGCTGGTCCCGACAATAGCTGTTATCTTTCCTTTGCCGATAGTAAAACTGACGTCCCTTAGCACAAAAGGGCTGTCGCTGCCCCCATACCTGAAGGAGACGTTTTCCAGCACGATATCGCCTTCAGCCGGTACCGTAGAACATTCTTCTGCACGATCTTCCCCGATCCCAGGCACAGTCTCCTTCTCTTCCGTTCCCCACCTGTTGATCTCCGAAAGCCGCTGAAGGCTGATTCTCGCATCTTGTGCAGATCTTGTAAATTCCAGCAGGTGGTCGATCGGGCTATTCATCTGCCCTATAATATAGCTGACGCGCAGCATCATACCCAATGTCATATGGCCGCTGACGACCTCCCTTGCCGCTAAATAGGAAATAAGAATGTTTTTCAACTGATTGAAAAATAAACTACCCGTCTGCTGATACTGCTCCAAAGCAAGCGTTTTGGTGCTGGTCCGGAAAATCTTTTCCTGCATTTTTTCCCATTGCCCTCTCTTGTATGATTCAGCGCCGTTCAATTTTACTTCCTGCATGCCGGAAATCAATTCGTTAAGATGATTCTGGTTTTCCGCCAGTTGGCCAAATCGTTCATAATCCAGCTGAACCCTCTTTTCCATAAAAAATCTGATCCAAAGAAAAGACAGCAGGCTGCCAGCCAGAAAGACCAGCAGCAGACTTATGTTATAGATGTACAGTACCACGCTGAAAGCGAGTAGGCTCACGAACGAGAATAAGATATTCAATGTGCTGTTCGCTAAAAAATGCTCAATCCTGTCATGATCTCTGATACGCTGGGTTATATCACCTACCGACCTGGAGTCGAAGAATTTTATCGGCTGCTGCATCAGCCGCATGAGGAAATCGGAAATGATAGAAATGTTGATCCTGCTGTTCATGTGCAGCAGTATCCATCCCCGGATCAGTTCCAACATCATCCCCCCTGCGAAAAGCGCCAGCTGCGATAGCAGAATAATAGTGATAAAACTCAGATTTTGATTCCCTATGCCATAGTCAACCAGGCTTTGTGTCAGGAATGGTAATGTCAACGAAATGAGACTGCCCAAAAGCATTCCCAGTGCCAGTTGAAAAATGTACTTCTTATAGGGTCGGATATATTTCAGCAAAAAAAACCAAACGCCGCCCTTTCGGAGGCCTGCGACTCTTCAGAATAGAACTTGGGCGTCGGCTCCAGAATTAGCGCTATGCCCATGTTATCATGCGCACTGATCCATTTGCTTAGAAAGCTTTCCTTCGTAAGCCTCATGGCACCGTAGGCTGGATCCACTATGGATATCTTCTCCCTTCTCTTGCCGGAATAGTCCTGAGGCGGAATAACGACAAAATGTTCCTGATTCCAATGCAGGATGCACGGCAACCGGACGTCCTCATTCAATTGATCAAAGGAAATTTTTGCCCCCATCGTCCTGAACCCGATCTTCTCCGCCGCCTCGCTAAGCCCATGCAGTGAAACTCCGTCAACTAATACCGAACACAAGTTGCGGAGATAACCCAGCGTGTAATGCTTGCCATGATATTCCGCAATCATTCTCAGACAGGCGGCCCCGCAATCCATCGTATCTAATTGTCTGTAAAATGGGAATTTCCTCATCAATTATACTTTATAAAACCCAGCCGGGACTGATAGTACCTGGCCAATAAATAATAGATCACCAACTCTTGCTTCCGGTGATCGGATACCAGCATCCGGTTCAAGGCCATATGAACATGACTGGCTATTAGTCCCGGTAAATTGATTTTCCCTCCATCCAGCTCCGAAAGGCAAAGACCCTCTGCTACCTGTACATTCCTTTTCGATCTTTCCTCCAACGCAGCCACCACCGATACTATCCCATTCTTCTCATCATCCTCCGAATTGATTATGTTGCCTATCCTTTTTACATGGGTCCTGTATAGCCGGTCTAATTGGGTGACACCCTCCTTATCCACCTTAAATTCCTGATAAAAATCATTCTTTAACAATTCCAGCAACTTATGCTTGCTTTCAAGATCCATACGAAAATCAGACAACAGCATATCGATATTTCGCAGCGCGATCAGCCATCTAAGCTCTTCACTGTCGTCTCCATCCAACATTCCCAGGATGCTTACGACCGCCTCGCTGTCATGATGAAAAAGGGACTCGCTCAACTCTATTTTATTATAGCCATATCGACCAAGTTCCCGCTCATAGGTATCATACTGTACCTTTACAATGACTCCATTCCCGGACAGATCACCTACCATCGAATTGATCTTATCGACCACCCCCTTCCAGAAAGTCTTATCCGAAACATGAAAAAAGCGTATTCGCAAATGAGACTTGGGATCCGCATAACGGATAAAGAACCACTTCGTGATCAGATCCGATTGCAGCAATTGCTGCACCATTACTCCGATATTTTCCTTTAAAATCCGTTCGGCAGTGGCATTCGCAGTATACAGTTTAAGAAAAAGCCACTCGCTCCCTACAGCAAATTCACGCCTGACCGTCTTGTTGGCACAGGCCTGCACCGGAAGAAATTTTCTTTCCGTTTCCTTTGTCTTTATCCTCGAATGCGGAATAATGACCTCATGCGCAAATTTTCCCTGCTCTCCGGTAATGAAACAATTATCGGGAACAAACAGGAACTCCTGCAGCCTTATTCGTTTATTCTTTTGAAAATAATCGTGAAACAATCTTACATATGCTTCCTCTTCCAGATCTATGAATAATTTTTGATCACTGTTCATAATGACAACCTTGGCCGGAAGGCCCAATTCCGACCGAACCCTGCTATAAGTCTTCAACAGATATTCTTTGCTGATCTCTGCAACACGCATATCAGGTTCTTGTAAGACGGCCAACTCATCGAAGTTGATATTCCACGTGGCAGGACTTAGCATGATATTCTTATACATGACCCTTGGCAGATAACTGTCCTCAATAAATACATCCCAATCCCATACAATGGCCGTATTAACATGCTGCATCTGTAAATCACAGAGAAACTTGTAAATGGGCAAATCGGTCATCCTAAAATTATGCGACGTCGTCAACCTCGGAATGACCTCCTTATTTAACCGCCGGGACCTTAGAATGACTTTATCTCCTGCACAGCTGACCATCAGGTCCGACACAGGTATTTGATTTTCAGCAATGACGGCAGGTTTCGCCAGATAGGCAATTTCATATTTTCTAAGAGGTGGCCGCTGCACTAAATTTCCTGCTCTCGATTCCGGGAGATGCACCACCTCCGCATAAATTTTCTTAGGCTGTCTCTCCTCCTCCCTTTCTACACATTCTTTTAGCTTTTGTGTAAGAACCCTATCGCCATTGCTGAAGCGTGATATCAAATTTACGCTGCCGGGTCCGAAGCAGGTATCCATAGAAAAGATGTAATGACCCTCATCCATCGCTTCCCCATTGGACGCCAGAATACTGCCCATAATATATGCATTGTCCGGCAACTCCAGCTCAATATCATGAAAGCCTGTTGCCGCAATATCTTCTTCGGTGATGACAAAATCTTTCCTTTTAAAAAGCGCCTCCTTTAACTTTTTATTTTTTCATTTTAGCAACCTCGACCAGACAATCTCCTCCGCGGCGGGTTTACTTTCAATCGATACCCCGTCCAGCAATGGCGTATACGTTAAAGTATTTTCATCATGGTCCCGATAACCAACGCCTAACTCAGGATCGAGCGCGATAACCAGTGGCACTTCCTCTCCTTCATACTTTTCTATAAATGATTTTTTCCAGCTCTTTAAATGATCGTTGCCCCGAAGTAGAAACAGAGGCCGCAAATTGGCAACATTGGATTGGATTTCCCGGACGACCCGTTCACTAATGAAGGCCTTGTCAGCCGTGATCTCCAAATCCGTATAGGTAAGGTTCTGCAATGGCGTATCCGGAAAAACCTCTCCGAACAATACTGCAATTTTCTCATACACCCCGATACCTGGTTCGGACGCTTCCAGTAGGGTAGCTACTTCCCGGAGTGTTCTTAATACAATATGATCCGCAGGCAGGAATGACAACTTCGATATCAAATCCCCCAGAATATTGCCACCCGAAGGAGCAGGCTCCAGATCTCCAACCAACAATTGATTATCTATTAACGCTTCCAGGAAACCGCTCGCCTCCTCTTCCCCTATCTCTTCACTGTTAATACACGCCAAAAGATCTCCAATAATAGCCCCACCCTCTGCCCTCGATAAAACAGCATCGATGTAGGACGAACTGTCAACGGCAGATATCCGGTAACTCCTGGCCAGATCGCTCGTAAAAGATTCGACATATCTGATCTTGTCCCCTGCCTTATACAGGCTATTGTTAGGAAAATATAGGATTTTCGACCTTATTTCAGGCAACGTCTGGAGATGACGGCCGAGCTCAGAGACATAGTGTATATCTAAATGAACGTGCTTCCGATAGTTGTCCTGTGATCCCACATCGACCATTGTCACCAATCCTGTTTGACCCATTTTATACCCCGCAAAAAGACCGTAAGGAGTACAACGGCTGCACATTCGGATAAAATATCGCTCTATTCCATGAAATAATTTGGTGGTGATCCTTTCCGAATAGCGTGCGCCCTTCAAATATTTCTGATACTGAGTGTACAATTCGTGCGAGCCAAGGAATAATGCTTCCAGAAAACGTGGACTGGTGAATAAAGGGTCCTCACCAGGCCCTCCACTGCGAAGCCTGTCCAATTGCTTAAGATAATCGATCGGGAAAGAAGGTATTCTTAGTAGAAAAAAATCGTGGTGGATATACTCGAAGTCCTCTATAGGAGCTTTACTCGGTTTTATGGCTGGATAAGGCATCATCGATAAGGTTATAATATAATAAGTCCCACTCCCGGATCATACACCCCACACTAAAAGTAGGCAAAATTAAAATACGCACCGCGCGCTTTTTAATTCTTTTTCGTTAACAGTTAGACCGCTTTCCCCTATCGATTTGCCAAACCCGTGAACGCGCCCCCCCCCGCAAAACAGCACCTCGTTAATCCAATATCGTATATGTCTCGGCTTTAGCCATCGCCGCCCGTTTCTGAAAAACCTCCTCCAACGACTGCCTGGATATCTCCACCCGCAGTCCGGCCGTCGCGCCAAAACCCATCACATCCACCCCTCCTCTCACCAATCCCGCAAACACCGTATCACAAAACTCCTCCAACGGAGCCCCATGCTCCGATCCAGGTCCAGCCAGCGTCGTCCCGACGATCAAGACAGCAACCGGCCAGTCTGCGTGCGGCATCTACCAGTATAAGATCCTAGCCGTCGCGCAGCAGCTGCTGGCCGACCGGACCCGCTCCATCAAGGATATCAGCCTCCCTCTCACCTTCGAGCCCTCCCCAATTTGTCAAATGGTTCAAAAGATTTACCGGCATGACGCCTTCTCAATACCGCCCCCTCACCCCTCCAGCTTCCGCAGCACATCTTTCTAATAAGAACTTCCGATAGGAATACTCTCCTTGCCGATCTCGACCTGACTCGCCGAATAAGCCGCAATATGTTGCAGCGAAATAATATAAGACCGGTGCACCCGGATAAAATCATTCGCCGACAGTTTTTGCTCCAGATGCCCCAGCGTCTCATACGTTACAATCGCTCTGTCGACAGCATGTATTCTCACATAATCTTTCAACCCCTCGATATACAAAATATCTCTCAGCAATATCCTCACCATTTTTTTGTCCGACTTCACATAGATGAAGGCCTCCGCGTCACTCCTGCCTGATCTCCCCGCACCACCACTCCCCGATCCCACCACATCACGCAGGCCTGATCCTGGCACGTCATTCCCGCCTGAACTCTCTGCATCATCCCCGCCCACAGCCCCTACACCTACTTTGCCCGTGGTCCCCGCACTAGCCCCTCCCATCACTCCATGAACAAACTCATATTTATCGACAGCCTTCAAAAACCGTTCAAAAGAAATCGGCTTCACCAGGTAGTCAATCACATTGAATTCATATCCCTCCACCGCAAATTCCCGATACGCCGTCGTGATGATCACCGGTGGAACACTCCTTAATGTCCGCAACAATTCCATACCCGTTACCTGCGGCATCCGCAGATCCAGGAACACCAAATCGACGTTACCGGCTTTCAGTTGATTGTAGACTTCTGTCCCATTGACGCAAACGCCGGCCAACTCCAACCGGTCCAGCCTCGAAATATAGTTTTCCAGAATTTCCCTCGCCAGCGCTTCATCATCCGCTATCAGACAATTGATCTTCTTCATAATTCAATTTTAAGATCGGCCGTGAACACGTCTTCGCCTTTAGTGAGATCCAACGTATATCTGCCGGGATAAGTCAGATCCAGTCTTCTTCTCACATTCCTGAGCCCTAATCCGTCATTCCCGCTCTTCCCGTCAAGAGGACAACTGTTGTCGACGATCAGTGACAGCCGCTGGCCCGTCACTTTCAACTGAATGGTGATCCAGCCGGCATCTTCTCCAATCCCATGCTTAAAGGCATTCTCCACAAATGTCAGCAATATCAGGGGAGCGATCATCTTGCCGGCGATATCGCCGGAATATTGAAAGGATAAGTCCAGGCGGTCCGCAAACCTCATTTGCTCTATACCCAGGTAGTTCTCAAGATATTTGATTTCATCCGTCAATTGTACCCTGTCCGCGCCTGCATCGTACAACATATAATGCATCAGATCCGATAACCGCATCACCATTCCCGGCGCCTGCTCAGACCTCTTCAGCGTCAACGCATACAAACTGTTCAGCGTATTGAAAAAGAAATGCGGCTGGACCTGCGCCTTCAGGAAGGCCACTTCCGCGAAAAACTTCTCTTTTTCAATCGCCCGCAGATTCTTCTCCTGGTCATACGCATTTTCCATCAGCCTGATCAGCATCGCTATAATCATGACAGGAGCGGAATCCAACGAGATCCTCAAAATCCTGACCGGTATCCAAAACAGTTTGTTTTCCATCTGATACCTTACCGGGTCATGCAGCCTTTCCCACGGCACTACAAACTGATAGGTCAGGAATCTGGTCAACAATCCTCCGGCTAATAACAGCCCGATCACACTTACGCCGTAGGCTATATATTTCTGCCGGTAATAATAGGCCGGCATCAGCACATAAAGGTTGGCATAGGTCAGCAGTATCGTCATCGGGATCGTCACCGTAAGAATCGGGGGCGCCAGCCTGAATGACAGCCGATCCGTATCCTCCCATCCATAGCTGATAGCACAATATAAAATGTAGGCCGACCAAAACAACAGGTGCAGTAAGATCATCCGGTATTTTACGTGCCATCTCATTTGCATAGCCAAATATTTTTTACCCCCTCAAAACCCCTTTCCACGCCCGTCTGTTCCCCCTTCGTCTAAAAACACAAATGTCAGCCTTTTTGCTTCATTTATTTGCAGCATAAAACGCACTTCATCATGAAATACATCCGCATTGGCCTGCTCATGCTATCACTGAGCCTGTCCGCCTCCTTAACCTTCGCCTCCGGCCTGGCGACCCCGTCCGGTCCCCTCGCATTCACATTCGGCCCGACTGCGCCCACATCTCGCACTTTCCCGCCCTCCCCCGCGATCGTCGCTCCCCTCGCTCCCGGCCCCGGCGACAGCATCGACTTCGTCACCATCCTGAAACGCAGCGGCCCCTACGATACCGCTCAACGCCAGACCTTCCCCTCTTTTACTTATCAATCCCCCTCCGATCCTGCGCTGACCAGGCTGCGGCTGAAATACCACCTCGACTCCGTAGCCGGCAATGGCGGCGACATCGACAAGGCCATCCGCCTGCTGGAATGGTTCCATGACCAGGTCCCTCACGCAGACGTAGCGCCTTTGCCCGTCCTGACCGCAGAAAATATTATTGCAACCTATAAAACCCGGCATTACTCCCAGGGCTGTTATCCCCTGTCCGTGGCCATGACCGAAATCTTTCTGTCCATGGGCTTCAAATCACGAAGCGTCATCTGCTTCTCCAACAAATATCCCGTCCCCTCCGGCGGTCATGTCATCAACACCGTCTATATTCCTTCCCTCGGTAAATGGATCTATATGGATCCCCAGAATAACGCCTACATCAAAGACGAGAACGGCATCTTCCTCAGCATCGAAGAAGTCCGCCAACGACTGATCGACGGCCGCCCGCTCGTGCTCAATGCCACGGCCAACTACCACCATGTGCCCGATCGCAAGGAAGATTATTTGTACACCTTCATGGCGCAGCATATCTACAGAATGATCTGCCCGCTGAACAGCCGGTTTGATTCCGAAACCAGAAGCACGGGCAAACTGCTGGAATACGTCGAACTCCTGCCCTCCGGCAGCATCGATCCCCTGGTTGACGGATATGAAACCGGCAAAAGAAAGAACTACTCCGTCATCTGCTATCACACCAATAACAACCGCCTTTTCTGGCAGAACCCGGACTAATCCGGCCCCAAGCCGCACCCGCACCTCGCGGCGCCCCCCCAAAACCGTGCGCCGCCTGTATCGAAAACGGACAGCCCCTGCCCACCGAATATCATAACCTTTTGAACCCTAATCGCTTAAAAAAATGGCATTTTTCTCGCTGCCTCCCCCGGTATGATGATCCCCAACTACCTCAAGACCGCATGGCGCAACTGGAAAAAGAACAAAGGTTTCTTCACCCTCAATTTTGTCGGCCTTTACGTCAGCGTCATCGCCTCCGTCCTTATCGCCCTGCTCATCTTCCATGAAACCAGCTTCGACCGCTCCCGGGACAAAGGACTTGCTATCTATCGGGTAGTCGACCAGCAAACCTCGCCCAAAGGCAAGGACTATAGCGCAGTGACGCCTTATCCCCTCGCCACCGCCATGAGGACGGCCATGCCCGACCAGGCCCTCATCTCACAAATAGACTTCGAAAAAGACGGCGTCGTCACCGTCGACAATAAAAATTTCAAGGAGACGAACATCATTTTCGCTGACTCCGTCTTCCCCCGGCTGTTTCCGCTCACAGTAAAAGAAGGTAGTATCGAAAGGGCTTTCTCCGAACCCGGATTTGCCGTGCTGACCCAGGGCGCAGCCACACGCTACTTTGGCAAAGAATCGGCCATGGGCAAAAAAATCCGCTTCGCAGGACTCATCGACCTTCAGGTCGTAGCCATCGTGCAGGACGCTCCTTCCAATACACATTTGCCTTATCATGTGCTGATACCCTACCTTTCAATGAATACGCAGCTCATCGGGGGTTTCCCCCTCGATCAATGGGGAATGCACGCCAGCGGTTTCGTGTATATCGGCCTGCCGGGTCAGGGCCAGGTCAACCGCACGGAGACCATACTCCGCTCCATCGCAGACCAGCACGTCAACAACACAGGTAAAAGTAAAGGCATAGTGGTGCGCTACAGCTTGCAACCCTTACCCGACATCCATTATGACCAGCTATACGCGGGTAGCAACCCTACCTATACCATCAATTACAACTACCTCTATCTCATCGGCGCCATCGGCCTGTTCCTCATCCTGGCCGCCTGTGTCAATTATACCAACCTCTCGACGGCTCTAGCCATCCGTAAATCAAAGGAAGTCGGCGTGAGAAAGACAATGGGCGCCACTCGTTCTCAACTGATCAGGCAATTTTTTGCCGAAACTTTTCTGATGACGGCCCTCGTCATTATCGCCGCCGCATTATCCGTCCGTCTCTTTATCCCGCTTCTCAACACGCTGCTCGATAAGAACATCCCCATGAATTGGTTTAATAGTCAAAGCCTTGCCCTTTTAACGGCGCTTTGGATCGGCGTCAGCCTTTTTGCCGGTTTGTACCCCGCCGTCGTCCTCTCCGGCTTTAATCCCATCACTGCCCTCAAGAGCAAGACCGTCACTCCCGGCACATCCGTCCTCTTACTAAGAAGAAGCCTCGTGATCTTCCAGTTTGTCACGGCCCATATCCTTATCATTGCTGTCATCGTCGTCGCCAAACAAATGGACTATGTACGATCAACACCACTGGGTTTCAATAGAGCGCAGGTCGTAGACATTGGTCTGGACGACAACAAGCCCGAACATCTGCAGTTGCTGCGGGATCAGTTATCCAACATCCCCGGTGTGCAAAGCGTTAGCCTCTCCGTCGGCGCGCCTGTCTCGGACAACAATGTCGGTACAGGCTTCAACCTGCGGGAAAAATACAAGAGTGAAGAATTACAGGGGGCAGTTAAAGCGGCCGATAAGAATTATTTGAAGACCTATGAATTGCAGTTGTTGGCCGGCCGCTGGTTCGACGACCATGACGAAACAAATGTCGCCTCTTCTGTCCCCGACAGCCTCCGCAGATACGCCTTCGTATTGAATGAGACCGCTGTCAGATCCCTCGGTTTTAAATCACCGCAGGAAGCACTGGGAAAATATGTCACATTCGGTATGAACGACATTTCAGCGCCGGTGATTGGCGTCGTAAAAGATTACCACACCTCATCCCTGCGGGAAGCTCTTAAACCCGTGCTGATGGTCGAATATCCTTTCTTTTATTACAACGCCGGCATCCGGCTGGCCCCGGGCTATTCCGCCGCTACCCTGGCAGCCATTGAAAAGGTATGGACCGCCGTCTACCCACATGGTATGTATGAGACCAACTTCCTCGACGAAAGGGTCGCCGCCCAGTACAAGGGCGACCGGCAGACACAGCAGCTATTCTATGTATTCACGTCCATCGCCGTCATCATCAATATACTGGGGCTCGTGGGACTGCTGTCTTTCATCATCCAGCAGAAGTCGAAAGAGGTCAGTATCCGCAAAGTGCTGGGCGCCTCTCTCGGAAATATCTCCTTCATCTTGTCTAAGGATTTTTTGCGGCTTTGCCTGATCGCATTCCTGATCGCCGGACCGGTGGCCGGTATTTTCATGCATCGCTGGCTGGACGATTTTGCCTACCGTACCGATCTTAGCTGGTGGGTTTTCCCCGCCGCGATAGGCACGACCTTCTCGTCACTTGCGTGGCCATCGGCCTGCAAACGCTCCGCGCAGCGCTGGCGAACCCGATTAATAGCCTAAGGGCGGACTAGCAGCGCACATTGGCTGCGTCCTCCCCCGGCAAACCTTTGCTCTCTGAAGGCTACCTTCCCTTCACCCGGTAATGCAGCCCAACCACCCCGCTGCTGAAAGTCCTCGTCTCTTTCAGTGCCAGCAGCACCCTATCTTTCAGCCCTGTAAAAAAGGGCCGTCCCTGACCCAGGACAATAGGAGTGACCGTCGTCACCAACTCGTCGATCAACCCCATCGGCAATAAAGTCGCCACAAGGGTCGCACTCGCCAGTAGCAACAGATGACCATCAAGATCCTCCCTGATCCGCCTGATCTCGCGTTCCACATCGCCCCTGATCAGCCGGGTGTTGTTCCAGCTAACCGCCGGCAGCGTCTTCGACACGACCACCTTGACCGCTTTATCTACCCACTGCGCGTACTCCACTTGCCACGGCGGAAAATGTTCGGGGTTCTTCAACACATTCGGCCAGTAAGGGTCCATCATCTGATAGGTAATCCGGCCATACAAAGTGCCCGCCGCACCCTGACGCAGCTCCGTGACATAATCACTCAGCTCGGCGTCCATGGCAATCCAATTGATTTGCCCGTCAAGGTCCGCCATATATCCGTCCAGAGACATATGGACCAGTGCTATGATCTTTCCCATATCTGAGTTTTATTTTTTTACCCTGTAAAAATAGCACAGCCCCCTACCCCGCACAACTGTAAAAAACGACATTTTTGCGGTAATTTGCGACAATGAAACACGTCTCCATCCTGGTGCCGGAAGGCGATTGCAGCGTCACCAACATCGAAGGCACCCACCAGATCCTCTCCCGGGTAAATGACTACCTGGCCGACCTCGGACGACCACCAGCCTTCACTATTAACCTGGTCGGCCTTCACCACGAAATCAGGATGAAGGGCGGATTGTATACTGTATGCCCCGACATCCTGATCCATGACCTCACCCATACCGACCTCATCCTTATCCCCTCTGTGCACGGCGATAAACAAAAGATCCTGGCCGATAACAAGGACATGCTGGCCTGGATCGTTCGACAGTATCATGGCGGAGCAGCCATCGCCTCACTTTGCATCGGTGTCTTTCTGCTGGCCGGCACCGGTCTGCTCGACGGCAGGAATTGCACTACCCATTGGGAGCTGGCAGGAGAATTCAGAGAGATGTTCCCCGCCGTCCACCTCACAACAGACAAGATCATCACCGACGAAAATAATATCTACACCAGCGGGGGAGCCTATTCCTGGCTCAACCTCATCCTATACCTCGTTGAAAAATATGCCGGCCGCGAAATAGCCGTGCTATGCGCCAAAGGGTTCCAGATAGACATTCAACGCAGCAGCCAATCTCCCTTCATCATCTTCAGCGGCCAGAAGGACCATAAAGATATCGCCATCACCACCGCACAGGAATTTATCGAACAGAATATCCACGCCCGGATAACGGTCGGCCAGATCGCTGCCATGCTCGCCCTCGGCCGCAGGAACCTCGAACGCAGGTTCAAACAGGCCACCGGTAACACCGTGATGGAATATATTCAGCGCGTAAAAATGGAAATGGTCAAAAAGAGCCTCGAGACTTCCCGTCTCGGTGTCAGTGAGGCCATGTATAAAGTAGGCGATTCCGACCCCAAAGCCTTCCGGACCATTTTCAAAAAAGTGACCGGCCTCTCACCTTTGCAATATCGGAATCGCTATAACCGGGAATTTATATAGACCTTTACCCGCTCTCATCCTTTAAAACGAAAGGTATGTCAAAAGTACTCATTACAGGCTCGGCAGATGGATTGGGACGGATGGCCGCCGCATTGCTCGTTGCGGATGGACACCAGGTGGTAGTGCACGCCCGCAATATCCAACGGGCAAAAGAAGCATTTGCCGCAGTGCCCGGCGCAGGCAATGCCGTGGCCGGTGATCTGAGTAGCATCGCAGGCTGCCGAGATGTGGCGAAACAGGTCAATGCACTGGGCGTCTTCGATGCCATTATTCACAATGCAGGTATCGGTTACCGCGAAGGCCATCGCACCTCCACCCCTGACGGCCTGCCCGCCGTATTCGCCGTCAATTCCCTGGCTCCCTATATCCTCACCTGTCTCATCACCAGGCCGGGACGGCTGATCTATCTAAGCTCGGGCCTTCACCGCCAGGGCGACGAAAGCCTGGAAGACCTCGCCTGGAATGAACGTCCCTGGTCCGGGTACGATGCCTATGCCGATTCCAAGTTGCATGATGTCATCCTGGCTTTCGCCGTGGCCCGGAAATGGAACGATGTACTGTCCAATTCAGTCGAGCCCGGTTGGGTAGCCACAAAAATGGGCGGCGCCGGCGCCCCCGACAGCCTCGAAGAAGGCCCACACACCCAGGCCTGGCTGGCCGTCAGCCAGGATCCCGCCGCCCTTGTGTCCGGTCATCACTTTTATCACCAACACCTCCGGGAATTCCATCCGGCCGCCGCCGATCCCGCCATACAGGAGAAATTATTGTCCGCATATGCCCGCCTATCCGGCATTGCCTTCCCCGCATAATCCCGGTCATATCCGTGGCTCCCGCAGATTTTCCATCACCAACTGTCCGTCCGGAAAGGCGCCACCGGCAGCCCCTCCTTGCTGAATAAATTGCCGATCCCCGCATCACTAAATTGATAACGGACCGCCACCGGCTTCTTCACCTCCCGGGAGAAAACAATCAGCTTTCCCCCCTCGATCTTGCCCTCGGCAGGATACCACACCTTATCATCTCCCGCAATGTACAACGTCCGGATATTCCCCCCTTTAACAACCAGCCCGGTGGGTGCATCGGCCACGCTGATGATGATCCTGTCACCTTTGGACTCCATGCCCAGATACCATGGGTTCTTATAGACAATCCCCGGCTGATGATACGTCGCCGCCAACGCCCAGTTGGCCAGGCGTATACCTACATCGTGCTTATCCTTGGGATGAATATTCGCCGTATCCGTAACCAGGTCGCTGATTACCACCATACCGGTATTGCCAAAGGTCTGCACCGCCGCCTCCTGTTCCCGCAACAGCGCCGCCTGATTCTTGCCGCCGTAAGTAAAAGGTGCGATCTGCACATAATAAAAAGGAAAATTGCTGTTCCACGCCTTGCGCCAGGACCCGATCATCGTCTCCAGTAGCTTCGCATAACTGTTTGGCGCGCCCACATTGGCCTCACCCTGGTACCACAACGCCCCCGCGATCGCGAAAGACGTCAACGGAGCAATCATCGCGTTATAGCAATACCCTGGCTGGTATGGCCAGCCGTCGTAAGGATGCTGTTTGCCAGCTTCAGCCTTCAGCGTAGAATCTCCGTTCACAAGATCGGCCGGGGTCCTCACCTCCGCCGGCGTGCCGCCCCATGCTACCTCAATCAGCCCCACCGGGACATTCAGGTCCTTGTTCAGCTTCTTCGCGAAAAAATAACCAGCCGCACTGAATGATTTCAAAGTATTGGAATCGCATTCGGTCCACTGCGCCTTAACGTCATCCTGCGGATGCAAAGACGTCGTCCGCGGAACATGAAAGAAATGAATATTACTATTATAGCACGTAGGCAACTCCTGCTGCACATCCGGCAGCCCCCATGTCTCGCACATCTCCATATTCGACTGCCCGGACAAGACCCAGACCTCGCCGATCAGCACATTCTTCAGCACAATGGTATTATCCGGTCTGGCAGCACTCCCCGTCCGGATCTCGATGGTGTAAGGTCCGCCCGCGGCAGGGGTAGACAGCGGCAGCTGCCAGTTGCCATCACGTGTTCCCCTGACGGAATCGACCTCGCTCTTCCAGGAAGGAGTGACGTAAATCATTTCACCGGGATCGCACCAGCCCCATAACCTGGCGGTTGAACGTTGCTGTAAGATCATATTGTCCGAGAGGACAGCCGGAAGCCGTACATTGGCAAAGACGCCCATGCCGGTCAGCAGCAGTAGCAGCAAGGGAAGCAAGCATTTGATTTTCATGTGAGGAAGTTACTAATTTATCCCGCCATTCTTTATTTTTTAGCTTGCCCCGGCTGGGGTAAATTGCACCGCCAACACGCGCGTATCCACATGCTATCCGATCCCAACAATCCCATGTTTCAATTGGCGGTCCAGTTTGTCAACCAGACCGCAAGGCCCGTCTTTCTTACAGGCAGGGCCGGCACAGGCAAAACCACCTTCCTCAAATATATCCGGGAGAACAGTTTCAAAAAAATGGCCGTCACCGCCCCTACCGGCGTCGCCGCTATCAACGCCGGCGGAACTACCCTGCACTCTTTTTTCCAGCTGCCCTTTGGCCCCTTCCTGCCCTCCCCTCAACACGGGTGGAACGCGGAAAGCCCCGCTTATTCGGACCCCAACAGCCTGTTTCGCAATATCCGCTTCAATGCCCCCAAACGCGAACTCCTGCAGGAACTCGAACTCCTCATCATCGACGAGATCAGTATGGTGCGCGCCGATACGCTGGACGCGGTAGATACCATCCTCCGGCATTTCCGCCAGCAGCCTTTGCTGCCCTTCGGCGGCGTGCAAATGCTCTACATCGGTGATCTCTTTCAACTGCCGCCCGTCGTGCCGCCCCAGGAATGGGACTTGCTGAAAGCGCACTATAACAGCCCCTTCTTCTTTGACGCACAGGCGATCCGGCAATCACAGCCCGTTTACCTCGAACTGAATAAGATCTACCGGCAGAATGAGGCCCGTTTTATCCACCTGCTTAATAATATCCGCAACAACCGCGCAACCCCGGAAGACCTCGAATTGCTTCACGACTATTATCAGCCGGAGTTCATAGCCCCTAAGAACGACCACTACATCACCCTCACCTCTCACAACGCCAGGGCAGACAGCATCAACCAGGAAGAATTGAACAAACTGCGCGGCCCCGTGCAAACCTTCACCGCCACAGTCACTGGCGAATTCAATGACAAGGCCTTCCCCGCAGAAAAGACCTTATCCTTGAAAGAAGGCGCGCAGATCATGCTCATCAAGAACGATAAAGGCGAAACCAGGCGGTATTACAATGGAAAGATCGGTACGATCAGCCGCCTCACTACCGATAAGATCACCATCACCTTCCCCGACGAACCGGACCAACTGGTGCTGGAAAAAGAAGTCTGGCGGAACATCCGCTATCACTATGACAAAGAAAAAGACAAGATCGAAGAAGAAGAGCTGGGTAGCTTCTCTCAATATCCCATTCGCCTGGCCTGGGCCATCACGATTCATAAAAGCCAGGGCCTGACCTTCGATAAGGCAGTCATCGACGCCGGGTCTTCCTTCGCGCCCGGACAGGTATACGTCGCCCTGAGCCGCCTGACCGCCCTTGGCGGGCTCGTCCTGCGCTCCCGCATCCATCCCTCTTCTATCAGCACAGATCCCAGGGTGGTCGCCTTCACAGACAGCAGAATGGCCGGCGAGGCCATCGGACAACAGTTGGAATACGAACAGCTGGCCTATATCAGCAGCACCCTCCTGAAAACCTTCGATTGGACAAGGCTGACCGCACAGGTCCAGGATCACTACATCGGCTATGCGCACCGGCAATTTCCCGGCAGGATCGCGGCCATGGAACTGTCCAAAGAGTGGCTCGACAGCACGCTGGCGCAACAGGAGACGGCACAAAAATTCACCCGCCAGTTGGAACAGCTGCTGGTCTCGGCGGAGGCTGACGACTATCAACAGTTGCACAGCCGGACAACGGCGGCCACAGCCTGGTTCATCCGGTCACTGGACGACCAACTGCTCACCCCCCTCCAACAACATATTGGGGAAATGCGGGTCAAACAAAAGACAAAAAAATACCTGCAGGAACTGCAGGCGCTCAAATCGGTCGGTCTCCGGAAACGGCAGCAGGTCGAAGATGCCGCACAACTGGTAACCGGCCTCCAAAAAGGTGTCGACACGACCCGGCTGCTCAATGGCCTCGAAGCCAGCCGGAAAGACCGCGACAATCAGGACACTCGCGACACCCTCGACACCCGGCCCACTCCTGCCAGGCCTGACCACAGCGCTGGCGCTTCTGATATCGGCCGTCCCCTCGGACGTCCTCTCACCACCCACGCAAAAACAACCGCCTCACCCGGGTCCCACACACTCGCCTCACCCTCTACCCCCGGCAAGCCCCCCTCGTCCACCGCCAAGCCGCAAAAAGGCGAATCCCCCCGCATCACCCTCCAACTCTATAAAGAAGGCCTTTCCGTAGCCGACATAGCCGCCCGGCGCAGCATGGCCCTCACTACCGTCGAAGGTCATCTCGCCTCCTTCATCCCGAGCGGCGAAATCGACGTACATCAACTCGTGCCCGAGCAAAAAATAGCCCCCATCCTTTCCGTCATCCGCGAGATCGGCGGCTCCGCCCTCGGCGCTATAAAAAGCAAATTAGGCAGCGACTACTCCTTCGGCGAAATAAAAGCCGTCCTCAGCTATTCCCGGACGCTCACCGGCCACTCCGCCCCCGAAGACACTCCCTACTCCGTAAGCCAGTCCCCGCCGGCCCCTGCCTCTAGTCGAGTAGAATCAGACATTTCAGACTGAAGCTCTCACAAAACCGTACGTGACAGTCTCCCGTCATACGGCTTTTCATTGTCTTACACGCGGAGTGACCCCCTGTTTCCAATGTTCAAAC
>Ga0182030_10000214_pt1 | contig 101412 bp, 92 predicted proteins | sample 812S3MmetaG_FD_121299 | JGI IMG/M metagenome (GOLD analysis project Ga0182030, IMG submission 121299) | Permafrost microbial communities from Stordalen Mire, Sweden - 812S3M metaG (Illumina Assembly) | ecosystem: Environmental > Terrestrial > Soil > Wetlands > Permafrost | place: Sweden...
ACCCTTCGACAGGACTCGGTGGCCGGATGTCAGGTCAACGCGGGTTTGCACGCGCGTCGCCCGAGGACAATTATGCCAGGGCGTCATGCGGGGGCGGTGACGAACTGTCAAGCGGTTCGCGGCTGCGCTGATGCCATGAAGTTTGCTACAATGGCCGCTGAGGCGATCGCGCCCTCCCCGTTCCCTGTCCAAACACCAGGAGCTGTCATGAACCGATGGCCAATCTGGGTTCTGGCCTGCCTCGCGTTATGCGGCTGTCAAAGCGGGCCGGCCTCCGTGTCGAACGAGCCCTGCCCGAACATCAACCCCTGCGACGACACCGACTCCCGCTTGCTCCCCCCTGGGTTCCTCCTCCCTGGGACGACGCCGGTGCCCGTCGCGGCTTTGGCCACCGGGCTTCCGCTGTGGCCAGGCTGCCCGACGACGCTCCAGGTCATGGCGACACCGCACCGCATCGCTTTCCATGCCGTCCGCCCGAGCGAAACGCCCGAGACCACCGCCCCCGACCCCTCCGACTGGGTCTGCGAGGGGCCGGAAGCGCCACTCATGCGCGCGCACCTGCGTCCGGAGCACGATCTCGCCGCCCGGTGAGGGCTCGGACGTAATCGGGGAACCGCGTCAGTTTTGTTTGCCCTGCGCGATCAGTTGCCGGATGCCTTCGTTCAGTTCGTGGATATTGTACTGGCGACGCGCCAGATAGGCGGTCATATCGCTGGCCTCCGTCAATCGCATACTGGTCCCCTCCGCGAGCAAGTCGATGATCTTCAGGTTGCCACTGGCGGTGCTGACAACCCAGTCCACCTGCATTTCCTGGCTTTCCGGCTGCTCGACCCGCGTGACGACGACTTCGGTATCTGGAGTCGCGCGCGCCAGTCCCACAGTCACCCGCACACCGCGATACTCGCCGAGGTGACCAGCGATCTTGGTCACCAACAGGTCATGGAAGAGCAACAGGTAGTCCTGCCGCTGGTCCGGGGTGGCGAGACGCCAGAACCGGCCAAGACAGAACCGCGCGATGTCGCCCACATCGACGGTCGCATCGATCACCTGGGTCAACCGGCGGCGCTTTTCCGCCGGAGGGTCCATGTTGTTGACGATCGCGACCAACTGGCTGCTGGTGCTCAGCACGAACGCCACCGCCCGATCTCCCGCCAGCGTTTGCGTTGGCGTTTCGGACTGCGCCAGAGCCTGCCGGATCGAGCCCAAACCTGGCGAAAGCGCCAGGCCAATCACGCCCATGGCGAGCCGGCGGGTAATTCTGGCCGCCTTCGGTCCCCCGCATGCATCGGACGACGGGACAGGAGTTAACCATCCACGCGGCATCGATCCCGCCACCGCCGGTTCCGCGGTGCAAGGGTCATCGTTGCTACTGGCCCAGATCACATCAGCATTGGTTCCGTGGTTCATCGCCTCTCACTCCCTTCAGCGAAACAGCCAAATGACGATTGGACGCGTCGCGGGGGATCGACCCATCGCGCGACCGGGGACGCTGCGTGAATAACGCAAACAAAGGGACCGGGAGCATGATCTGGATCAACGTTTCGCGCATGGCCGCGGGAGTTCTCGAAGCTCACGAAGCTTTTCTGGAAGCCCTCAGTCCAGCGACTTCCGAAACCGCAGCACGCTCAGCCCCAGCATTCCCGCTCCCAACAACGCCATCGCGGTCATGTCCGGCCAAAGCTCCGCCACGCCCACCCCTTTCAGGAACACCGAGCGGATCACCACCAAAAAGTAACGCAACGGGTTCACCAGCGTGAACCATTGCAACGCCAGCGGCATCGCGGCGATCGGAAACGCGAAGCCGGACAGGATGAAAAACGGATTGATCAGGAAGAAGCTCAACGCGAACGCCTGCTGCTGGGTTTTCGCCAACGTCGAGACCAGCAAGCCCAGACCCAACGCCGCCAGCAGGAACAACGACGCGCCCAGAAGCATCACCAACGGATTGCCGACGAACGGAATCTCAAACCAGACCACGCCGAATGTCGTGACCAACGCGACGTCTCCCAGACCAACCAGGAAGAACGGAACGGTCTTGCCGAGGATGAATTCAAACGGACGGATCGGGCTGACCATGATCTGTTCCAGCGTGCCGACCTCTCGCTCGCGCACCACGGCGAACGCGGTCAGACTGATCACCTGGATCAGGGTCAACGTGCCGATCACGCCGGGGATGAAAAACCAGCGATCCTCCAGCCCCTCATTGAACCACGGACGTTCGTTCAGCGTGACGGAAATCGCCGGCCGCGCGGCGCCGGTGGCCACTGGCCACGCTTTCGCCGTCGCCTCGGCCTGATACAAGGCGACGATCTGGCTGACATAACCCAACGCGATCAGCGCGGTATTGGAGTTGGTGCCATCGACCGCGACCTCCAGCGGCGCCGTCTTGCCATTGGCCAAATCACCCGCGAAGCCGGCGTGGATCACGATGGCGACGACCGCCCGCCCCGAATCCAGGTCGCTCGTCACCCGGGCGTCGCTTTCCGCGACATCCACGATGGGAAACCGCCCGGTCGCGGTGAAATGCGAGATCAGTTCGCGGCTGACCTGACTTCCATCCAGGTCCAGCACGACTGTCGCGACATGGTAAACCGTGAACGTCGCCGCGTACCCGAGCACGATCACCTGTACCAGCAACGGCACGACAAGGCGGAAGATGGCCCAGGGATCGCGGCGGAGCTCGAGGAATTCCTTCATGAGCATGACGGACATGCGTTCGAACATCGCTCAGTCCAACCGTTTTTTGAACGCGCGGGCGGCGAGCCAGCCGATGATCGTCGCGTACAGCACCAGCGCCAGCACCGGGACCATCAGCTCTGTCAGCGTGCTGCCCTTGAGGAAGATCGCGCGCAGAATGGTGATGTAATACCGCGCGTGGATGATCAGCGTGAAACCCTGGATCGCCGGCGGCATCTGATCGATCGGGAAGGTGAACCCCGACAGCAGCGTGATCGGCACCATGGTCAATACCAGCGCGACCTGACTGGCGCCCAGCTGGCTGCGGATCTTCACCGAAACCAGATAGCCGATGCCCAGTACCACCAGCGTGAACAGCGCCGTCGTCGCCACCAGGGTCAAAAGACCGCCGCGGAATGGCACGTCGAACCAGAACACGGCGGTACACAAACAAAAGGCGGCGTCGAACAGGCCAATGGCGAAATACGGCACCAGTTTGCCGATCATGACCTCCATGGCGGTCACCGGGGTGGAGATCAACTGCTCCATCGTGCCACGCTCCCACTCGCGCGAGACGGTCAGCGAGGTCAATTGCGCGCCGACCAGACCAAGCACCATCGCGACCACGCCGGGGATGATGAAATTCCGGCTGTCCAGGCCTTCATTGAACCAGACGCGCGGCTCCAGATCGACGACGCCGACGGAGCGCGGCGGCAGGCCGTGCGACGCGTCCCACTGAGCCTCGAACGCCGCCGTCACCTCGCCGACCATTCCTTGCGCGTAACCAGTGGCGATGTTCGTGGTGTTCGCGTCCGTCGCGTCGAACACGGTCTGCACCGAGGCCGTGCCGGTGGAAGCCAGAACCCGGGAAAAATTCACCGGAATCGTCACGACGCCAATACATTCCCCGCGGTTCATCGCGTCGCGCACCGCCGGTTCATCCCCCAACTTCGCGCTGATGCGAAACCAGTCGGAGGCGGTGAACCGCTCCACCAGTTCGCGGCTGATCTGGCTGCGCTCCTGGTCGTAAACGCACAGGCCGACGCGGCGAATGTCGAGGCTGACACCATAGCCGAGCAACACCATCTGCATCAGCGGCATCAGCAAGGCGATCGCCAGGCTGCGCGGATCGCGCCACACCTGCAACGTTTCCTTATAAGCGATCGCGAACAGCCGGCCCAGGTTCATGCCGCCTCCGGAACGCGCGGGCGGGTGACGAGTTGCACGAACACGTCCTCCAGCGTCGGCGCGATGGCGCGCGGGGCGGCGGCCTCAATGCCTTTGGCGGCCAGCAATGGCTGCAATCCCGAGGCAGCCGACGCGTCGCGCAGCAAAACATGCAGCTTGTCGCCGAAAATCGCCGCGTCGATCACTTCCGGTGCCTGCTTGAGCGCCTCCAACGTGGCGCCGGCGGCGGAGCATTCCAGCTCGAACAGAACGCCGCCCAACTCGTGCCGGCGCAGTTCGCCGGGACTGCCTGACGCGATCAGCTTGCCGGCGTCGATCAGCGCGATGCGGTTACAATACTCCGCTTCTTCCATGTAATGCGTCGAGACCAGGATCGTCACGCCGTCCGACGCCAGATGATGGATGAGTTCCCAGAACAACCGCCGCGCCTGGGGCTCGACCCCCGAGGTCGGCTCATCCAGGAACAGCACCGGCGGGCGATGCAAGATTGCGCAGCCCAGAGCCAGCCGTTGCTTCCAGCCGCCGGCCAGGGTTCGAACCAACGCGGTTTCTCGCCCTTCCAGACCGGCCATGGTGATAGCGGTATGCATCCGCTCTTCCATGTCGGCGCGCGGGACCAGGTACAGACCGCCAAAGAAGCGCAGATTCTCCCGTACCGTCAGATTGCCATATAGCGAGAACTTCTGAGACATGTAGCCGATATGGGCGCGCACCGCTTCCGGCTCGCGGCCGACGTCGAAGCCGGCGACCGTGGCGCGGCCGGCCGAGGGCCGCAGCAGGCCGCACAACATGCGGATGGTGGTCGATTTGCCGGCGCCATTGGGACCGATGAAGCCGACGACCTCGCCTTTGGCGATGGTCAGGTTCAGGTGATCCACGGCGGTGAAGCTGCCGAACGTCTTGGTCAGGCCGTCGGCGACCACGGCCTCGGTCATGCCGGGTCCTTCTGGCCGAGCAGGGCCACGAACACGTCCTCGATGCCCGGTTCGATGCGAGCGACCTCGGCATCGGCGATGCCTTTGGCGGCCAGCGCGGCGCGCAGTTCGGGCATCCGGCGGGCGGCGTCGTCCACCCGAACATGCACACGGTCGCCCATCAACAGCAGGCCCGCGACCCCCGGCGCACCTTCCAGCGAGGCATAAGCGCCCCGCGCGCCGGCCGTGGTCACCGCCAGCAGCGCCCCCGGCATCATCTGCTTGAGCCGCGCCGGCGTGTCGCACTGGCGAATCTCGCCGGCGCTGACCAGCGCCAGCCGGGAGCAACGCTCCGCCTCGTCCATGTAAGCGGTGGACAGCACGATGGTGACGCCGTGCTCGCGCAGCCCGTACAAGATGGCCCAGAAATCGCGTCGCGACACCGGATCGACACCCGTCGTCGGCTCATCCAGCAGCAGCACCTTCGGCGTGTGAATCAGCGCGCAAACCAGCCCGAGCTTTTGTTTCATCCCGCCCGACAGTTGACCGGCCAGCCGGCGGCGAAATGGCGCCAGCCCCGCCGCGTCCAGCAGGTCCGGCGCGCGCGCGCGACGCACCGCTCTGGGAACCTGGAACAACGTTGCATAGAAAAAGATATTTTCATCGACGGTCAGGTCTTCGTAGAGCCCAAAGCGCTGCGGCATGTAACTCAGATATGGTCGCGCCGCTTCCGGCTCGGCGACAACGTCGATACCCTCCAGCGTGATCGCGCCCGCGTCCGGCGGCAGCACTCCGGCGAGCATCCGCATGATCGTGCTCTTGCCCGCGCCATCCGGGCCGACGAGGCCAAAAATTTCCCCATGCGCCACCGCGAAATCGATCCCGTTCACCGCGGTGAGTGGACCAAACTTCCGCGTAAGGCCCTGTGCCGATACCGCGGCCTCCTGGGCGGCCTCCTTCTCCGTCATTTGCCGGGCGGCAGCGGCGCGAAACTGGCGTCGGCGGGCATGCCGGGCAGCAACTCATGCGTCGCGTTGTCGATGTCGATCCGAATCCGATAGACCAAAGTCACCCGCTCGGCATGCGTCTCGACAGTCTTCGGCGTGAACTCGGCTTGCGGTGAGATAAAGCCGACGCGGCCATGATAGACCTTGCCGGAGTAAGTATCGGTTGTCACATCCGCGGTCTGGCCAAGACGAATTTTGCCGATATCCGGCTCATTTACATATGCGCGCAACCAAACGTGATCGAGGTCGTCGAGCGTGAAGATCGCCACGCCCGGACCGGCCAACTGACCCAGTTCCGCTTCTCGCACCGAGATAACGCCGGCGAATGGCGCTCGCAACGTGGTATAGCCGAGCGTCACCTCGTCCAGCGCCAGTTTCGCCGCCACCGCCGCCTCGTTGGCTTTCGCCAGCGCCACGTTGGTGGTCGCGACCGCCACCATCGCCTGCTCGTGCGCCAGCGCCGCCGCCGATTGCCGCGCGGCGGTATAAGCGAGATCGCGGCCCTGAATGGAAATCGCGTTGGTCTTCACCAACTCCTCCGCGCGGGCGAAATCGCGCTGCTTCTCGGTCAGGTCGAACTCGTCGCTGGTTTGATTGCTTTGTGCCGCGGCCAGGGTGCTTTCGCTCACCGCCACCTGAGCGGTCGCGACCCCCAGATTGGCGCGATCGATCTCAGTCTGGCGCCGGTACAGGCTGTCGTCCACGCGCGCCAGGACGGTGTCCTTCGCCACCGTGGCGCCTTCATCGAACGGAAGCTCTGTGATCGGCGCCTGAATTTGGGTGAAACTGAGCACGCTTTCATGGGCTTCGATATTGCCGGAGACAACGATCGCCACGGGCTGCGCGGGCCGGCCGAGCAAAACCGCCGGGATGGCGTTCGGCCCGCGCCACCATGCGTACCCGCCGGCGGCCAATATGAGAATCAGAAGTCCGAGCCATAAGCGACGTGAGTGCGGCATGACGCGGCGATGCATGAACGCGCCGGGCCTGACCGCCAATGATCCAGGTCAATGCCAGGCCCCCGGATGCCGCGGTGCGACACAAGACGTTGACGGATCATGCATGGCCGGTGGATAACTTTCGGACCGGGATTTCCCGGCGGAGCAGCGGCGGAGATCGATGGCGCCATCGGATCAACGGTCCGCCCTCCAAACTGCATCATGGGGTGGACGACGTGACACGGGTGCTCGCTCTTTTCAATGCGCTTATTTTGGTTCTGTTGGCCGCGTGCGCCGGTCCGACAGACGACGCGCCATCGCTGATGGCCTCGGGTCCCGAACCGGCCGCCGGCAACGCGGCCGGCCTCACGCCGGCGGCGCGCGAGGTCAGTCAGATCGCCGATCGCAACGGCGACCGGGATTACCTGATGCTGGACAAGGCGCATGGCCGGATCATCATGTTCGAGAATGGCCGGCCGACCTTCACCGGCGCGGCCCTGACCGGCGAAAACCCGGCCGACTTCCTGGAACCCGACGCGTTCAGCAAGTCGTTCGCCGAGCAAAAGGGCCTGAAGTACAAAGTCACGCCGGCCGGCCGCTATACCGTGTCGATCGGCTATGACAATTCGTACGGCGAAACCCTGGACGTCAACGAGGTCCAGGGCAGCGACTGGGATATCGCTATCCACAAAGTCTGGCTCGGCGCGCCGTCCGAACATCGCGACGCGCGGTTGCGCTCGCCGGCGTTCGCGGACAAGCACATCACCTATGGCTGCATCGACGTCGATGGGCCGACGATGAGCCAGTTGCTTGAGCGTGTGCCGGATGACGAAAAGACACCGCTGTATATCCTGCCGCAAGACGACCGGTTGATCGGAAAATTGTTTCATGTCCGCCAGACGGAGCGCCAATCGGCCGCGCCCAACAGTTAGCAGCGGCGGCCAACGGCGCCAACGAGGCTCAGGCATGCGAAACGGCGTGTGTTCGATCTCCCTGTCCATCGCCGCCTTTCCGGCCCGCTTCTTTCGCCTGGTCCGCGCCGGCGTCGCCTCCGCCGGCATCGCGGTTCTCGCCGGCCCGACGGCTTTCGCCCAAACTTCCGTCAGCAGCCCGCGGGACGTGACGCCGCCGAACATGGCGCCAGTGCGGTCGATCCTCATGGATCTGACGCGGCGCGCGATGAGGCATTCGTCGCCAGCCGATCGGCAACCGGACCGACCGCGCGAGGCAGCTGTGGTCGAGGCCGCTCCCGATGGTTTCGACCTGTCTCCCGCGGCCGTGCGGGTCAGTTGGATCGCCGCGCGCAACGGCGACACACGCTACCTCATGATCGACAAAGCGCACGGCAAACTCATTCTGTTCGCTGACCGCCGGCCAATCTTCAGCGGCGCCGCGCTGACAGGAGAAAGTCTGGCTGACCAATTGCCGCCCGACGCGATCAACAAATCGGTGCGCCAGCACGTTGGCGTCAGATACAGAGTGACCCCGGCCGGTCGCTTCACCATGACAAGAGGTCACGATCCGGCTTTGGGCGAAACTCTCGACATCAACGAACTGCAAGGCGTCGATTGGACCATCGCCGTCCACCGGGTCTACCTGGGCAACCGGTCCGAGCATCGTGACGCCAGACTGCTGTCGCCCAACGGTCTGGATAAGCACATCACCACCGGCTGCATCGATGTCGATGCCGCCACCATCCGGCGGTTGCTCCGGCTGTTGCCCACGGGCGGCATGACACCGATCTATATTCTGCCAACGGATGAAAGCCTGATCGCGACACTCTTCAGACCGCGCGATTCGGCGTCGGGAACGCGCGTGTCCTTCCCCGCGCGGCATGGCCCGGTCTGACTGTGGTTCCGCCAGCCCGATCGCGGTTCCGCCAGCCTGATCGTAATTCTGTAAGACAACAATCCTCGGGCGAGGCGGACAATTCGGTACATTCGGAGGAACCATTGCCCCGCGCGTGACGTTTTCGCCGGGTCAACGGAGTACGGGTCATGTTACGCGGGATGGCGGTTGTCAGCGCGGCGATGGTCGCCCTTCAGTTGATCTCTCCCGGCGCGCGGGCGTCGGAAACACGGCATGAAACAGCGATTCAGGAGCTTGCTCCGGGCAAATCGACGGTGGTGAAACGCCATCCCACGCATGCCGCGGCCGCTTTGGCGATCGACGGCGCCGCGCCGGTCGCGGCCGCTCCCTTGGACGTTCGCCCGCCCATGCGCGTCACGCGCGTTGCCCATGTTCATCGCGTTCGCCGCCCCTCCGTCGCGGTCCTGGACGATCCGGCGTCGGCCAGCGAACCCGCGTTGACCGACCAGGAAGAAGTCGTCAGCCAACTCGCCGAGATGAAGGGCGATCGGGACTATCTGATGGTCGATAAGACCCACGGTAAAATCATCCTTTTCGAAAATAACGAGCCGGTTTTCGCCGGGCCCGCGCTGACCGGCGAGAGCACCGCCGACAACCTGCCGCCGGGCGCGCTGCACGAGAAATTCGACAAGCTGATCGCGCTCGACACCAAGGTCACCCCGGCCGGCCGCTACACCGTCTCCCGCAGCCACGACGACGATTTAGGAACGGTGCTGGATATCAATGAAATCCATGGAACGGACTGGGGAATCGCGATCCACCGGGTTTATCTTGGAACGCCGTCGGAACACCGTGAACAGCGGATAGAATCGCCGAACGCACAGGACAAACACATCACGTTCGGCTGTATCAACGTGACCCCGAACGCGATCGCTTTCCTGTTGAAGCAACTGCCTGAGAAAGGCGCCACCCCGCTTTACATCCTGCCGGAAGACGACAGCAAAACAGTCACCTATTTCGCGCCGCATACCTCGTAGCGCGGTCGCGACTGGCGATTTCGTCCCGAGGGGAATAGCGCGAACAACGCGGCATGTTGCCGTCCGCCTGGGCTGACGGCTGAGGAGGCACGCCCGCGCCTCGCGCGGATCGGGCCGAACGCCGCCATGCCCGGCATGGCGGCGAACCCGTGGCGCATGGCGCTGACACGCTTCTGGGCGCCGGTCCCCTGGATGCTGACCGGGGACGCGCCGATTACCGCTGGCACGGTCGCGCGGGCGGTGGGCATTGAAGGCGCGGTGGAACCGCCGGCCGCCAACTTCGCCTCCACCGCCGAAACCGCCGCCGTGTTCGCCGGCATCATGCCGGAGGACAAGTTCCACATCGTGCAGGCCCTGCAATCGCACGGTCACACGGTCGGCATGTGCGGCGACGGCGCCAACGACGCCCCGGCACTGCGGCAGGCGCAGATCGGCATCGCTGTTTTCTCCGCCACCGATGTCGCCAAATCCGCCGCCGGGATCGTGCTGACCGAACCGGGCCTTGACGGCATCGTCGCGGCGGTGCGCGAGGGACGGATCACGTTTCAGCGGATTCTGACGTATTGCCTACGTTCTCTGATCCGGAAACCCGATCAGATGCTGTTCCTGACAGCGGGATTGATCATGACTTGGCACGCAATCCTGACGCCCAGGTTGATGGTGATCCTGATGCTGACCGGCGATTTCCTGGCGATGTCGGCGGCGATCGACAATGTGCGGCCCTCTTCGCAACCGAATGTCGGCTGATGGCGTGCTCGGTCATCGACGTCACGATCATCGCGTCGCTATCTGGTTTCTGTATCGTTATGACATTGCTGCCGGTCGCGGTCGTGGTCGGCGTGCTGCTGGCCACCGCGGCTTTCGCCTTCGTCCTCGATCTTGTCAAAGTGACCCTGTTCACGCGTCTTAAGATGGTTTGCCATAAGAACAATCCCGGACGCCGGCGAGCCGCAATCCTTCGACGAAATGGTCCCGATCGGATTGACGCCGTATTGATGTGGTTTGCAGGAAACGCCTGACGGTGAAATTCGGCTCGATCGCCAGGAGCCGTCCTAACAGCGCGGCGGCTTCCTCATGGTGACGCAAATGACCGAGCGCCGCGAGGTGCGGTTTATAGCCCGCGGAAAACGCTGGATTGAGTTGCATCAACGTATGTCCGGTCGTGATCGCCGCATGGTAATCGCGCCGGATCAGATGGATCGGCGCGAAGAACGCGTCGAAAAAGAAGGCCAGCCGATCGTGCGGCGATAGCGATTTGTAAGTGTCATACCGCCGTTGCGCTTCCTCGATATCTCCCATGTTGAAACAATTGACGGCCGATAAAGCCCAGGTCATGGCGAGGTTTGGGTTGACGTCGAGAGCATGGTCGTAGAGGGCGGCCGATTCGCTTAACGGGTAGCCCTGAAGCGCGCGCAACAGGCCGGAGATGGTCAGCGCGCGAACCGCCATCGGATTGAGCGTCACAGCACGCTCAGCGAGTTCGCCGCCACGGGCCAGGGCCTGCCGCGGCTCCGACGTCCAGCCCTGACTGACGAGCAGGACATGCCAGAACGAATACCAACCGTGCACATCGCAAAAGTTTGGCTCCAGCGCGACGCCCTGCTCCAAATAACCTCCGGCTTGCATGAAGCCGGCGCGCTCCATGCGGAGCATCGGAGGAATCGACATTATCACAAGATCGTTGGCCGTGAGATCTCCCCGCGGCCGAGACGGGTTTCGCAACGCCTCGATCATTTGCAATTCCGGCTCGACCCGCGCCACCACGTCCGCCGCGATCCCCTGCTGGGCCGCCAACAAATCGTCCGTCGCGCGATCGAAGCGATCAGCCCATACGATCCGGTCCTCGCCCCGCAAATCGAGCAGACGCAGTGAGACGCGCAGCCTGCCGCGATCACGCTGGATCGTGCCACGCATCAGGTAATCAATCCCGAACACCCGGCGGATCGCGGCGGCGTCATCGCTGTCTCGCGCGAACCGTGCGAGCGCCTCCGCGTCCGTCACGACAATGCGAAAGAACCGCGACAGTCGCTCGGTAATCTCGCGCGCGATGCCGGGACCGAGAAACGTTTCTTCCTCCGGCAAACGGACGCAGTCGATCGGCAAAACGCCGATCCGCGGCCCGACCCGCGGCGCGTTCCATTCAGGGCCAGACGGCCGTTCAATGATCGTTTCGTTTGGCGTCAGCGGCTTCTGCTCGCGGATTTCAGCCAGCAGGGCCCGCGTTTCCGCCGATGGCTCGGTGTCGAGTTCACGGCGCAGCGCGGCCCCGCACTGTTCGAAAGCCTCTGTCGCCGCCTCAATGTCAGTCTGGCCGGCGTATGCGCGCATCATGCCACGCCATGCTTTCTCGTTGACCGGATTGAGGAACAGCAATCGGCGCGCGGCCGGAACAATGTCCGCCGGTTCGGTTTGTCCTAGCCATCTCGCTTCGGCCACTCGCTTGGCCCGGTCATGCAATTGTTCGCGCTGCTGACGGAGCCAGTGGTCGAACGCCGGATCGACCCCGTCCAGATCTTCAAGCAATTCGCGGTCCAGCAGGGACAGCATTGCTGGTTGCTCGGGCGTTGCTCGCCGAATTTCCTCGACGTCGATCCGCGCCGCGCCGGGCCGCAGCGACAGAGACTCTCGGTCGACCGACAGGAGCCCTTTCCCGGCCGGTGCGAGCGCGTCCAACAAGCGGCGCACTTCCAGCCGCAAGGGTGGCTGGCGCGGATCGATGGGCCCCTGGCTCCAGAGCAAACCGGAGAGCCAGCCGCGCGATACCGGGCGCGGCGCGGAAAGCGCGATCGCAGCCAGCAGCGCGCGCGTGGAGCGTCGCGGTGGGACTATGCATTCACCTGCCACCGTCCAGACACCCATTCGGCCGACCAGGCGCATGCGGATGGCGATCCGATCAGCCATGCGTGGCATGAAATATCCTCATCTGAAATTATCTGGATCAGTACCATCAGGCTACCGATACGGACTAACCCGATAAACGTTCCTGTGAAAGAGCGGATCGTCTGACCGCCACGATCGGGGTGCGGCCCAGGCTGTCGAATTCCGCTGCGAGTTCGTTCATTTTCTGGCCTGCCCGGAACTCGGTTTGGTCCGTCAGCCGATCGTCGCTTCATAGTTACGTTCCGGTCAGGTTTGGGAACGGCCGGCATCACCAATGAGCGATCCCATGCGCCTCGATCCGAGCACCCGGCTTGCTATCGTTCGTATCGACCGTTCCACTTTGCTATCGTTCGGATCAACCACGTTCTGGCGGCCGATGCGATTGGCGATGGCTACCGACCTCGCGTGGGCACGGTCGTGAGGAACTCCGCCATTTGGCGCTTCCAGAATTTCGCCATACCAGTCGTGCCGTGGCCTCTTGTATCCGCGCTGGCCGGGATCAGGAACAGGCGCGCATTCCTCACCCGTCGCAGCGCCCGCGTCAGCAGTTCCGTTTCCGGCGGATTCCGCTCATCGTCGGCGGAATTGATTGCCAGCACACTGGCCTCGATCCGCTCCAGGCCGGGGGACGGGTTGTAATCGCGCGAGGCATCGAACTGGAAAATGAAGTCGTTCGCGTCCGCGGGCGGCGGCGCGGCGAGACGGGCGTCCACGAGTTTGTCGGCACTATCCCGGGTCGGCGCCAGCGACTGATATCCAAGCGTGCCGCCATTGGTGGCGATGCCGAAAAACACATTGGCCAGACGCAACGATGGTGGTTGCGCCGTGTAGTCGCCGTGGTCGTAAGCCGGGTCCTGGCGGATCGCCTCCATCATGATGCGCCGTGTCATCCAGTTGCGTGCCGACATCTCGGTCGGCTGCGAGGCCATCGGCACCAATGCGTCCATGAACGCCGGATACGCCACCCCCCACACCCAGCTTTCCATGCCGCCCATCGAATTGCCGGTCACCAGGCGCAGGTGATGAATGCCCAGTCCCTCGGTCAGCAGGCGATACTGCGCCAGCACCATGTCGTCGTAGTTGTAATGGGGAAACGTCGCGTGCAAGCCGTCGGAGGGTTTGGCCGATTTCCCCGTGCCGAGCGCGTCGGGCAGGATGATGAAATATTTGTTTGCGTCCAACGGCTGACCCTCGCCGAACAATTCGCCCGCGTAACCAGGTGTGAGCATCGAGGCGCCGGAGCCCGCGGTTCCGTGCAACACCAGAACAGGTTGCCCCGACGGCTCGCCGACAGTGACATAATGCAGACGCAACGACGGCATGATCTGGCCGGTGTGGAAGCGGAAGTCGCTGGCGATCCAGTCGGCTTCTTTGGGCGTTGGGTAATCGGCCGCCATGGCGGGCAGCGATAACAGCGCGAAGCATGCGGCGAAGGTTGCGTAAAATTTCACAATGACCTCCTTGGTCTCAACGGCGGAACAACGCGAGACCCGCGCCGATCACCGCCACCACCGCCGTCAACGGGCCGAAGCCGGCGAAGCCCCGAACGCCCAGCATCCAACCGCCCAATCCGGCCGCGCCCATCCAGCCGATGCTGGAACACGTGACATTCCATCCCATCACCGTGCCCCGAATATGCGCCGGCACCTGGGCCAGCGCCGCCATCATCGCTGGCCGCGCGAGCGCGTTGAGAAACACGTAAAGAAATCCCATTCCCACCGAAATCTCCACGCCGCCGCGCCAGCCGAACAACCCCAGTGACGCAGCGCCGGAACTCAACATCGCGATGGCATAAATCATCAACCGGTGCGGCAATTTGTCTGCCAGTTGCCCACCCAGAATGGTTCCCAGAATGTTGCCAGACGCGAAGATGGCCAACGGAAGCGCCACGGCGTCCAGGCTGACGTTGTACGTCGATTGCAAAAATGTCGCGAAATAGACGATCGTCAGGCCGTAACACACGCGCTCCGCGATGCCCATCGAAAGCAGGCGGAGCACAGGCCATGACAATGCCGCCCGCGTGGAGGGGGGCCGTGCGCCCGCCGCGCGCGCCGAGGATGTCCTGCCACGCGACGTCACCAGCAAACCGATCGCCGACACCGCCGCCAGAACGCCGATACAAAGGTTGACTCCGCGCCAGCCGATCCAGGAGCCGACGAACGCGGCCAGCGGCACCCCAATCAGCAACGTGAGCGACTGGCCGCTCATGACCCACCCCAGCGCGCGGCCTTGCTGGCCCTCACCCACGCGGGAGGAGGCTTCGGCGAACAGCACGCCAGTGAACAGGCCGCTACAGCCGCCCGCGGCGACCGACCACAGAGCGACCAGCAGAAACGACGGCGCGGTGGCGATACCGGCCAATGCGAAACTCAGGGCGATCGGACCGACGATCAAAAACGGTCGGCGGCCCCAACGATCCGATGCCGCGCCGGCCAGCATCCCGGTGACAGCCCAGGAGATGGAGGTGGCGGCGACGAGGTCGGCGACGAGAGGCATGGACGTGGAAAGATCTCGCGCCATGTCCAACAGGAACGGCGCGCGAGCGGTGCCGCTGGCGGAAGCGGCGAACATCGCCAGTGCCCCCGCAGCGAGCAGCGCCCACGGCATGGGCGCTTCCGATTGGGCGGGGACCGCGGCGAGAGCGGTCACGCGCTCCGACGACGCCATGCGCTGAGCTGTTCAAGAGACGTGTGAACGTGCACGACGACGGGCCGATCTTTGGTGTTCAGCGCTTCGGAGATGACCTCGGCGATTTCGGATTCGTCATGGATCGTCATGCCCTTCGCGCCGAACGCGGTAGCCCAGATGGCGAAGTCCGGATTGGTGAGTTGCGTCGCCGCCTGATACGGCCGGCCGGGATAACGGACGTCGTGGTGCTGCATGATGGTACCGTAACAATTATTGTCCGACACGATGAACACCGGGTTGACGCCGTATTGGCGCGCGGTCGCCAGTTCGTTGCCGGTCATCAACGCACCGCCATCTCCGGCGAAGGCGATCACCTGGGTGCCCGGCCGGCGCAGACAGGCGGCGACGCCCATCGGCATGCCCGCGCCCATCGCGCCGACCACCGAGGCCAGGAACATCTGCCCCGGCTTCATGAGAAGGTAACGATGCACGAACGTCGCGAAATTACCGGCATCGGAAGTGACCGTCGCGTCGTCGGTCAGATGCTTGTTGACCTCGGCGATCACGGCCGAGAAATTGACGCCATCCGTGGTTGGTTGCCACTCCGGTTTGGTCACGCGCTTATGCGTTTCGTTGAGTTTAGCGACCCAGGGTTGGCGTTTCGCGGCGTTCGCGGGCGGACCTTTCGCCAGCAAGGCACGCACCACGGCGGCGGCCTCGCACGGCAAGCCCAGGTCGGGGCGCCACACGCGGCCGACCTCATTCGCGTCAGGCCAGACGTGAACAAGGGGAATTTGCGGATCGGGCGCGGCGGGGAAAGTAAACCCTTGCGAGATCGAACCGGTGATGCGTTCGCCCAACGCGATCAGCAGGTCGGATTTTTTCATTTCGGTCAGCGTGTCGGCGTGCACCCGGGACGCCATGTAGCCACCGTAGTTCGGATGGAAGGCGTCGAACAAATGCGGGCGGCGATGCGTCGGCATGACCGGCAACACCCATTCCTCGGCGAGTTTGGTCAGGTCCGCGACCTCGGCGGGGCGCAGCGCTGTGCCAACCCAGATCAGCGGACGCTCGGCGTTGGCGAGCATCTCGGCCAGGCGATCGACGTCATCCGGCAAAGGTCCGGCCTGCGCGGCGGGACGCGGTTTGGCGATCGGCGCATCCGTTTCGGCATCGAACACGTCCTCCGGCACGATGATGGCGACCGGACCCGGCGTGCCCGATTCGGCGATGTGGAACGCGCGCGCGATGGCCTCGGAGGCCTGGTCGGGTTCGTTGACCTCGATCACCAGTTTGGTGATGTCGCACAGCAGGCGGGAATAGTTTTGCTCCTGCAACGCCATGCGGCCGGCTTCGAACCGTTCGACCTGGCCGATCAGCACGATCAACGGCGTGGCGTCATGATACGCGGTGTGCAGGCCGATCATGGCGTTGGACAGGCCGGGCCCGCGGGAGACGACGCAAACCCCGGCTCGACCACCCCGCATGCGGCCATCGGCGACGGCCATGAACGCGGCGCCGCCCTCGTGCCGGCAGACGATCAGGCGCATGCGATTGTTGTCGACGAGGGCGTTGGTGAAGCCGAGATAGGATTCCCCGGGAACGCAGTAAATCAGGTCGATGTCGTGCGCTTCGAGACTATCGACGAGCAGGCGGCCGACGGCGCGGGCCATGGGGCGTTTCCTCCGAGGTTCTTGATGCGAAGGGTTTAGCGGGCGGGCGCGTTCATGCAAAGGCGCGCCGCATCCGGCCCCAATCTTCCACCGCGTGTTCCTGCCCCGGGAGGATTGAAAACACGATCTGATTGAAGCCCGCGGCTTCGATCGCGGCGATGCGTTCGATCAGTTCCGGCGCGGTCGCGGTCCAGGTGGCATGACGGATCAGGTCGGCGGTTAAATACGGTCGTTCGTCTTCCCGAACGAACATCAAATGGCCACGGTGATTCGACAGATAATACGCCCCCTGAGGGCCGTAACCACGCGCCATTTCCACGTACTTCGCCGCCGCCTCCCGGAATGGTTCCGGCATCGGCGTCCTATTGGGCAGGCCGCTGAGTGCCTCATCCGCCGCGCGATGCAACATCACCGTCGCCCGCGGCCCGGCCTGAGCGATAGCGCGCGGACTGTCGGCCGGTTCGCCCGGTTCCAGCACGGCGCCACCAGCCCAGGCCACGGCGTTCAGCGACCCGGCGAGGTGGCCGGCGGCGGACCACGCGTCCCGCATCAACGCCAGATTGGCCGACGCGTGCGCGACCGAGGCGGCGCCATCGATCCACCCCGCCTCCAACTTCGCCGTCAACGCGCGCGCTTTGGGCCCCGATGCCGCGATATACAGCGACATTGGATCGTCCAGATTGATCAATCCCAGATCCGGATTGAGGAAACGAATCAACCGGCGCTTCCCTTCGATGTCGGTCTCGACGGTTTCGCGCCGCCACAGGCCTTGAACGACGCGGATATAGTCTTCCATTTCAGACAGCTTCACCGCGCCGAGCCCCATCGTCCGCCGTCCGGTGAATCCCGTGCTGATCCCGAAATCGATTCGGCCCGGCGCGAGCTTGTTGAGCGAAGCGAATGCGTTGGCCGTCACGGCGGCGATCCGGTTGGACGGGATCAGCACGCCGGTGCCCAGACGAATGCGCGTGGTTTTCATCGCGCAGGCCGCCATGGCGACGAAACAATCCGCGCTGAGCAACTGCGTATCGTAAAACCAGGCGTGGTGAAACCCGAGTTCTTCGGCCCGCCGCACCAGCCGCCATGAGTCGCTGTCCGTCGGAATGGCGATGCCGAATTTCATGTCTGTCCCCTCCACGCTTTGGCGTTTTCGCCCTCGTTCACGCCTTCGGCAGCCGCACGATAAATCGCGCGCCGAGGACTTTGCCGGATTCGTCGCGCACGTTCTCGGCTGAGATCTGGCCGTGCAACGCCTCCACGATCTGCCGGCTGATCGACAACCCCAGCCCGGAATGCTGACCGAATTTTTCTCCGTGCGGCCGTTCGGAATAAAACCGGTCGAAGATATGTTCCAGGTTCGCTTCGGGAATGCCGGGCCCCTGATCCTCGACGCTGATTTCGGCCTGGGTGCCGAGGTCCTTCACGCGCACCATAATCCGACCGTTACGAGGACTAAAAGAGTGCGCGTTGCCGATCAGATTGCGCAACACCTGCACAAGCCGGTCTTCAACCGCCAGCACCTGCATTCCGGCCGGCGGCGCGATGACCTCAAGCCCGGGGTCGTTGTCTGGATCACGGGTGGCGTCGTCGAGTTCTTTTAAGGTGCGAACGATTGGAACCACATCGACGGGAAACGCGGTGACGCGGGACATTTCCGCGTCCAGACGCGACGCATCGCTGACATCGCTGATCAACCGGTCCAACCGCATTACATCCTGCCCGATGATGGTCAGCAGTTGGTTACGACGCGCCGGATCCTCAATTCGCATCAGCGTTTCGATCGCGCTACGGATCGACGACAGCGGATTCTTCAACTCATGCGCCACATCGGCCGCGAAGCGTTCGATCGCGTCCATGCGCGCCCATAAGGCGCTGGCGGAATCCGAAACAGCGTTGGCCAGTTCGCCAACCTCATCTCGACGACGCAACAATGACGCCGAAACGCTACCGGTGCGTCCCTTGCCCTCGCGCATGTCGCTGGCGGCGTCGGCCAACCGCAGGATCGGCCGCGCGATCGTCAGGGACAAATACCACGACAGCAACACCGTCAATGCCAGCGCGAGGCCAAACAGCGCGATGATCGACAGGCGGATGGCCAGCAGACTGTCTTCGACCTCCTGCGCTTCGCGGGTCAGCAGTACGATGCCGACGGTGCGTTTGTCGCGTTCCACCGGTTCGGCGACCGTGATCCACAAACGGTTATCGACGGTGCGGCGGATATAGGGCGGCATCTCCCGGCTGTTGCCCGCGCTTTGCAGGCGCAATTCTTCCTTCACGTCCGGTTGCCAGTCCGGCCCTCGCGCACCCGGGGTAACATCGACCGTGGTCACCGGCCCACTATGAGGCAGCAGCGACAGGACAAAGTCGTAGACCTGGCCAACGCGCGACAGAATCGGGCCCAGACTGTTCGGAGACATCACCGAAGGCCGCGCTGGTGCCGGATTTTGCCCATCCCGCGACTGCGAGTCGGCGACGATCGTTCCGTCCGGAGCGTATATTCTGGCGCGCGCGTCGGGCGTCGGGTCGGTCAACCGGCGCAACAGTGGACGAGCGATTTCCGGCACCAGATGCGGATTGTCCGGATCGGTGGCCAACACCGCGCTTTCGCCGATCGCGCCGGCGTAAATTTTCGCCTGTTCGCGCAGGGCGGCGACCTGCGCTTCCAGGAGACCGTTTTGGTACTGATCCAAATACAGCAGCGCGACGACCAGCAACGCCAACGGGAGAGCGTTGACCAGCAGAATCCGCCGCAGCAGCGGCGACACCCAGCGCTGGCGAAAGCGCCGGATCGGGACGCGCTTCGTCAGCGGTAACCCGGAAACCGTGCCGCCGTCGGGCACTTAATGCTCCTTGTACCGATAACCGATGCCGTACAGCGTTTCGATCTGGTTGAAGCTGTCATCGACCGCGCGGAACTTCTTGCGCACTCGCTTCACGTGGCTGTCGATGGTGCGATCGTCCACATAAATGTTCTCGCCGTACGCCGCGTCGATCAACTGGTCGCGGCTTTTCACCATGCCGGGGCGGGCGCCCAACGCCTTGACCAAAAGGAACTCGGTGACGGTGAGTTGAATATCCTGGCCTTTCCAGAGGCATTGGTGCTTGGTTTCATCCAGCACCAGATCGCCGCGGGTCATCACGCCGCCCGGCGTGGCACCCGAGCCCTCGGCGCGGCTGGCTTCGTTCCGCCGCAGCAACGCCCGGATGCGCTCCAGCAGCAGGCGCTGGCTGAAGGGTTTGGTGATGTAGTCGTCGGCGCCAAGGCGCAGACCCATGAGTTCATCGACTTCCTCGTCTTTCGAGGTCAGGAAAATCACCGGCATCGAGCTGCGTTGGCGCAGCCGTTGCAGCAGTTCCATGCCATCCATGCGCGGCATTTTGACGTCCAGGATCGCGAGGTCGGCGGGCTTCGCCGTCAGCCCCTGCAACGCGCTTTCACCATCCGTATAAGTGCGGACCTGAAACCCTTCCTGCTCCAACGTCATCGACACGCTGGTGAGAATATTCCGGTCGTCATCGACCAGGGCGATCGTTTGCTTCATTGGGCTGCGTCCTCTGGAGGCATGCTTCCGGCGGAGGGCCGGATAAGGCAACCTGCCACCCAATTGTGGCGCATCCAGGACGTGAGGTGAACAAAAAATGGCAGACGATGCCGGAAGCACCGCTTTCGAGGCCCGCAAGCTGTTGCGTTCGGCCCGATCCGGATCATTGGCGACCACGGTGGATGGCGGCCAGCCGTTCGCGTCTTTGGTCACGCCGGCCTGCGCGCCCGATCTGTCGTTGTTGTTGCTGCTGTCGAACCTGTCCGAGCACACACGGCATTTGCGCGCCGAGCCACGCTGCTCGATTCTGGTGTGTGGCGCGGCGGAATCCGCCAATCCACAAACCGCGCCTCGGGTAACGGTGACCGGGATCGGGGAAGTGGCGGACGACCCGGACTTAAAGGCGCGATATCTGGCGGTGCATCCTTACGCGTCGCTCTACTCGGATTTCGGCGACTTTCATTTGTGGCGCATCCGGCCTTTAGGCGCCCTTCTGGTCGGCGGCTTCGCGCGGGCGACGCGAATCCGCCAGGCGGATCTGGCTCCCAATCCCGCGGCTGTCACCGCGATCGACGCCGCGGAGGCCAGCATCATCAGCCATTGCAACACCGATCACCCCGGCGCGCTGTCCGCCATCGCCGGCGAACCTGGCGCCTGGCGCATGGTGACGGCGGATGTCGATGGGATGGACCTGGCCTTGGAGGAGCAGGTGCGACGGGTGCATTGGTCCGCGTCGGTGACCGATGCCGGTGGTGTGCGCGCGGAACTCGGGCGGATGGCCAAGGCAGCACGCGGGCAATAGGTCAGTTCGACGCGCGCCGCAACGCCGCGGCGGCCTGACCGATCACGCTGTCCCAATCGCCTGACGAGGGCTGTCGAAAAACGTTCGCGGATCGGTACCAGGGACTGTCGGTACGATCGAGCAACCATCGCCAACACGTGTCGAACCGGTTGAGCACCCATACCGGCACGCCCAGACCGCCGGCCAGATGCACCATCGCGGTATCGACGCTGATCACCAGATCGAGCGCCGCCACCAATGCCGCGGTGTCGTCGAAGTCGTTAAGCTCATCAGTGAAGTCCATCAACGGCAGTGGCGCCTCGCGGGCCTGCGCCGCTGGCTCGCCTTTTTGCAACGAAACGAAGGTCGCGTCTGGCGCGGCGGCCAACGGCTCCAGGCGATGCAACGCGAGGGACCTCCGGCGGTCGGCGGCGCGCAAGGCCGGCGAATGGTGACGCGGCGAACCAGCCCAGACGAGGCCGATCTTACGCCCAGGAACGGCGGCGAGACGATCGCGCCACTGGGCCGCGCGGTCGGGGTCGGGGCGGAGATAACTGTCAGCCGGCAAGATGGGAATTCGCAACGTCAAAGGCAGGCTCATCAACGGACAATGCCATTCGAACGGAGGCGGCGACTCGCCGCGGGCGATGACGGTGATCCGATCGTCCAGGCGACGCAGCAGGCGAACCAGACCGGGCTGAACTTCCAGCACGACCTTGACGCCCCGATCGGCGACCAGCCGAACGTAACGGCAGAATTGCAGCGTATCGCCGAACCCTTGCTCGGCATGCAGCAGAACGGCGCCTGTCGTCTCGCCGCGCCAACGAGGGCGCCCGAAGTCCCGCCGGTCAGCGGCCATCAGCGGATGATCCCAGCGATACTCGAAATCCCGCCAGCCAGCCTCGTGATCGCCCAGAAGCAGACGGCACAGGCTAGCGTTGAAGCGCAGATGCGCGTCGTTCGGACGGATCGCCAACGCGGCGTCGAAGCTGGCCATGGCCTCATGCGCGCGGCCGATCATCTGCATCAGCACGCCGCGGTTGCCCAGCGCGTCGGGATACTCCGGGCGTAACGAAATCGCCTGGTCGTAAGCGGTCAGAGCCTCACCGTACCGCTCCAAAGCCTGCAGCGCGGCGGCGCGATTGTTGTGTGCTTCGGCATCGGTGGGGTTGAGCGCCAACGCCCGATCATACGCCGCCAGCGCGTCCTCGTCGCGATGCAGAGCGTGCAGCGCCACGCCCCAGTGGTTGTGCGCGGCCGCGTCCCCCGCATCGCGCCGCAGCGCCGCCTCATGACTGGCCACAGCATCCTGGGCTCGCCCGAGTTTCAGCAACACGGTACCGCGATTGTCCAACGCGCGAACATTGTGCGGACTTAACCGTAGCGCCGCGTCGAATCCGGCCAGTGCGTTCTCGAAACGGCCAAGCCGCGACAACGCGAGGGCTCGATTGGCCAGTGTGTCGGCGTCTCCTGGACAAAGCGCCAGCGCCTGATCGAAACTCGCCAGGGCCTCAGCCGGACGATCCAACGCCCCCAGAGCGAGGCCGCGGCCGGCATGCGCGGGCGCGAAATTCGGTTGTGCGGTCGCGACAGCGGTAAAGCCATTCAGCGCATCCTCGAAATCTCCCATGGCGAGGGCGACCGAGGCCGCGCGATGAATCGCTTCCGCATGGTCCGGCCTTAAGCGAATCGCTTCACGCAAAGCCGCGCGAGCCTCAGGCAGACGGCCAAGCGCGATCAGCGCCGTTGCCTTACCGTTCAAGGCGTCGGGATAAGCAGGCTGACGCGCCAGAGCCTGATCGAATGCCGCGACCGCCTGGTCCGGTCGGCCCGACTGCCCGAAGGCACTCCCCAGATTAAAGTGGTAATGTGGCTGATGCGGCGCGAGTGAAATGGCATCCTGGATCAGTGGGATCGCGTCGGCCGGTCGATCGGTTTGCAGGGCGACAATCCCCAGCATCGCCAAAGCGTCAGACTGCCTGGGATCGTGCGCCAACACGGCGCGGCAGGCCTCGGCCGCTTCGGCAAGGCGGCCCTGTTGGTGCAACAAAACGGCATCGGCGATGGTCGCGGCCATGCCCTTTGGTAGCCTGGCCGAACGGCGCGCGCCACCAACCCCCGGCGCGCGATCGCGCGCCGGGGACGAAGGGGCGTTTAGTTCCGGTGCTCGTGATACCAGGAATTGCGGATCACACGCCCAGGAAGCGCGCCGGTGTGCTTGCCGTCTTCGAGCAGGATCTGGCCGTTGACGATGGTCATATGGATGCCGATCGCCGCTTCCTTGATGCGCCAGCCACCACCCGGGAAGTCGTGCACGACGCTTTCCTCGCCCGCGTCCACCGTCTTCGGATCGAAAAGTACGATATCCGCGGCGAGACCCGGCCGCAGCATCCCACGGTCGTGGATACCGAACGTCGAGGCGGACTCGAATGTCAGTTTGCGGATTGCCTGTTCCAATGTCAGTACCTGGCGCTTGCGCACCCACTCGCCCAACAGCCGCGTTGTGTAGCCGTAACCACCGTGAAACTGGACATGCGCGCCACCATCGCCCAGTCCGACGATCGCGTTTGGATACGTCAGGATCTTCGTCATCGCCTCATCGTCGATGTTGTTTTCCGCCTGCAGGAAGCGCGTGTCGAGATTTTCCTCGACGACGAGGTCCAGGAACGCGTCGATCACGCGTTTATTCGTCATTTTCGCGATCTCGCCGATCGTTTTGAAGCGGAACTCTTCGTTCTTTTTCAACGCCGGCTCATTGACCCACATGTAATCCCACCAGGTCTTCGAGAAGCCGTTGGCCGCGGAGATATCGCCTTTCCGCTCGACCGCCTCTTCGTGCAGTTTCTGGCGCACGACCGGATCGGAGTAAGCGCGCAGCTTGTCTTCATCCGAGGAAATGAGAATTGGATGCCAGGTCGGCAGGCCGCGAAACACCTGGCAGTTGCGCATGGTGAAATCCTGCGTCACCCGGTTGGGGCTGCACATCGGATAGGCCTTGATCCCTTGCGCCACCGTCTCATCGACCCGCGCCATATGGATCTTCCACTTGTCCGGATTGCGTACCGTCTGCGCGAGGTTGTTATAAACGACGGTGCGGCCGGTCGCTTCGGCCAGGCGCGCCATCATGCCGTCCTTCAGTTCCTGATCGACGCCGCCGCCGACCTGGATCGTTCCGGTACTGAGTTCGCGAAGCACATCGGCCAACGCGAAGATTTCTTTATCATCCGCCCACAAAGCCGGAATCGGCACGCCCTGCGGATCGAAATGCCCCTTCTGACGCGACAGCGACAAACCCAGAGCACCCGCCGTCAACGCATCGCGCACGACATCTTGCATCGCACCGATTTCCTCATCGGTCGCGGCGCGCTTCTGACAGTCGTCGCCCATCACGTAATGCCGCACCGGCGTGTGACCGATCAGCGTGCCTGCGTTGACGCCCAACGTCTTGTCGAGTTTGTCCATGTATTGCGGGATCGTTTCCCAATCGACATCGATGGTGTTCAGCACCTCCATCGGGATCGCTTCGACATAGGAAAGAAATTCCGCCGTGCGGTGTTCGCGGCCCGGCCGCACCGGCGCCAGCGCCAAGGAACAATTGCCGAAAATCACCGTCGTGGAGCCGTGCTGCGGGGAGAACGTGCACAGCGGATCCCACGTCACCTGGCCGTCATAATGCGCGTGGTTGTCGATGAACCCTGGGGAAACCGCCAGCCCACTGGCATCGACGGTCCGCGTCGCCGGTCCGCTCAATTTACCGATTTCAGCGATTTTGCCATTGCGCACGCCAACATCGCCGCGGAACGCCGGCATGCCGGAGCCGTCCACGACCAGGCCATTCTTGATCAGCAGATCGTAAGCCATTTGGATGTCCTCCAGAATTCTTGTTTGGGCGCGCGGGCCACGAGACGCGGCACGCCGCCTCCTCATCAGCCTGGCACCGACACCCCTGGGCGGCAAACCGGCGGAAGAAATCGGCTTAAAGAATACTGACCAATTTCGTTTCGAGTTGGTCGATATCGACCAGCCAATCGCGCTGATTGACGTCGCCGCCAGCGACGCATTCGAAGCATTCCGCATGATAGCGCAGGCCTTTCGCCAGCGCGACGCGGTTCATGAACACCGTCGGATAGGTCGATTGTATCAGTTCAAGAACGGTTGTGCCCGGCCCGCAGAACGCCACATTGGTCAGGCCCGCGCCGTGCCCTCCAACAACAAACCGGGCGCCTTTGAACAACGCGATCTGGGCCGCGAACGAGAGCATTCCGGGGATCACCATCGCGAATCCGTGATCTTCCAGCAACCGCCTCACAGCGTCCTCGTTACGGATCACGCGGTTCCCGCTATCCAAGCGCGCCACGTAGATCCGTTCCGGCGTGTTCGGGACCGGCCCGACCGAAGCACCAGCGCGATCGAGAACCTCAAGACAGCGTGGCGACAGATACTCCTCCGCCGCGCCGCCCAGATACGCGTTCCAATGCGCACGCGCGATACGATAATGGCAATCGAATTCGATCTGGATCCGCGGCAGGTTGGCGTATCCAAGAAGCGCCAGGGATTCCTCCTGCCAACCGGAGAGCGGTGGCAGCGCCAGCACGCAATTGGCGGCACCAACAATCCGCACCGAGGCATCGAGCGCCGGCAGACATTGCATCAACCAGTGGTAGTAATTGCGAAACGCCAGGTTGGCGCCGATCACCACGATCTTGCCTCCGTCCGGCTCATGCACCGCACGCGGCATGGGCGGAATCATCCAGTAATCGTGGTCATCGACGAGATACCGCGTCTCCTTCAGCCGCTTCCCGTTGTGAAACAGCAGCAGACGGGCGGCGACCAGCGTCACATCGCGCAAATCGAATCCATCGATTTCCGCCGTTCCCGGATTGCACTGAAACGCGGCGCGCGCGGCCGGATCACGAAACGAATCGCCAACGACCGGTGAAATCGCAACCGGGTATTCGGCGCGTTGTTCGACAGTGTGGCGTGCGGCGGCGACGGTGGCGATGGAGATTTCTTCCGCGCCTGAAGCGGCATTTGACGTATCACCGACTCGCGCGGCCGGGTCCGCGTTCAACCAGCGACCGATCGCCACCCGCATCGAGTCACACCCCAGAATTGTACCGCTCGGCCAGATTGTTCGATGCGAGCAAAGGTTGCGATACAGCGACGCCTCTTCCGTCGATACGCTCCACCAGGTTTTGTTCCGGCTGAAATACAACGCATGCGGCCGGGTCTGGAGGAAGCACTCGGGACAAACGAAAGCGTGCATGTCCCAGCTTGTTACCGTTCTCGGCGCGGTCTGGAGGTTCTCACGCGCGCCTGGCCCGCAGCGCCGCGGCCAGCGTGCCGTCGTCCAAGGCATCCAGCGCACCGCCCATCGGCACGCCCTGCCCCACCCGCGTTACCGCGACTCCGAGCGGCCGCAACCGGTCGGTCAGCCAATGCGCGGTCGTCGCGCCCTCCACCGTCGCGCCCAACGCCAGGATGACTTCGGAGACCGAGCCATCCTGAAGGCGCGTGATCAGCGTTGAAACGTTCAGGTCTTCGGGCCGGACGCCGCCCAATGCCGACAGTGTGCCGCCGAGCACGTGATACAGTCCGTGATGCACCCCCGCTCGTTCCAGCGCCCACAAATCGCCGACGCCTTCCACCACGCAAATGATGGACCGATCGCGGTTGTGATCGGCACAGATCGAGCACGGGTCCCGGCTGTCCAGATTGCCGCAATCGGCGCAAGACTTAACCGTGCGCGCGGCCTCGGCCAAAGCGGAGGCGAGCGGCAGCATGCGGGCTTCTGGATGTTGCAACATCCGCAAGGCGGCACGGCGCGCGCTACGCGGCCCCATGCCCGGCAATTTCGCCAGCAAACCGATCAGGTGCTCGATTTCGGGCCCGCCCATGGGTTAGTGCTGGTTCATCTGGACGTTGTCGTACCCCTCGCACGGCGCCGGTTGGGCGAAATTCAAAATGGCAACTTCATCCCCGGCGGCAATTGCAGCCCACCGGTGACCTTCTGCATTTCCTCCGCCGAGGCCGCGTCTATCTTGGCTTTCGCGGCACGGTGCGCGGCGACGATAAGATCCTGCAGCATTTCGGTATCGGCCGGATCCACCACGTTCGGATCGATCTTCAGGCCGCGCATCTCGCCCTTGCCGTTCAACGTCACGCGCACGAGGCCGGCACCCGCCTCGCCGGTCATCTCCAGGCGGGTCAGTTGCTCCTGCATCTCCTGCATTTTCGACTGCATTTGCTGCGCCTGCTTCATCAGGCCGGCGAGGTTTTTCATGCATCAGACTCCCATGGATTTTCATCGGCGAATTCGGCGTCGGGCGGAGCGAAATCGGGCATCTCCGGCTCCCCCAGGGTAACGGCGGGGGGCAGGCCGTAATCATCGACATTACTGTCATGCACCGAGTCGATCCGCGCGCCCGGAAACGCCTGCATGATGGCGCGGATCAGCGGGTGATCCGCGGCTTCTTCCCGCCGCACCGCGTCCGCCGCGTTGCCTTGCTCGGCCAAGGTCGGCTCTCCGGCAGCGGTCGATAACGCGATGGTCCAACGCGCGCCAGTGGCATTGGACAGCAGCGCCGCCAGCCTGGGCGCGAGGTCGCGCGGCGCGTCGGGTTCGGTGCGCAATTCGATCACCGGCGGCGCGAAGCGGACCAGATGCGTCGAGTGCAACAAATGGCCATGCAACAGGGCCTCGCGCTGTTCTTTCACCAGCGCCGCGACGTCGCGGAACGTCGCCAGCACCGGGCCGGCCGGCACGGCTTCCATGACCGGCGCGCCATTCGCGACCGCCCGCACGCCGCCGCCTCCGCCACCACTGTTAGCGCTCCCTGACGCCGCCACCGCGCCACCGGTCGTCAGACGCCGCACCAGATCGCCCGGGGAGGGCATGTCCGCCACGTGACACAACCGGATCAAAACCATTTCCGCGGCGGCGCGGCGGTCGGGAGCGGTTTCAACCTCGCCCACGCCCTTCAGCAGCATTTGCCAGGTCCGTGCCAGCACCGGAACGGTAACCCGATCGGCGATCATGGCGCCGCGCGTGCGCTCCGCCTCCGGCAGTTCCGCGCTATCGCGCAGACCTGGAATGGATTTCAGCCGGGTGACCGTGTGCAGCAGTTCCAACAAATCTTGGAGGATCGTTCCCAGATCGGCGCCGCGCTCATAGGCTCGGTCGGTAATGGCCAAAGCGGCGGCGGGCTTGCCGGCCAGCACCGCCTCCATCAGATCGAACACCGCGTCGCGATCGGCCTGACCCAACATCTCGGCGACCTGACCAAGAGATATCACCCCATCCGCCTGGGCGATCGCCTGATCCAGCATCGACAACCCGTCCCGTACCGAGCCGTCCGCGGCGCGCGCGATCAGATCCAGCGCGGCGGCCTCGATCTCGACGCCTTCCTTCGCCGCGATGCGAGCGAAATGACCATGCAGTTCAGACACCTTCACGCGGCGCAGGTCGAAGCGCTGACAACGCGACAGCACCGTGATCGGCACCTTGCGAATTTCGGTCGTCGCGAAGATGAACTTCACGTGCGGTGGCGGCTCCTCCAGCGTCTTCAGCAGCGCGTTGAACGCGTTGCGCGACAGCATGTGGATTTCGTCTATAATGAAGACCTTCGAGCGGATCTTCATCGGCCGGGAACGGCTGACCTCGATGATCTCGCGCACGTCATCCACACCGGTACGAGAGGCGGCGTCCATCTCGAACACGTCCGGCTCGCGCTCGGCCAGGATGGCGAGGCAATTGCCGCAGACCCCGCACGGATCGGCGGTCGGACCGCCGTCGCCTCCCGGACCGACGCAGTTCAGCGCGCGAGCGATGATGCGCGCGGTAGTGGTTTTGCCGACGCCGCGCACGCCGGTCAGCATGAACGCATGGGCGACCCGATTGATGGCGAAAGCGTTGCGCAGGATACGCACCATCGCTTCCTGCCCGATCAGGTCGTCGAAAGTGGTGGGCCGATACTTGCGCGCCAGCACCCGGTACGCCGCGGCATGCACGGGGGGTGGTGGGTCAGCGGGCAACGCGTCGCCAAAAAGCCCAGGACCGTCCGGCGGAGGCGGTGGGTCCTGGTCCGTCGCCTCGTCGGGTGGGTCGTCCTGGAACAGGCCGGCCATACGTGCGTGGATCTCCGGTGGAAGAGAGTGAGAGGCCGGCAAACGACCCAAACGGATCTCGCCGCGGCTGCTTCCTTCCGGACCTGACCAGGGTAGACAAGGCGCCCGTCCGCCGCCGACCTCTCAAGCGTTATCTAATGGTTCGCGGGTTGGGCGGCAAGGCGGCGCACGCTCCGCGGCAGGCGCGCGTCCGCATCCGGTCAGAATCCGAATTCTTCCGCCATGGCGGTCAGATCGCTGAGCGCTTCCCGGCGCACCGAGGCGAGACGAGTCTGGAACGAGCGCAACTCGCGCGGCGACAACACGTAATGGCCGTTATCCTTGCGCGACGATAACTCACCGCGGGCGATCAGGCGCATCACCGAGGGACGTGCGACACGTAACCGTTCGGCCGCTTCGGAGGGGTTGAGGTCGGCGCCATCCTCCAGGGCCGCATCCGTCACGCCGGCCATGATGGTCAGCAGTGCGTCCAGCGCGTCGGGCGTGACACCGGGCAGCAAATTTTCGATGGTTCGCAGCGCGCGCAACGCCGCGACCGCCGGCCTCGCCCGCTCGATTGTCTCGGCCGAGATCGTGTCCGGCAGTTCGATGTCCACACGACGCCTTTCCGCTATGGCCCCGGGGAGAGCGACCTGGGGCGAGCAACGGGACTCGAACCCGTGACATCCAAGACCACAACCTGGCGCTCTACCAACTGAGCTATGCCCGCCATCCAGGGGGCGCGGTGTAATCCGGCGGCTGCTTTCCGTCAACGACAGCGTTGACACGACAGCGTGCGCTCCGGTCAACGCACCAAGGCGAAATGCCGCTTCAACCGGTCCAGCGCTTCCGCCAGCACGTCGGGCCGCTTGCAGAACGCGAAGCGGGCGTAATGCGCCGGCGCGCCGGGCTCGTCGTAGAACGCGGACACGGGGATCGCGGTGACGCGGGCATGCTCGGTGATGTGGCGGCAGAACGCCACGTCGTCGCCGTTGAAGCGCAGCGGGGTGAAATCGGTGGTGATGAAATACGACCCGCTGGTCGGCAGCACGTCGAAGCCGACCTCGGCGAGACCCTCGGCCATCTGATCGCGCCGCGCCTGCAGGTTGCTGGACAGCCCGGCGAAATAGGCGTCGTCCTTGCCAAGACCGACGGCGACCGCGCGTTGCAGATTGGGGGCAGTGGTGAACGTCAGGTTTTGATGCGCCTTTTGCACCAGAGACGTCAGGTTGGTGGCGGCGGTGATGTAGCCGACCTTCCACCCGGTCAACGAAAACGTCTTGCCGGCGCTGCCGATGCGCATCGTGCGGTCGCGCATGCCCGGCAAGGTCATCAGCGGAATGTGCTGCTTGCCGTCGAAAATCAGGTGCTCGTACACTTCGTCGCAGATCGCGTAGGTGTCGTGGCGCAGGATCAGGTCGGACAGAAATCCCAGTTCCTCCTGTGTGAAGACTTTGCCGCAGGGGTTCATCGGGGTATTGAACAGGATCGCCTTGGTCTTCGGCCCAAACGCGGCGGCGAGTTCGGCGCGCGGCAGTTCCCACGCCGGTGGCGCGAGACGGACGATGCGAGGGATTGCGCCCAGCATGCGGACGACGGGGACGTAGGTGTCGTAGAGGGGCTCGATGAGCACGACCTCATCGCCGGGATCGAGGACGGCCATCAGGCAGGCGGTGATCGCCTCGGTGGCGCCGGAGGTGACGGTGACCTCGGATGCCCAATCGATGTCCAGTCCGTAGAAGCGGCGGTTGGCGTTGGCGACGGCCTGGCGCAGTTCGGGCACGCCGGGCATTGGCGGGTACTGGTTGCGGCCGTCTTTCAACGCGTCGGCGGCGGCCTGGACCACGTCCTCCGGCCCGTCGGTGTCCGGAAAACCCTGGCCGAGATTGATCGATTTATGTTCGGTCGCCAGCGCCGACATGACGGTAAAGATGGTCGTGCCGATCGACCCGAGATAGTTATTCGCTCCACGCATGCGCCCGCGCCTCGTTCCGATCATGGCAGCGACCGGCCATAGCGCGGTTCTGATGATTTGCGAAGCCGCGACCGGGCGATCGCTGGAGGCGGCCCCGGGGGCACCGATCGGGACCGCCCGAAATATACGTGACGTATACGAATGCGGTATAAGAAACGTCAAATCCCGCCTAAAATCTGGGCAAAGTCGCGTGGCGCGGGCCATCCGGAAAGGATCAATTTCAAGGCATCGGCGGGAGAAATCCGCGGCGCGCCAGACAACATGGGACCGTGCATTGGTGCATTGATACCTGGCACGCCCCGTGCAAACCTGACGTGCTGTTCGTGCCGCCGTGCCCCTCCGGCCGGGCGCGCGGCGGCACTTTTTGGGAGACCTGGTTTACGACCGGGCATGGAGCGATGAAGAAAATAGAGGCCGTCATCAAGCCGTTCAAGTTGGACGAGGTGAAGGAGGCGCTGCACGAGGTCGGTCTGCAGGGCATAACGGTGGTCGAAGCCAAAGGTTTCGGACGCCAGAAAGGCCATACCGAACTCTATCGCGGCGCCGAATACGTGGTGGATTTTCTGCCCAAGGTGAAGATCGAGGTCATCTGCGAGGACTCGGTCGTCGAGCGCGCGGTGGAGGCGATCATCAACGCCGCCCGCACCGGCCGCATCGGCGATGGCAAAATCTTTATCTCGCCGATTGAGGAAGTGATCCGTATTCGCACCGGCGAGCGTGGCGAGGCCGCTGTCTGAAGCGGCACCAGCCGCTGCCAATCGGACAGGTTCGGTCGCTTCTGCGAACACGAACCGGCACGCCCGATCCGCTCCCGGCCCCGGCGGAATGTTAAGTCAGGGGCCAGATTTGGAAGGGTCCGCGTTGTGCGGGCTCGTAGCGGCCGTGCGGCCGGTGATCCCCGCGCGGCATTCGTAATGTAAGGACGGGGAATCAGGGTAATGGTGAAAAAGCCTACCGAAAGCTCAAACCTGGGCAAGGTGATGGAGATGATCTCCGAGCACACCGTGGAATACGTGGACCTGCGGTTCACCGATCCGCGCGGCAAGTGGCAGCATACGGCGCAGCATGTCTCGACGATGGATGAGGACGCGTTCCGCGACGGCATCATGTTCGACGGCTCCTCGATCGCCGGCTGGAAGGCGATCAATGAGTCGGACATGATCCTGATGCCCGATCCGGATACCGCGGTGATGGATCCGTTCTCGGCCAAGCCGAGCATGATCCTGTTTTGCGACATCATCGAGCCCTCGACCGGTCAGGGCTATTCCCGCGATCCGCGCAGCACGGCGAAGAAGGCCGAGGCCTATGTGAAATCGTCGGGCATCGGCGACGCGGTGTATTTCGGTCCCGAGGCCGAGTTCTTCATCTTCGACAGCGTGAAGTTCGGCACCGGCGGCAACTACGGCATGTATCAGGTCGATAGCCAGGAAGGCCCGCAGGCGTCGCTGAAGGACTACCCGGAAGGCAACATGGGGCATCGCCCGTCGGTCAAAGGCGGTTACTTCCCGGTGCCGCCGGTGGATGCCGACAGCGATCTGCGCGCCGAGATGCTGTCGACCATGGGCGAGATGGGTCTCGCCATCGAAAAGCATCACCACGAGGTGGCGCAGAGCCAGCACGAACTCGGCACCAAGTTCGGCCCGATGACGCGGCAGGCGGATCATCTGCAGATCTACAAATACTGCGTGCACAATGTCGCCAACAGCTATGGCAAGACGGCGACGTTCATGCCGAAGCCGATCTATGGCGACAACGGCTCGGGCATGCACGTGCATCAGTCGATCTGGAAGGGCGGCAAGCCGCTGTTCGCGGGCAATGGCTACGCCGATCTGTCGGAGACCTGCCTGTATTATATCGGCGGCATCATCAAGCACGCCAAGGCGCTGAACGCGTTCACCAACCCGGCGACCAACAGCTACAAGCGGTTGATCCCGGGCTTCGAGGCGCCGGTGCTGCTGGCGTATTCGGCGCGCAACCGCTCCGCCTCCTGCCGCATTCCTTACGCGACCAACCCGAAAGCCAAGCGCGTGGAGGTGCGGTTCCCCGACGCCGCCGCCAATCCGTACCTGGCGTTCTCGGCGATGCTGATGGCCGGCCTGGACGGGATCAAGAACAAGATCCATCCGGGCGACCCGATGGACAAGGATCTGTACGATCTGCCTCCGGAAGAACTGAAGGGCATTCCGACGGTGTGCGGCAGCCTGCGTGAGGCGCTCGGCGCTCTGGCGGCCGATCATGAGTTCCTGCTGGCCGGCGACGTGTTCAGTACCGACCAGATTGAAAGCTACATCGAACTGAAATGGAGCGAGGTGTATCGTTTCGAGCATACACCGCATCCGGTTGAGTTCGAGATGTACTACTCGGTCTGATCTTCGTAGATCGAAGCGACGAAAAAACCCCGTCATCCAACGGATGGCGGGGTTTTTTATTGTACACCGCAACAAAGCCCGGGGCCGATGCATTTGCCCCTTTGTTAGGCAAGGCGGTCGCCGATCGGTGGCATAAGGCCACGCAACCGTTACAAGATGCAAAAGAGCGAAGTGACGGGCGCGCGTTTGCCATGGCAGCCGCCCTGGTCGCGCGGTGGAGATCCCCGGACCGACCGGCATTGCGCGGTTTCGCCAAGGACAGGCCACCGATCATAGCCATGACACGGGGATTGCTTCAGCGGAATCGCAACACCTGGCACGATTGTTGAATTGAAGTTGCACGACCCGCCCAACCGGAGCGGCGGCGGCAAGGGAGACCGACGATGCAACCCTCAACATCACGGGGCAGGCGATCATGAAACTGATCATGGCCATCATCAAACCCTTCAAGCTCGACGACGTGCGGGAAGCTCTCACGCCGCTTGGCGTGCAAGGCCTCACGGTCTCAGAGGTCAAAGGGTTCGGCCGGCAGAAGGGACAAACCGAAATATACCGCGGCGCCGAATATCACGTGAGTTTTCTGCCGAAGGTAAAGATCGAGGTCGTGGTTGGCGACGATCTCGCCGATGGCGTGATCGAGGCGATCGCCAAGGCCGCCAATACCGGCAAGATCGGCGACGGCAAGATTTTTGTGCTTGATGTGGAACGAGCCATGCGGATCCGTACTGGTGAAACCGACTCAGCCGCTCTCTGACCAGAAACACCGGGACCTGAAACACCGGGACCTGAAACCTGGCCAACGCGGCGCATGGCCCCAGAAAAACTGGTTCGACCACGGCACTACCTGAAAATAAACAAGGGAAACTGATGCGATGACCCGACCCCGTCTGAGCTGGGGCCTGACTGCCCTGTTGACCACCATGGTGGTGGCCATGCCCGCGTTCGCGGATGATGCGCCACCGAAAATCGATTCCGGCGATACCGCCTGGATGCTGGCCAGCACCGCGCTGGTGCTGTTGATGACCATTCCCGGACTGGCGCTGTTCTATGCCGGGATGGTGCGCAAGAAGAACATTCTGGCGACCATGATGCAGTCGTTCACCATCTGCTGCATCGTCACGATCGTCTGGATGGTGGCCGGTTACAGCATCGCCTTCACCACCGGCAACGCGTTCATGGGCGACTTCTCGCGCATCATGTTGCACGGCATCGCCGATCACATCGTGAAAGGCAACGACACGCAGGCCTTCGTGCTGGCCTCCGGCATCAAGGACGTGGCCGACATGGCCACGACAATCCCCGAGACCGTCTACATGATGTTCCAAATGACCTTCGCGATCATTACGCCCGCGCTGATCGCCGGAGCCTTCGCCGACCGCATGAAGTTCTCCGCCATGTGTGTGTTCATGGCGCTGTGGTCGCTGCTGGTGTACTCGCCGGTAGCGCACATGGTTTGGGCGCCGTCAGGTTACTGGTCGCAGGCGGGCGTATTGGACTTCGCTGGCGGCACCGTCGTGCACATCAACGCCGGCGTCGCCGGTTTGGTCTGCGCGCTGGTACTGGGCAAGCGGAGTGGTTACGGGACCGTTAACATGGCGCCGTACAACCTGGCTTACGCGGTCATCGGGGCGTCGCTGCTGTGGGTTGGCTGGTTCGGGTTCAACGCCGGTTCCGCCGTCGCGGCGAACGGGCGTGCCGGCATGGCCATGACGGTCACCCAGATCGCCACCGCCGCGGCCGCTTTGGGCTGGATGTTCGCGGAATGGATCGCCAAGGGCAAACCCTCGGTGCTCGGCGCGGTATCCGGCGCCGTTGCTGGTCTGGTGGCCATCACCCCGGCTTCTGGCTTCGTGCTGCCCGGTGGCGCCCTGATCATCGGGGTCGCGGCCGGCGTGATTTGCTTCTGGTCGGCCACCAGCCTGAAGCACATGCTCGGCTACGACGACAGCCTGGACGCGTTTGGCGTGCACGGCATCGGCGGCATCGTCGGTGCGTTGCTGACAGGTGTCTTCGCTTACGGTCCGTTGTCCGCGACGGACGCCTCGCCGGACGGCAGCCCAGGGGGGATGTCGCAGTTCATATTGCAGTGCGAAGGGGTGGCATCGACGATCGTCATCTCCGGTGTTGGGACGTTTGTTCTGCTGATGATCGTCAAGGCGATCTTCGGCCTGCGGGTGAACGAAGAAGAGGAACGCGAGGGGCTGGACCTGGTGCTGCACGGCGAACAAGTGTTCTGACCGTTCGTTACGCGTGATTTTCGACACGGGCCGGACGGCGACGTCCGGCCCGTTTGTTTTCGCGAATTACAGGGTCAGGCCGCCATCGACGGTGATCGTCTGGCCGGTGACCATCGCAGCGCCAAAGCCCAGAAACAGAATGACCTCGGCCAGGTCGTCCGGTTGGCAGCGCCGCTTCAGCAACGCGCGCTCGATCGATAGTTGCCGTTCCTGATTGGTCCACTCCACCATCCAGGAACTGTCGACCGCGCCGGGCGCGATGGCGTTGACCCGCACGTTGGGCCCCAGAGCGCGCGCCAGGTTCTGCGTCAGGCTGACCACGCCCGCTTTCGTCGCGCCGTAAGCGAGGCTGCTGCCGGCGCGCCCAAGGCCGGCGATCGAGGCGGTGTTGACGATGGCGCCATGCGACTCGGTCAGCGCGGGTGCGGCGGCCTTGGCACAGCGAAATACGCCCAGAAGGTTGACGCTGAGCAGCAGGTTCCACAGGTCCTCGGTGATCAGGTCGAGTTCCGGCGGGGCGATACGGCGGTTGGTGCCGGGCGTGCCGGCGTTGTTTACCAGCAGGTCGAGGCGGCCAAGATCAGACACGGCTTTAAGCACCATCTTCTCAGCGTCGCCGGCGTCGCCCACGCTGCCCGGGGCCATGATCGCCTTGCCACCGTCATCGATCAGTTTGTTGACGGCCTCGGGCCCACGCGGGTCGTCGGCGAGGAAATTAATCGCCACAGTGGCACCGAATTTCGCCAGCATGCGCGCGGTCGCGAAACCGATGCCGGACGCGCCGCCTGTCACCAAAGCGGTTTTGCCGGCGAGGTCGTAGGAGATCATGGGCGTTCCTTTCGTTGCTTGTCCCATTCGGAGCGGGTGCCCCGCGGTGCGTCACCTGCCCTGCATCGGACCGATTTTGCGCAGCGCCTGCTTCAAGGCCAACAGTTTTCTGTCGCGTTCACGGAACAATTCCTCGGGAGTGTGGTCGCCCCAATCGAAATAGCCCTTGCCGGCCATCACGCCGGTGCGGCCTTCGTCGATCAGTTTATCCAATGTTTCGCTGCGTTCGCGCGGTACCGGCGGCGTGTAGGAGCGGTTTTTCATGCCTTGTTGCAGCAGCGGCAAACCGGTGAAGTCCGCTTTCGCCATGATCCCCAGGATCGGCATGCGCAACGCGATGCCATGGATCACGGAATCATCGATGTCCTTAGGGGTCACCAGTCCCTCATCGAGCATCCGTTGCACTTCCAGTCCCATCGCGGCCTGCAGACGATTGGCGACATAGCCTTGCACCATTTGTTTGAACACGACAGGCGCCTTGCCCATCTCCGCCACCATATCCCTCACCGTTTCGATCGCCGTCATCTCGGTCCCCGGTCCTGGGCATAAGTCCACCAAATCGCACAGATAGGGCGGCGTGTACCAGTGCGCGATGATGGTGCGCTTTTGCAAGGCATCGGGTACTAGCGGGAAGATATCGAGGTTGCTGGTGTTGCTGGCCAGAATAGCAGTTGGTTCCATCAACGCTTCAAGTTGCTGATACGGCGCGCGCTTGACGTCGGAGCGTTCCAGGACCGCCTCGATCACCACGGCGGCGCCTTTGACAGTCTGCTCCAATGATGGTTCACAACGCACCGCTGCGGACAAACGTTGGCGATCCCAACTGACATCGACCTCTCCCGCCTCGGACAGCGTGGCGAGCGCGGTCGCCATCAGCCCAGGAGCGCGGGCAAGAGTGCCTGGATTGGTATCGGTGAGGCGAACCTGGTGCCCGCCAAGCGCGAACACCAGCGCGAGCGCGTGACCCATCAGACCCGCGCCGACCACGGCGATTTCGGTCATCTCTTAAACTCCCGCTGGTAGCCAGGGTTCCGGGGCACGGCAATCGATGTCGGTGGCGACATCGACGATTACGGTTTCATCCGATGCCAACGCATCCTTCAACGCCGCCTGAAGTTGCGAAGGATCCTCGACCCTGATGCCGCGCAGGCCAAAGACGCGCGCGATGTCGGCGAAATTGGTTGGGCCGAAGCGCACCAGATCGCGTACGTCGCCCGGCTTGTTGCCTTGTTGCCGCTGGATATTTGGCCAGCCCTGGCCGAAGCCCGAGTTATTGTTGATCACCAGCACCACGGCGATGCCGCGCCGCTTCGCGGTTTCCAGTTCGGTCAGATGATAATAAATCGCGCCGTCGCCAGACCAGCAGATCACCTTGCGATGCGGCGCCGCGCATTTCGCACCGAGCGCGGCGGGGAACGACCATCCGAGCGAACCGGCCGCGCGCAAATACGTCTGGTCCTCGCCGTTCAGTTCGATCAGGGAACTGCTCCAGATGCTGGAGTATCCGGTGTCGGCGACAAGGATTCCGTCGGGTGGCAAGGCGCGGGTGATTTCGTCGCACAGGCGGTCGGGCCAGATCGGAATTGAGCCATTCGCGAGATGAGGCGCACGCTCCTGTCGCCAATCCGCCACGACGCCCGCGGCCCAATCGCCGAACGCACGATCGCACGGGCTCGTGCCAAGCGCCGCGATCAATCTTGTCAGGGTGGCTTTAGGATCGCCCATCAGGCCAAGCGTATTGGTGTAGGAGCGGCCCAGTTCGCGAGGATCGATGTCGATTTGCACACAGGGGGTATCGATCGCGGGGATGCGCCATGTATGGGTGACCTGATCGCCGGTCCGACAGCCGACGAATAGCACGAGTTCAGCCGCGTGCACGATCTTATTGGTTGGCGGCGCCGCGTAGTTTCCGGCGCAACCAATAGACAGACGGTGCCGGGTCGGAATGACGCCGCGGCCACCGAGCGAGGTCGCGACTGGCGCGTGCAACGCCTCCGCCAGCGCCAGCAGTTCTTTGCCGGCGCCGGATTGCGCGGCGCCGGTGCCGGCGACGATGGCGATTTTCTTCGCCGCGCGTAACGTCGCGGCCGCGGCCTCGATGTCACTGTCGGATGGCGCGGGCCGGTGCGGCGGCATCGAGAGTTGGAAGGATGGTTCGGCGATCGGAGCGTCCGCGACCATGCCGGTTTCGATCACCTCAGCCTGCAACCCGTTGAGGTCGAGGTGCGCCGGACCGGGCGCGCCGGTCATGGACTCGCGCCAGGCGTGCCGCATCAGGCGCGGCAAGTCGGCGGCGCTGTCCACGAAGGCGGAGAATTTCGTTACCGAGGAGAACATCGGCTGATGCGGAATTTCCTGATACGCATTGCGATGTTGCATCGACGGCTGCTTGCGTCCGGTGAACGCGATGACCGGCGTGTTGGCCAGATACGCGTCCTGCAGGCCCGATGCGAGATTTGCCGCGCCAACCGATTGCGCGAAACACACCGCCGGACGTCCGGCGATGCGGGCGTAGCCGTCCGCCATGTAAGCGACCGCCTTTTCGCTGTGACCGAGCACGCGGGTGACGCCCAAAGTGCCAAGTTCGATCAGCGTGCGCCGCAGTACAGCGTCGATGAAAAACACATGCGTGGTCCCATTCGCGGCCAGGCTGCGCGCGAAGAACTCCGCGCCGGTGATCGGCTCGGTTCCGGCCATGTTCGTTCCCTCCGTCGGATTGTCCCGCCGGTTTATCAGGCAAGCCGAGGCAATGCCATCGTGAGCAGCCGGGCGAACCGATCGGCCCATGCGGCCTGGCCTTCGGGCGAGGTGATCAGATCCTGGCGGATTTCGATCTCAACGTGTTCCAATCCGCGGCGCTCGGCGTGATATGGAATGCTGTAGTCGCTGTCTTCGGTCAGCGCGTAAGGCGCGTTTTCGCCGACGGTCAGGTCGCCTTCCGCGCGAAGCAGGTCCAGCATGATTTCCGCCAGCTTGGTTTTGCGGAAATACAGCACGCCAACCTCCATGGCGCGGGATTCGCCTTTGAATGTGGGCGTGAAACTGTGCATCGCGACCAGCACGCCGCGCTGGCCGGCGGCGGCACGCGCGTCGAGCAGTTGTTCGATCCGGTTATGGAATGGTTGAAAGATTTCGCTGACGCGAGCGGCGCGATCTTCGTCGCTCAGGTTGACGTTGCCGGGGATTTCGGTGTGTTCGCTGATCGCCGGGATCGCCGAGGGCCACGACGGATCGCGGTTGCAGTCGATCACGAGGCGAGAATAAGTTTGCAGCACAGCAGTGGCATCCAGCGCCACTGACAGGCGTTCGGTCACCGCGGCGATGCCGATGTCGCAGGCAATGTGCCGTTCCAACTCGGCCGCGGAAACACCCAGCTCTGCCAGACGCCGTGGGATCAGCTTCCCCGCATGATCCGCTGTCAGAACAAAATCCGAGGCGCCGCTCGCGCGTGTCACCCGCACCGGACCGGGTTCGTCGGGTGCCAGCAAAGTCATCTTGGATCTCCGTCAGGTGGCCGGAATGGCGATTTCAGCCTAAACCGCGTTCCCAGACATTGAAAGGAACCGGCGATGGTACCGCCAGCCCAGATGCGACAGATCGAGATGGACGGCACCGGCGCGCCCGAGGTCATGAAGACCGGCACCGGCCCGCTGCCCGTGCCGAAGCCGGATGAAGTGCTGATCCGGGTGCTCGCGGCGGGCGTCAACCGCCCGGATATCGCGCAACGGCAGGGCTCCTACCCGCCGCCACCGGGCGCGTCGCCTTTGCTGGGACTGGAGGTCTCGGGCGAAGTGGTCGCGGCCGGGGATGCGGTCACGGGCTGGAAAATCGGCGATCGCGTCTGCGCGCTGACCAACGGCGGCGGCTATGCCGAATATTGCACCGCGCCGGCGCCGCAATGCCTGCCGTGGCCGACGGGATACGACGCTGTCCGCGCCGCCGCCTTGCCGGAAACGTATTTCACCGTGTGGGCTAATCTGTTTCAGGCGGGACGTCTGGCGAAAGGGGAAAGAGCCCTGATCCACGGTGGCACCAGCGGCATTGGCGTGACCGCGATTCAATTGGCGCGTGAATTCGGTGCCACGGTTTACGCGACGGCGGGCTCGGCGGCAAAATGTGACGCCTGCGTGCGGTTGGGCTGCGACGCGGCGATCGATTATCATACCGAAGACTTCGCCGCGCGCATCAAGGACCTGACCGGCGGGCGCGGCGTCGATGTCATCCTGGACATGGTCGGCGGCCCATACGCGGCGCGGAACATCCGCTCGCTGGGGATGGACGGACGGTTGGTGCTGATCGCGTTTCTCGGTGGTTCGAAAGTCGAGAATTTCGACTTTGTCCAGGTCATGGTGCGCCGGCTGACAATCACCGGCTCCACCATGCGGCCGCGGACCACGGCGCAGAAAGGCAGGATCGCGGCTGAACTTCGGGAAAAAGTGTGGCCGGTGCTGGACGCGGGACGGTGCGGGCCGGTGATCAACGCGACGTTCCCGCTGGATAAGGTGGTGGAGGCCCATAGACTAATGGAATCGAGCCAGCATATCGGCAAGATCATGCTGACGGTCGGTTAAAGGATCGCCATCGGACTGATCGGGCTGCCGGTGCCTCCGACGACCGGCAGCGGGCTGGCGGCGAACATGAATGTGGTGCGACCGGTGTCGGACAGTGGCTTCAACACCAGACCCTCCAGCAATGGAATGCCGAAATCGCGAATCAGGCGTTGATGCACGGGAAAGACGGTGCCGGCGGCGAAGGGCAACACCTCGACCGCGAAGTTGTCGGCGCCGACGACCGCGACGTCCCGCTCCGCGAGCCATAGCGCGGCGGCGAGATCGAGGCCCGGTTCGGTATCGAATGAAACCACCGGCCGCTCCGCCCATCCGGTGCGGATCAGCACGACATCCCCTTTGCCGGGCTCGCCGCCGGCGTTTTTCGCGGCCCGTTCCAGGTCCGCGACACCGATCGCCGTGCCATCCGCAAGCCCGCCACCGCGCCCCGACACGACATCCAACAGTACGCCGCGCGTGACGATCGGACCCATCTTATCGATCCCACAACGGGCCGCGCCGGTGGTACCACGCGTCCCGCCGCCGGGAAATCCGTTGTAGAGTTGATCGTCGTACCAGGCGTGACACAGCGCATCGACGTGGGTGCCGATATGCCCAGGCATCAGCAACGTATCCTCGGCGAACTGAAACCCGCCGGGTCGCCGCGCGCCGGCCGCGTAATCGCCGCCGGACCGCCCCATGAAATGCTGCATGCCCGCACGATGCGGCGGAAAAGGCGTGCGCGGCGACAATGACTGCGCCAGCGTGATCACCTGGCCCGTGGACACCAGTTCCGCCGCCCTTTTCACCGCGGCCGCGTCGATGTGATTGAGCGCGCCGCGCTCGTCATCGTCGCCCCAACGTTTCCAGTTCTCCCGCGTCATCGCACCATGTCCCGCGCGAGGGATTTCAGTTCGCGGCGCATCAGTTTGCCGGTGGCGGTCACTGGCAACGCATCGCGAAACGAAATGAAGTCGGGAATCTTGTATCGCGACGCGAGATCGCGGCAGTGTGCGGTCAATTCCGCTTCTGTCAGCGTTCGACCCGGTTTCAAAAGGACAAACGCGGCGATCAACTCACCTTGCGTTCGATCCGCCACGCCAACAACGCCGGCTTGCGCGACATCGGGATGCCGCATCAACACATCCTCGACCTCCGCGGGGGCGATATTGATGCCGCCTTTCTTGATCATTTCGGTGGTGCGGCCGATGAAGCAGATCTCCCCCGTCGGTGTCAGTTCGCCCATGTCGCCGGTGCGAAAAAATCCGTCCGCCGTCATCGCGGCCGCGGTTTGATCGGTACTGGCACCGATGTAGCCGCGCATGACATAACCACTGACTTCGATCAATCCCGGCTGACCGGCGGGCACGTTCGCGCCGGTGATTTCGTCAACGATCCGGATCATCACCCCTGGCAGAGGCGGCCCCTGGCAGGCCGCGCGATGCTCCAACGGCCAATGATGCCAGGTCACGCAACAATTGCCGTAGGTTTCCGTTTGACCATAAACGTTGCAGATCTCGCTCGCGCCCAACACCTCAGCCGCCGTCACCACATCCTGGGCCGCGCCGATCGTCAGCCCGGTGCGCAGACTGCGTGTGCGATCCGAGCGAAACGCCGGATGCGAGATCAGCGCGGCGGTGATGGAAGGTAGCGTGTAGATCGCCGTGCAGCGATACCGCTCGATCAGGTCGAGGGCCTCACCCGGTTCAAACCGCGGCTGCAGCACCAGCGTGGCGCCGTGCGTCATCACGGCGGACAAGGCATTCGCGCTGCCATACGACCAGAACAACGGCGGCGGCAACAGCACTCGATCGGCTTCGGTGTAACCCTGACGCTCGCCGATGTTGAAACCGTTTTCGATGATGCCGCCATGCGACAACGGCACCGATTTCGGCCGGCTGGACGAACCGGACGTGTAGATGACGATCGCGTCGTCCTCGGGCCGCGCCGCGGTGTCGGGTTTGGCGGGAGGCGCGGCTAACATCGTGCGATAGGGCAACCAATCGGGATCGCGATCCTCTCCCAGCAGCACGACATCAATCGACGGAATGGTCCGGATGTCATCCGCGAAGCTCTGGCCGCTGAACTGATCCAATGTCACCAACAGGCGAATGCCGGAATCCTCGATCAAATAAGCGAGTTCGTCGCGCTTCGACCAGGTGCTGAACGCGACCACCACGGCACCCGCCATGGCGGCGCCAAAGAATGTCTCCACCCACTCCGGGCTGTTGTTCATCAACAGGCCGATCCGATCACCTCGCCTGATCCCATGCTCGATCAGGAACCCGGCGATGCGCGCGGCGCGATCGGCGAGCACGTCGTAGCCGATCGTTTCGCCGCCGCCGATCAACGCCGGATGGGTGCCGAGCCGATTTGCCTGCTCATTCAATAATAACCCGAGATCGCGGCTGACCGGCATCGTCATGGGATCAACTTTCCTTGCGCGATCCAGTCCCGCAGCACGTTTTTCGCCAGCTTGCCGGTCGGACCATGCGGCAGCTCATTCACGAACACGATCGCTTCCGGCAGCCACCATTTCGGCACCAGATCAACAAGATGCGTCCGTAACGCTTCGGCGGAGACCTCCTCGCGCGGCACCACGATCAGCAAGGGCCGTTCCTGCCAGCGAGGATGCGGGATGGCCACAACCGCGGCCTCCGCGACAGCGGGATGCCGGCAAGCGGCATCCTCCAGTGCCTGACTGCTGATCCACTCGCCGCCCGACTTGATGACGTCCTTGGCGCGATCGACGATGTGCAAGGTATTATCGGGATCGATCATCGCGACGTCGCCGGTGCGCAGCCACCCGTCCGGAGTGATCGCGTCCGCATCCGGACGCTGGAAATAGCCGCCGGCGATCCAGGCGCCGCGCGCCTGCAGGTGGCCCGGCGTCTTCCCATCGCGCTGCAATACGGTGTCGTTGTCATCGGCGATACGAATTTCGTTGCCGAACAGCGGCTTTCCAGGCGTGCCCATCACCGCCAGAGCCTCCGCCTCCGGTAACGCCGCCGGCGCGAACGAGATCGTCGCTCCGCTGGTGGTTTCGGTCATGCCCCAGCCATGGATCGTTTTGATACCGAACTCTCTGAAATATCCCTCGATCATCGCCGCCGGCGGCGCCGTACCACCCGAATAAATCCGGTTCATCCGCCCCAGAGACAACCCGTGGGAACGGCAATGATCAAGCATCGCCAGCCAGATCGTCGGCACGCCGGGTCCCGCGGTGATGCCTTCCTCGACGATCAGGCGATGCAGCCAGTCGGTATCCGCGCGGCGTCCAGGCAGCACCAGCTTCGCGCCGAACATCGGGCCGAAGAACGGGATCGCCCATCCGTTGCAATGGAAAAACCCCGGAATGGCCAGGATCGCGTCGTCGGCCGACAATCCCCAGCCGTTTCCCGCGCCAGTCGACATCGCGGACAGAACGGTACCGCGATGCGTGTACAGCGCCCCTTTGGGATCTCCTGTCGTGCCCGATGTGAAACAAAGTAGACACGCCGATCGTTCGTCCACCACCGGCCACGCGAAATCCGGATCGCCTGCGTCGATCAGATCTTCGTAACACATCGCCCCAGGCAGGTTTGTCGCCGGCATCGCGTCCCGCGCCGACATCACCACATACTGACGAACCGACGGCAGAACCGGCGCCAGGCTTTCCGCCAGAGCGAGCGTGTCGAGGTCGAGGAACAACGTCCGGTACCCACTAAATTCGATCGTGTAACGGATTTGCGCCGGCGCCAATCGCGGATTGGCCGTGTGCAGCACGGAACCCACCCCGGTGAGACCATAAAACAACTCAAGATGGCGATGGGAGTTCCATGCGAGGGAGCCAGCCATCCCGTTCGGCCCAAATCCCAGCCGGAGCAGACTGGACCCCAGGCGGCGCGCGCGCCCAGCCACGGTACGATAGTCCGACCGAATATGTTCGTCCCGGTTCACTGAGACGACCGGCACAGCCCCGAAGTTACTTGCGGCGTGATCCAGAATCGAAGACAGCACCAACGGAAATTCTTGATTAAGCCCCAACATCACCGCTCACCGGGGCAGCAGAATCTGGCTTGCCGGATCGTCGGGCTGGACCGCGACGACGTTCATTCCGGCCCCGAACACGAAACGATTAACGATCATCGTCCCGTGGTTCGTCGATGCGAGGATAAACGCAGTCTTCCTGGATGGATAAGCCATCGCGGTGTCTCCCATGCGAGCCTCAACAAGCATGGCGCGATCATCCTGTCCAGGCAAACGCGACCGGCTCGACACTCTCCGACGATCGGGCCAATGTCGCGCGGCATTGAACAAGGGAAGACAAGATGGCCGGTCTGATGGAAGGAAAAGTCGCCGTGGTGACCGGCGCCGGCGGCGGTGTGGGTCGTGAGATCTCCATCATGATGGCGAAGGCCGGTGCCTGCGTGATCATCGCCGATATCGGCGCATCGTTGTCGGGCGAAGGCGGCTCCGCGTCGCCCGCGGAACAAACCAAGGCGCTGATCGAACAGCAAAGCGGACGGGCGGAAATCTGCACCGAGTCCGTGTCGAGCTGGGGTTCCGCGCGGAAAATCATTCAGGCCGCCTTGGATTATTACGGCCGCGTCGATGCCGTCGTGAACAATGCCGGCATTCTCCGCGATGGGATTTTCCATCGCATGAGCGAAGACGACTGGCTATCGGTAATTTCCGTGCATCTGAATGGCAGTTTCTTCGTCTCCCGTGCCGCCGCTGAGCAATATCGCGCGCAGGAAAGCGGGACATTCGTGCATATCACATCGACGTCGGGGCTGATCGGCAATATCGGTCAGGCGAACTACGCGGCGGCGAAACTTGGCATCACCGCGTTGTCGAAATCCATCGCGCTCGACATGGCCCGCTACAACGTACGTTCCAACTGCCTCTCGCCCTGGGCGTGGTCGCGGATGACCAGTTCGATCCCGACCAACACGCCGGAACAGGCGGCCGCGGTCGCGAAATTGAAACAAATGACCCCGGACAAGAACGCGCCACTGGCGGTGTTCCTGTCATCCGACGCGGCGAAGGGCGTGACCGGTCAGGTATTCGGAACCCGAATGCACGAGATCTATCTGTTCAGTTCCCCACGGCCGATCCGCATCGTGCACAATGCCGAGGGCTGGACACCGGAATCCATCGCCGTGATCGCCGCGCCTGCGCTGGCCAGCGGCTTCATGCCGTTGGATACGTCGGAAACTCTGTTCAATTGGGATCCGATTTGAATGGCCTGAATCCTTGTATTTCAGGCCTCGGTTATGCGTTTGTCGCGGATCGCGCGGTTCGTGGGATCGGTGGGATGGATCGCGACGATGTTGAGGCCCGCCCGGAAACGGCGATAACCATATCTGTCGAGGTATTTATCCAACGCCTCCGCATCCGTTTTGATATTCTCCACGACGAGGATGGGATGGTGGAGATCGATGGTCTTTCTGGCGCCTTCCATTACCTCCATCTCCATGCCTTCGACGTCCACCTTCATGAGGTCCGATCGCGCAAGCGTCAACGAGTCGATCGAGACCGCCGTTACGGTCGTCATATGCTCGTCACGATAGTCGACCGGCTGGCCAATTTCCTCATTGCCTTCCCGGGGCCTCAGTTCCAGGCTGCCAAACGACGCCGGCGCCATATAATTCGGCACCGGGATACGCATCACGCCGCATTGGCTTGTCACCGCCGCCCACACGGCACGCGCATTGAAACAGTTGTTGACCGAAATGTTCCCGGCCAGGTGCGTAACAGACGCGCTCCTGCGCCTCAAACGCCAGGACATCGCCCCAATTGCTCATGTGGCGCGCCCATTCGACGGTAAAGACGCCGATATTCGCACCGATATCCAGAATTTTTACCCCGTCGCCGAAATGGGCCCGCCGCGCGTTCAACAAGGCCACCACGACCTCTGCCTCATCGGAGTCGTAGCTGGATTCCGTCAACAGTCTGTGTCCAACCCCATATCCCTGATTCGAAGCCGTCATGCGGTAGTCGTTTCTGTTGACAATCATCGTGCCATGATTCGTTGAAACCAAAACGAACGCTATCGGGCGCCGCGGAAAAGACATCTCGGGTTTCTCCAGCAACGGCAGGGCGACCGCATCGTGACCCTTCAGTAATCACGACCATTAGTCCATCGTCCGCCGGCTACGTCAACCGCGCCGTCACCGCGGGCAGACCCGCGAATTCCACCGTCACATGTGCCGGTCCATCCAACCAGGTCGGGGGCGTCACCGACCCCAGCATGACGCATTGACCGGCGCGCAGTCCGCCGAAGGCGGCGGCGACGGGCGAGCTCGCCAGATACGCGAGGCAGGTAAGCGGATGGCCCATCAGGTCGCCGGTGACGCCGGCATCGCGTTCGACGCCGTCGATCAGCATCCGGCCGCGCAGCGCGCCGATGTCCAGCGCGCGCCAGTCGATATCGCCTTGCTCACCCAATACGGCACCGACATGATAGACCTGATCCGCGATCAGCGTGGGCGTGCCCAACGTCTTAAGGTCGTCGTAGCGGTTTTCGACGATCTCGATGCCGGCGACGAACTCGCCCACCGCGCCGGCGACCGTTTCCTTGGTGTATGAACCGGGCGGCAGGTCATGGGCGAGGCGAACCGCGACCTCACACTCCACGCCGGGTTTGATGCAATCGGCGAAACGCACCGACCCATCGCCACGAAATACCGCTTGCATGAAGCCGGCGGCGGGTCCGCTGAGGCCGAGGTATTCCTGCATTCGTTTGCCGGTCGCACCGATCTTGAAGCCGGCGCAGGGCACGGCGCCGGCCAAGCGGGCCAGAGCGAATTGCGCGGCGGCCCCCTCGGCTTCGGTGCGCGGGGCGATCCCGGCCGGCAGCGGCAGCACCAGGCGCCGTTCCAGACGCGCCTGACGCAAAGCCGCGGCGGCCGGTTCGGGATCGTAACTCACGCGGTTCGCTTCAGTTCATACAGCGCGACGGCGGCGGCGGCGGAGACGTTCAGGCTCTCGACCGCGCCCTTGATCGAAAGTCCGGCGATTTCGTCGCAGGTGTCGCGAGTCAGCCGGCGCAATCCGTCGCCCTCGGCGCCGAGCACCAGCGCCACCCGGCGGCCGGCGAAGAACGGGCCGGACAGCGGCTTGCCGGAGGCATCCAGTCCGACACACCAGACATTAGCGGCCTTCAGCGCGATCAGCGTGCGGGCGATGTTGACCGCGCGCAACAATGGCATGGTTTCCAGCGCGCCCGACGCGGCCTTGGCCAGCGAGCCGGTTTCCTCGGGCGCGTTGCGGTCCTGGGTGATCACGGCGGCGACCCCGAAGGCGGCGGCCGAGCGCATGATGGCGCCGATATTGCGCGGGTCGGTGACCTGATCCAACACGACGATGGGCCCGCTGCGTTCCAGGATCGAGGCGAGGCTTGGTTGCGCCAGCGGATCGGCGAGCAAAGCGGCGCCCTGGTGCACGATGTCGCGGCCCAGAAGCTGATCGATGCGCGCGCGGTCGGTGCGCTCGGGTTGCAAGGGCCAGGGCGGCGCCAGCATTTGCGTCAGGGCGGCTTCGGCTTCCTCGGTCAGGATGAGGCGGCGCAGGCGGCGTTGGGGGTTGGCCAGAGCGGCGGCGACGGCGTGGTGGCCGTACAGCCAGACGGCGCCCTTGGGCGTGTCGGGACCGGGCCGCGGGCGGTCCTGCCGCGGTCGCTGATCGTAACGTTGACCGTCACGGCGCGGGCCATCGGAACGCTGTTGAAACGGCGCTCCGCCCTGGGCCGGCCGCGGCCCCTCGGGGCGCGGCGGACGCGGGTCGCGGCCGCGCGGATCCTGCTGTCCGCCGAGCGACAGCCGGTTGGGCGATGGGGTCGCCGCCGCGGGGGGCTTGCCGCCGCGATCGGGCGGCCGTCCGGGGCCGCCCGGGTTGGGGCCGCGGTTCGACGGAGGCCGGCCGGAACCGCCGGGTCGGTTGCCATGAGGTGGTTTCATGCGGCCGGGGTATAGCCCCCGCGCGGCGGAATGCCCAGAGGGGCAACGATCGGGGACAACGATCAGCCGCCGGCGGATTTGGCGCGGCATGGTCTTGTCATCGACCCGACCATTGCCGAACGGTTCGTGCCCGCCTATTGTTTCGCTGGCGACACGCCCGGAGGCAACGGTGGCGACAATCAGCTGGATCAGCACGACCGGGGGCGACTGGTCCGACGGCGCCAACTGGTCGGGCGGCGTGGCGCCCGGGGCCGCGGACGACGCGGTCATGGCGCTGTCGAACGCCGAGACCGTGACGGTCTCCACGGCGGAAACGGTTCAGGCGGTATCGTTCGACGATCCCGCCGCGACGTTCATCGAGACCGCGACAGGGACGTTGGTCGCGGCGGGCGATGTGACGATCGACGCCGCGTCGGGCGATATCGGCGGACCATTGGACGCGGGCGGCAATGTGACAATCGATGCCGTGGGATCGATCAATATCGGTGGACCGTTGGTGGCGGGCGGGGCGCTGTCCGGTGCGGGCGGTGGCACCGTGACGCTCAGCACATTGAACTCCATTGCCAACCTCGGCACGATTGAAGAGGCTGGGACTCTGGTGGCGGGCGCCTTGAGCGGGACCGTCTCCGTTGGCGCCGTTTTCAGTCCGGCGAACACGATTGCCGCTCTGGGCACGTTCGGGCCGGCCGGTGGCTTCATCGTCGGCGGACCGGCCGTTATTTCTCCCTCGTCAGGACCAACGATCAGCCTTGGCGTCGTGGGCGCGATCACCACGGACTGGCTCTCGTTCGGCGCGCCGTACCAGCCCATCATTACCGTGGCGCCACAGAACGGGGCCAGTACGCCGGAACTGATCGTATCGACGGTTCCGGCGGCCGCTGCTCTGACACCATTCGCGACGGGCGAAGCGCCCGCCCGGTTCCTCAACGGACCGCTGCCAGGTGCCAGCCCGGAATGGGCCCGGGCGATGCCGTCGCACGCCTTTGGCGGCGGGGTGGCAATGCTCGCCGGCCATGTGCCAACGATTACCGGCGCGGGAGACGGGGCGGTCGTCAGCGCGACCGGTTACCGGCCCGAGGTGCTCGCCGCCGGGGCCGGCAACGAGACGCTGATCGCCGCCGCGGGTAACGACACGCTGGCCGCCGGATCCGGCGCGACCGAAATGATCGGCGGCGCCGGGAACGCGATTTTCCTGTTCGTCAACGGCGCGGCGGGCGCCGCCGTCACCATCGAGAACTTCGTGTCCGGGCGGGATTTCGTCGCGCTGCGTGACTACGGCTTTGACGCGGATGTGGACGCGCTGGCGACGGAAGTCGTCGTGGGCGGCTCGGCGACCGTTACGTTGCCGGACAACTCACGCATCACCTTCGCCAATGTCGCCAGTCTGGCGGTGAACGATTTCCGCTAAAGCGCCGGACCTCAAACAACGCGGGCGACGGCCGGGATACGGCGCAGGCCGAGCGTCGCCGCCCAACTGCCGGATAACGCCAGCACGAACACCAGCATTGCCTTGACGACCGCGCCAAACGGCGCCGCCAGCAGCGCGTACTGCAACCAGGTCACCATCGGGTAATGCACGAGATAAATGCCATAGGCGTTGATGGCGAGGCTCTGGCTCCACCGCGTGTCGTGCCGCGCGAGCCGGGAAAACACCGCGAGGAAAGCGAGATTCGCCGCCGCGCAAAACAGCAGCAGGCCGATCCCGTAAAGCAGCAGCCACGCAATCGGCGGCAACGTCAGCCAACCGGACAGCCGCGCGAACTGAACGGCGACGCAACAAACAAACAATGCCATCGCGAACGCCGCCCAGACAGCCCATGCGGGCGGCGTCCAGGATAAGTCGCGCGCACCGGCGAGGGCGCCAGCGAGGAAGTAGACGCCATAAAGGCCGATCCGACTCGCCTGCACCGCGAATGGTCCGAAGCTGAACCAGTGCCACGGCCCAAACAGCATCAACAACGGCGGATATGCGAGCGCGGACGCCAGCAAAAGCAGCGCGAAGCGGGCGGGCGCGCCGTCCGGCAGTCGAATGGCGACGCGCCAGCCAGTGGCGTGCCACGCGGCGGCGGAGAGATCGAACGCCAGCAGCAGTGACAGGAACCAAGCCGGACCGGCGGGCCAGGGACCGGACAGGATCATTCCGCTCCAGAACTCAAAAAACCCAGGCGTCGCGCCGGTCATGCGAAACGACGGGTAATACGCCAGCGGAATGACGGTCAGCACGGCGACGGCGAACGGCACGCCCAGACGGAGCAACCGATCGCGCGCGTAGGACGCGGCGCCTTTCCGGTTCAGACCGTGCCAGACAAACCAGCCGGACAGCAGGAACATCAGCGGCATGAAGAAGCCGTCGTTGAACAACACGATCAGATCGAAACCCAACCATTTCGCGGCATCCACGATCGGCGCGGTGGACAACAAGTAATGCCGCGGGTCGAAATGCCCGTATCGGCAGTATGCCAGGACCGCATGGTGCAGCACGACCAACACGATCACGCTACCGCGGAGATGGTCCAGCGCGACGACGCGGCCCGCCCGCGCCGGTTCAGCCATTCGCCAGCGCCGCCGCGATCCGGTCCGCCAGTTGACCGGTCGCGGCACTCATCGCCGCGACCAGGTCGGGTGTGCCCGCCCCGCCGGTGGGCACGGCGATGTCGACCGCCGTCGTGGTGGCGGCGCGGCGCATGACGGAGAACTGCGCGATCAGCCGCATTGCGCGATTGGCGTCCTGGTCCAGCCGCTGCACGTTGACCTGCACCGTGGCGTCAGGCTCCGCCGAGATCGCGCCGTTCTCCACGAACACCGTGGCGCCGGGCAGTCGTTGGGTCAGCGCGCGGGCCAGCACGCGGCCGATCATCGCGTCCAGCGGCTCCGCCCACCAATCGTTGGGCAGCACGTCAACGCGATAATTTTCCGACGAACGAACGATTTGCGAGCGTTCCAGATACCGCGCCAGGCCAATGCCGCGCAGTTCGATCACGCGCGCCCCCGACCGTCGCACCGCCCCCGCCGGAACCTCCAGCGTATACAACGCCGTACTGGGCGAGGCGCAGGACGCCAACAGCAACACCGGAATGAACGCGCGCCGCGGCAAACCCTCCATCATCGCACCTCTTGTTCCGTACGGCCGCGGATCAGCGCCTCGGGATGACGCGACAACAAATCCGCCAGAATGCGAACCGAGCGGGCCGCGTCGGACAATTGCGACAACATTCGGCTCAGATCGCGACCGAACTGCGAGCCGCCATGACTGTCGTCGAGCGATCCCACCAACTGGTTGGCGTGTCGCACCGTTCCCTCCAGGTCGGCGGCGATCTGGGGCAAACGATGCAGCGCCGGACCGGCGTCCTTGTTGACGCTCGCCATCAAGGTCTGTGTCGAGGTCAGCGTTTCGTTCAACGCCGCGATCGCCTGACGCAATTTCGGATTATTGACCGTGTCACTGGCGCCCGCGAGGGTCTTATTGAGGTTATCGCCAATTGCCTCGAACGGGATCTTTTGCAGCCTCGCTATCAGCGCGCCGGCGGAACTGCTGATGTCGGCCTGACCGGCATCCAGCGGCGGCAGCACGTAGGCATCGCCATCTTTGCCATACGGCGCGTCCGGCGCCCCGGAAACGATATCCATCGCCAGTTGTTGCGAGCCCGTGACCAGGTTGGCGCTCTCCAGCTTGATACGCAGGCCGCGACGGACCATGTCAATCATCGATTTATCCAGATCGTCGCCCTCTGGCAGATTAAGTTTGGCGATGCGATCCGGCTCCACTTCGTAACGTACGGCGACCGAAACTTCGTCAGCCACTTTATCGTAAATCAGCGCGACATCGGTCACCGCGCCGATCCGCAAGCCATGCAGCACGACCGCGGAGCCCGTGCTCAAACCTGACACGGTACCTTTGAAATAACTGATGAAGCGCACGCTGCGTTCGAAGCCCGCCGTGTTCGCCGCGTCCCTGTCCTGGTACAGCACGAACTCGTGATCCTCCTGAGCCACCGACGACGCGGCCCCCTTTTCCGGAGTCTCGAAGCCGATCCCGCCAAGTACCAGAGCACGTAACGATTCGAGTTGCAGACGCAGGCCGTTGCCGCCGAGCGAGACCGACGCGCCGGACGCGTTCCAGAACACGGTCTTGTCGTGCACGTAACGGTCATACGGCGCGCGCACGAACGCATGGATCGTGACGTAGTCGGCCATCTCGCCGATGTCCCAGCCCAGAACCTCTCCGACCGTCAGGTCGCGAAACAAGATCGGCGAACCCGGATTGAGCGAGCCGATGCGCGGCGACCGTAGCCGGAACGTATGGCCAGGGACCGAGCTGTGCAGCACGGGCGGGTCCTCCAGCCCGGCGAAGTCCGTTGCTGGAACGCCTGCTTCGAAGGCCGGTTCCATTTGGATGTACGCGCCGGATACCAGCGTCTCCAGGCCGGTCAGCGAACCCGCGAAGAAGCGCGGCTTCACCACCCAGAACATCGCCTTTTCGGTCAGCAGCGGTCGCGCGTCCCGCGTCATGCGGGCGGTGACAATGACATCGTGCCGGTCCGGACTCAGAACGACCTTTTCAACCACGCCCAGATCGACGTCGCGATAGCGGATGCGAGACTGATTGGCCTGCAGGCCGGAGGCGCTGTCGAACCGGATGGTGATCTCCGGCCCGCGCTTCGACAACGTATCCCAGGCGAGCCAGGCGGCCACCAACATAGTGACCAAAGGAATAGCCCAGATCAAAGATATACGCCGCCGCCGATCCGCCCGGGTGCGAACGATGGCGACGGGGATGTCGTCGCTCATGCGGAGGAATCCGAGGCGGTGTGTCCCGCGCGATCCCAGATCAGCCTGGGATCGAAGGCGCGCGCGGCGAACATGGTCAGGATCACCACCGATGCGAAGGCGATCGCGCCAGGCCCAGGGATGATGGTCACAACGGCTCCGAATTGCACAAGCGCGACCAGGATGGACTCCATGAAAATATCGATCATCGACCAGCGGCCGACGGCATCGACAACCCGGTATAGCACGGTGCGATCGCGCCGGCGTAAGCGGACTCGCGCCATCGTGGTGATCAACAGCAGGATCAGGCCGGCCAGCTTCAGCACCGGCACCGCGACGGAGGCGAAAAACACCAGCAGCGCGAGTGGCCACTCGCCGACGTCCAACAATTCCCGCACGCCGCCGAGGATGGTGCTCGGTTCGCCGGCGCCGAAACGAATGACGGTCAGAACGGGATAAATATTCGCTGGCACGTAAAGGATCATCGATGCGAGGACCAACGCCCAGGTGCGGGGAATGCTGTCGGGTTTGCGGTCGTGGAGGACGAAGCCGCAGCGGGGACACAAGGCGCCGTCACGGCCTCGGGCGACCAGCCGGCAGGTATCGCAGCCCATCTGGTGCATCGTGGCGCCGAGCAGGCTGGCGGACGGCTGGCGCGCGGGGTCGCGGGGTTTCTGGGCGTCCAATGCCTCCCACACCGCGTGCTCGTCCAGCATGATGTCGGCGGCCAGCACCGTGATGGTCAGCATCCCCAGAGCCAGGATCGCCGGCCCGATATCGATATGCGCGATGTCGCTGAGGCGGACGTAGGCGACGAACAGGCCGAGCAGGAAGATCTCGACCATCGACCAGGGACGCAGGTGCTCGACCCAGGCGAACGCGATGCGCAGACCAGGCGGACGGCGCGGCAGACGCAGGCCGATCAGGACGGCGATCATGCACAGGATACGCGCCAACGGGGCGGCGAAGGTGGTGATCAGCACGATCATCGCCAGTTCCCACAGGCCGAAGGTTCGCAGTTGCTCGGGGCCGGTCAGCAGGTCGGCGCGGCGGAACTGGCCGGCGGTACTGACCGACAACAGGGTCCAGAACGCACCGATGCCCAGCATGACCAGGGCGGAGAGATTGAGCGCCAGCGGCAAAGTGAATGGGTCCCTCCGGCTGTGGCGCAGCGCGGCGTCGCACTCGACGCAGACCGCCCGCGCCCGCGGAGGCATCGCGGGCAGAATCTGGATGGTGCCGCAATCGTGGCACTCCAGCATATGAGGACGGGTGACGGCGCGAGCGGAATCCATGGGTGGGGGAGCGTGACCGCACACGGAGCGGATGAACAGGGAGCGGAGGTGGACGAGTCGGTTGCGGTCGAGGCGCGGGAGCGTTATAGGCTCGGCGGATACGGTCGCCGGCATAGCTCAGTGGTAGAGCAACTGATTCGTAATCAGTAGGTCCACAGTTCGAGTCTGTGTGCCGGCACCAGCGAAACTCCGGTCCCTGAGGCAATCCGGGAGCGATTGGGCTTCAAGGTTGACGGGACGAGGCATCCTCGCTGGGCCGCGCGCACCTTCCGCCGCCGAAGGCTCGATTGATCCTCCACGCCCACTACCAGCTATCCCTCCGGCGCGGACGCGTTGGTGGCGCATTTTTGAACACCAGTTCGCGAAGCTCAGTTCCCGACGGACGTGACCGCGGTAAAGGGGACGGACAACGCACCAAGTTGCAAGTTCACGCTGTTGTTCGATGTCGCAACGCCAGTGGCGGTTCCAACAACGGTGAATGGCAGCGCCGTGGCGGCCGCTCCCGATCCGCCGCCGCTCACCACGACGGTATAAGCTCCGTCCGGCAGCGTTTGGCCGTTGCTGTTCGTCCCGTTCCAATTCCAGGTATTCGCGCCTTGAACGGCATTCACATTAACCTGCTGCAACGTGATGCCATTCGCGTTTTGCACTGTGATCGATACCGGTTCCGCGCTGGGCGCCGTGAAGTTCAGCGTACCGTTACTGTTTTGCAAGGGAATCTCTGTCGACTGCACAGTTACCTGTTTACCCAGAATCGCCGACGACTGAGTGACATCCGCCGCCTGGGTGAGCTGAATCAACTGCGTCAGACTGGTATTTGTATTGATCTGCTGTTCCACGCTGGAAAATTCCACCAGCTCGCTGGTAAATGAATTCGCATCCATCGGGCTGGTAGGATCCTGGTTCTGCAATTGAGTCATAAGCAAATTAAGAAAACTGCTGAAGTTGGAAGACAACGATGTCAGCGCATCGCTGCCCTGGCCAGCGGTCGATGAAGCGCTCGCTGTTGTGACGGAGACCGGGGTCGTCATCGCGGATGTCCTTCATTATGCTGTGATATCCAAACCCGCGCGATACCAACGGCTGCGCGCTTGTCTCTCATCGGAGCCCGGGCCATTGCCCGAACTCTGCTGCCCGTCGCTGCTCTCGCGCCAGGCGCCCCCACTCTGCCCCTGTCCGGAGCCGCCAGCCCCTGCTTCCATGCTGTCAGGCCTGGAAGCACTCGGCCCGACCTGATCCGGTGGCGTCGCCTGAAAGGTGACAATTCTGCCGTTCGAGGGCACGCCCGCCTGATCCAGCGCCTGCTGTAGCCTGGGTTCATCGTGTTGCAGCATCTGTAGCGTCTCTGGTCGTTCGGCCATGATGCTGACATGCGCCATCCCCTCGTTGGTGCGGTCCACCCGGATTTGTACCTGCCCAAGTTCGGACGGTTGCAGGCGAACAGCCACGCTCTGCGTACCGTCCGGGGTGCCAAGAATTTTCACTACCGCCGGCACGACCTGGTCGATGGGCGCCGCCTGAACGGTGCTTGGAGCAGCCTGCACCTGTTCCACCCGTCGCGGCGAAGACGTGCCAACCCCAGGTGCGACTGGCTGGTAGGCAGCGGATTGTGTCGTCAGCGCAACCGCGTCCGACGCCACTTCACCTATGATCGTTGCTCGCTCTGGCCTGGCATCAATGGCCGACGAGTCCGTAAGGACCGCCGCCGCGGTCGATTGCTCTGCCCGCGCCATTGTCCCGTTGCTCTGCGTATCGGGAACCGAGCGATGTGATTCCGCTCCCCTTTGCACGTTTTCGTCTTTCGTACTGGGGAGACCGACAATTGCAAAGCCCCGCGCGGACGCCGGCATCGGCGGGTCCGTCTGGATGTTATTCTGAACCATATCGGGCATCGGCACAGAATTCGAAACCGTCGTCACAACCGCGGATGGGTCCTCGACGAACTTCGTGTCAGTCCGGGTTTCCATTGGGTGCGGGGAGTGCTTTCCGATCCCGCCATGCCCTGAAGCTTTATCCTGGGATGTTATGTCAGTCGTTGGCGCGCTGGTGGCAGCCGGCGGCGGGATCGCACCCTCCTTACGAACCTCCGGCTGATCGACGGGAGCATCAGAAACCTTGGCGACTGCCGCGGGGGCGGCAACGTCGTCCAACAACGGCCTGGCCGCGCTACGCTCCTTCGGGAGCAGCCCCAACAGCAGCCCAGAAAAAGCACCAGTTGAGCCGCCTTCGCCACTGGGCGGCGCGAACGAAGCCGCCTTTCCATGGGACATGGGACTGAAATGGATGTGAACCGAACCTGGCATTGCGAAACACCTCGGCAATGCAAAGGGCAAGTCGTGTGCCAGCCGATAAATCCCATGTTTCGGCGAGTCGGATCGCCCCGATCGGCCGAATCTGCCCGGTGCTTATTGCCGGGCATGCGATGCCGGCCATTGGACCAAACTCAATCCCGGGCAGGCGGCCACAGCATCAGCATGGCGCTCGCCAGTGCCAGAACGGCGATCGCCCGAAAGCTCGTCTCGAACCCGCCAAGGATCGTGATGGCAGCGCCAAATGACGGGGGGATCAACAGGCCGCCGGAGAACATCAACGCGGTGCCGAGGCCCGTGGCCTCGGTGCGCCGAGCACCACCGAGTGAGGCATATTCAGCGTAGGCAACGCCGGTATAGCCGCCAGCGGTACAGCCCGCGAGCAACACGACCGCGAACACCTGGCTCACCGGCCAGCCCGCGCTGAATTGACCGGCCAGACAAGCCGCGATCGCCATGCCGACCCCGTGCACCGCGAGAGTCCGCATCGGAGTCAGGAATCGGTCGGCGACCCATCCCCAGATTGGGCGGCTGACCGAACCGGCGATCTGATACACCGCGAGCATCTGGCCCGCCCGCACGAGGTCAAAGCCAACGATCGTCGTGAGTTGCACCGTCATGAAAGCCACGAAACAGAGTTGCAGCCCCGAGTAGATGAAACAGGACGCTGACAGACGAAGGATCCTCCTGTCCCGTAACATCTTGAACGGCTGCAGCAGCGTCCGCCCCCAGGGGCGTACCCTCGGATCATGATCCGCATCCCAACTCCGGCGAGGCACTTCCATGCTCACGATAAGAAGTACGACGGGGATCAACTCGACCAACAATGATCCGCGCCAGCCGAGGATCGGCACTAACGGCGGAAGGATCAGCGCCGCGAAGACCCCACCCAAAGGCACCCCGATCTGACGCAGCGACATCACAAGGTTGAACATCGAACGCGGCGTGTGGGGAACCAGCAGATGCGTGCTCGCGGGGGCCGCCGCGCCATATCCGGAACCAAGCACGATCGCCGCGCACGCGAAACCGGAAATCCCAAAACTTGATGCCGCGATCACCAGCATTCCGGCGGCGGCCAACAAAACCGCCTGCGTGGCTCGCACACCTCCATGGCGCCGGATAAGACCAGGCGAGAGCAGTGCTGAAATGATGCCCACCCCGTAGGCGGTCGCCACGAAGCCCCCGACCAGCGCACCATTGATCGTCAGGTCGCGCGCGATCGCCGGCGCCAGTGTCGGCAATGAATAGAGCGCCGCGGTGGCCAGAGTTTGCACTGCGATTGTCGCCACCAACGGCCAGATCGGCATGCCGGGCGCTGCCCCCGATTCCGACCTCACGATCTTCGCTCGCATGCGTGTTACCTGGCGGTCACGTCGGCCATTGCCGGAACGAAGCCGCCAGATTGGCGATGCCAAAGCCGCGCGTAAACACCGTCCTTCGCGAGAAGCACGGCGTGTGAACCGGTTTCGACAATTCGGCCATTGTCCAACACGACCAGTCTGTCCATGCGCGCGATCGTCGACAGCCGATGGGCGATCGCGATCACGGTGCGTCCCTCCATCAACCCATCGAGCTGACTTTGGATCGCTGCTTCCACTTCGGAATCGAGCGCCGATGTCGCTTCGTCCAACACCAGAATGGGTGCGTTCTTCAAGATAACCCGGGCCAGCGCGACACGCTGACGCTGACCACCGGAAAGTTTGACGCCTCGCTCGCCGACATGAGCGTCATATCCACGCCGGCCATGCCAGTCTTCCAGGCCGACGATAAACTCATGAGCCTCCGCCTGGCGAGCGGCCGCTTCGATCATCGCGTCACTCGCGTCGGGACGGCCGTAACTGATGTTCTCGCGGATCGAACGATGCAACAGCGAGGTGTCCTGCGTCACCATCGCGATTTTTGTGCGCAAGCTCTCCTGTGTGACACTCAGGATATCCTGCCCGTCGATCAGTATCCGCCCGCGTCCTGGATCATAAAAATGCAGCAGTAAATTGACCAAAGTCGATTTTCCCGCGCCCGATGGACCGACGAGTCCCACTCTTTCGCCGGCTGCGATCACCAGATCGATACCGCGCAGAACTCCTCCTGGGCGCGGCTGCCTTCCGTAGTCGAAATGAACGTCTTCAAAGCGGATTTCGCCACCGCGCACGATTAATTCCGCCGCGCCTGGCGGATCGGGCATCTGCCGGGGGACGTCAATGGACCGCATGCCATCTTGCACGGTGCCGATGTTCTCGAAGATCGCGGTGACGCTGCGCGCGACCCATCCGGCGATGTTCGTCAGTTGCCACGACATCGGAATCGCCGTGGCGACACCACCGACCGCGATGTGACCGACGGACCATTGCCAGATGGCAACCGTCGCCGTGGCCACGACAAGAGAAGAATTCATGAAACTCAGCACGATCGTGTATGCGGAGGTCATTCTCGTCTGATCGCGAAACGCCGAAGTATGCTCGTCGATGGAGTCGCGAACGAATGCATCCTCATCGCGCGCACGGGCAAATAGTTTCACCGTCAGGATGTTGGTGTAACTGTCGACCACTCGGCCGATCAGGGTCGAGCGCTTCTCGGAGACGGCACGCGACCGCTCACGCAATCGAGGCACGAGATAAATCAGCATGACAACGTAACAAACAAACCACGTCGTCATCGGCACCATCAGCCGCCAGTTTAGCGAGCCGAGCAAAATCAACGCGCTTCCACCGTAAACGATGATGTACCACGCGGCGTCGAATGCCATGACTAGGCTTTCTCGCAGCGCTGGGCCGGTTTGCATGACCCTATTGGCGATCCTGCCCGCGAAATCGTTCTGGAAAAACGTCCAGCTTTGCCTGACCACATGCCAGTGGTTTTGCCACCTGATCAGATTGGTGAAGCTGGGATTGATGACCTGGTTGACGATCACGGTATGCGCCAGATGCCCCAGCGGCCGCACCAGGCCGAGCACGATCGCCATCCCGAGCAATTCTCTCCAGCAATCGTGCAACAGCGAATCCGGAGCATGCGTCGACACCAGTGAGACGATCCTGCCTATAAAGCTGGGGATTGTCGTGTCCAGCATCGCGATCAGCCCGCCAACGACATACAGCGACACCGCGAGCCAACGCGCCTGCCGGATATAGTGCCAATAAAAGCGGACGAGACCCGCCGTTGGCGGCGGACCTGGGTCTGGACCGGTGGGGTTCAGCAGAGCTTCGAAGCGACGGAGCATCCGTCCTGGGTGAACCGACCCCAGGGGTTCGTCAATCCGCTGCCAACCCGGAGAACTCTTCCAGCGGCAATTGTCTCTGATCGACCATCGCCGCCGCGTGCGCGAGATCGACCGACAGCAGGCGCGACACCCCACGTTCCTGCATCGTGACGCCGTACAAGCGATCCATCCGCGCCATGGTCATCGGATGATGCGTGACAACCAGAAATCGGGTCCTGGTTTCGCGCTCGATATCTTCGAGCAACATGCAGAACCGCTCCACGTTGGCGTCATCCAGCGGAGCATCCACTTCGTCCAACACACAGATCGGCGCCGGATTGCATCGGAACACAGCGAAAATGAGCGACAACGCGGTTAAAGCCTGCTCACCGCCCGACAGCAATGAGAGCGCGGCCAGCTTCTTGCCCGGTGGTTGAGCGTAGATCTCCAGTCCAGCCTGCAATGGGTCGTCGGAACCGACCAAGGCGAGGTGCGCGCGGCCACCACCAAACATCCGCGTGAACAGTTGCTGGAAGTGCCGATCCACCGCCTGGAACACCTCAGTGAGGCGTTCGCGCCCCTCGCGGTTCAGATTACCGATGGAACCTCGCAGCCGGGCGATTGCGGTCGAAAGCTCCGCCCGGTCGGTGTCGATCGTCGCGATTTGTTGTTCAATCGCTTCCGCCTCGGTCTCAGCGCGAAGGTTGACCGGGCCCATTTCGTCACGTTCCTTGGTCAGGCGATCGAGCCGTCCGCGTGCCTTGCTCTCAATCTCGGGTGAGAGAACGGCCGGCGGCTCCGGCAACTCCGGATTGGCGCCCAGACGCTCCAGGATGCGCTCAGCGACCGTCCCCCAGGCGTGACTGGCCTGTTGCGCCGCCCCTTCGGCACGAACGGCCGTCTCACGGTGGCCAGCCAGCGTCAATTCGGCCGATCGAGCGGCGCGGTCCGCTTCGGAAGCGGTCGCGGCGGCCTCCTTTAACCTGTCGGCAGCTCGCCGATGCTCGCCTTCGGCCGCCCCCAACGCTTCCATTGCCTCCGATTGGCGAGCGGCCGCCTGGGCGGGCGCGGCTTCCAATGCCGCCATTTCTGTCCCGGCGAGGTCCAGGCGCTCGGTCAGTCCCGCGACCCGCGCTGAAGAATCGCGAGACCGATCGGTCCAAAGAGTGCGTTCGGACGCGATCGCGCGGCGGCGATCGGCGCAAACCGCCTGTTCGCGGGCCAACGCGTTTCGCGCGGCCAGGGCGGCCGACTCACGAGAACGCGCCGCCATCAGGGTGGCGCGGGATTGTTCGACCGCCGCGCGCAAGCCTTCGACGTCGGGTCGGGCGTCGTACGCCGCCCGTGCGTCGCCAAAGACAGCCGTTGCCTCCCGGCACTCATGCTCCAGCCGGAGGAGTTGCTCATCCACGCCAGCAAGCCGAGCCGCGGCGGTGGCCGCCTGACCGCGCAGCCCCACCAATGCGGCACGCGCTCGTTCGTGGCGGTTCTCCATCTCCCGGCGGGTATTCCGCGCGGATTGCTCCTCGACCGAGGCTGCTCGCGCCCGTTGCTCCGCCTCAGTCTGCGCCGAGCCGGTCCGTTCGGCTTCCTGTTCGGCCCTGGATAACGCCTCTCGCAAGCCGTTGAGGCGATTTCGCTGACGAAGTCGCACGGCGGCCGGGGTCGGCGCACCCGCCCGAATCGTATATCCATCCCACCGCCACACAGCGCCGGCGCGTGAAACCAGGAGCTGGCCTGGCGACATATCGGCGTGGCACTCCCACGCCGCCTGCTCATCCTCGACCAGACCGATCTGCGACAGTGACCGGGTCAGAGCCACCGGTGCCTCAATCATCTCTGCCAGCGCGGTCGCCCCGGCCGGCAATGGCGCCACGTCCGCGAACGGCGGCAGCACCCGCCAGTGGCGGTCGGCGTCGGGATCGAGCGCCGACGTCAATTCCTCTCCAAGCGCCGCGCCGAGCGCTGTTTCAAGGCCCGCCGGCGCCGTCAAAGAGTCGATCATCGGCGGCCAGGTCTCGCCGTCCTTCACCGCGAGCACTTCCGCGAGAGCCTGCGTCTCGGCTGCCAGCTTCGCGCGTGCTCCTTCCGCCTTGCTGCGCGTATCCCGGGCCACCGCGAGAGCCGCCGCCGCCGCCGCATGGGTTTGCTCGGCACTTTCGACCGCCGCCCTGGCTTCGGCCAGAGCACTTTGCGCCGCCGCCTCCTCATCCACCGCCGAATTCAACAGCGCGGCATCGACCTGCGCGGCAGTGAGCTTCGCATGCTCATCACGGGCTTTTGCAAGTTGCTCACGCAGGCGCTGCGATCTTTGCTCGGCCTGCGTCATCGCCCGCATCGCGCTCTGGACCTGGGCCGTCGCCTCCGCGGCAGCCTCGGTCGCGCGATTGGCGTCACGTTCCGCCTCGACCGCCAGACCAGCCGCCTGAACGGCTTCCGCTTCTATCGCGCGTGCCTTGTCCGGGAAGGCGGACGCTGCCTCCGCCAGAATCCCGTCTTCCGCCGCCAACCGGGCCTCAGCCGCCAACGCATCAGTACGAATCTGTTCGGCGTGTCCCAGATCATCCCGCAATTGGGCCAGCCGGCGGCGCGCTTCTTCAAGGGCCGCTCGCGCACGGTCCTCCTCCGCCGCCAGATGCTCCCGCGCGACGCGGCAGCGTTCCAACGTCGTACGCGAGGTCGCCTCGATTTCTCTGAGCGGCGCGAGAGCGTTGGCGGTCTCCACCGCCACGGTACCGGTTATGGAGACAATCTTCGCTGCCTCGGCCACGGCGGCTTCGGTTTCCCGTAACGTCGCCCCGGCCATCGCGCGATCCCGCTCCGCTCGCGCACGCAGGATCGACAGCAGTTCCGCTTCGGCCGCGCGTATCGCCCCGGATATATTGCGGTAGCGACTCGCCTGTCGCGCCTGACGCTTCAGCGAGCCGAGTTGGGTTTCCAATTGTGTGCGCAAATCTTCGGCTCGCGAGAGGTTCGCCTCGGCCGCCCGCAGCTTCAATTCCGCTTCATGCCGACGAGCATGGAGGCCCGTGATCCCCGCCGCCTCCTCAAGCACCGCGCGCCTCTCCTCTGGGCGGGCGCCGACCAACGCGCCAACCCGGCCCTGGCTGACCATGGCCGATGCTCGCGACCCCGACGCGAGGTCCGCGAACAACGTCTGCACATCGCGTGCCCGCGCTTCCTTGCCGTTGATCCGGTAGTTTGAGCCCGCGCCTCGCTCGATCCGGCGCTGAATTTCCAGTTCCGCCTGTTCATGAAATGGCGGAGGGGCGACGCCATGCGTATCGTTTAAGGTCACCACGACCTCGGCGATATTGCGGGACGGACGGCCGGTGGTACCGGCGAAGATCACGTCCTCCATCTCGCCGCCTCGCAGGCCACGGGCACTGCTTTCGCCCATGGCCCATCGCAAGGCTTCAACGATGTTGGATTTGCCGCAGCCATTCGGACCGACGATTCCAGTCAGTCCGGGGAGGATATCGACGCCCGTCGGCTCCGCGAAGCTCTTGAAACCAGTAATGCGGAGTTTACTGAAACTGACCGGCAATCATCCCCCCCGACCGCCTCCCCTAAGCGCCCGGGATCAATTTACGGAACGCGTCGAAGTTCATTTCGCCCGCGTATTTCGTTCCGTCGATCACGAAGCTAGGGGTTGAATCGATCTTCCATTTGTCCTGATCAGCCTGTTGCTGCTTCAGAATCCAGTTCTTGAGGCCATCGTCGGCGACCGCTTTGTCGAAGGTGGCGCGGCTCATGCCCGCCAACCCGGCGGTCTTCCACAATTCCTCGGTATGATTCGCGTCACGGGCGAAGGCCCAACGATCCTGTGTCGCGAGGAGCGCGTTGACGAACGGTTCATAACGATCGATCGGCAGATACCGGGCAATTTGCGCCGCCAGCAGCGCGATCTGATCCAGCGGGTAGTCGTGGAAGACCCAACGGACTTTGCCGGTATCGATCAGGTCGGACTTCACTTTGGGCATCGTGCCCGCGGCGAAGGCCGCGCAATGCGAACACGTCAAAGAGAAAAACTCGATCACGGTGGTTTTCGCGTCGGGCTTGCCAATGCCACGCTCGGCCTCGGTCAGGTCGTCCGCGCGCGCGGCGCCCGACGACCCAAGGCCGTAAGCGAGGGTCGCACCAGCGACAACAGCTAGTAGGTTTTGGCGACGTGTAAGCATAATGACCTCAACATCTTGTACGGGGTTGTTTTCCGAGTCGTGAAGCGGATTCGATCAGGACCGCCCGGCCCAGTGCCGCCAGGGCTGACCGAAGCGGGCCTTCGGGCAGATGGGCGACTGCTTCGGCCGCCGCCTGCTCCATTACTTTGGTGGGGACCCGCCCTTTGCGGGGAGGAGAGCGAGCGGTCATGGTTTGCGCGAAGCGCAAATTCCGCACCACCGAGGAGCCGAGATATTGGTTCACCCGGCCAACCAGCTCTTCGGACAAATGCTGTAATTCCATCGCCACCGGCCCCGAGCAGCCAATGGTCAATGTTCCCTGGACCAAACGGCGCGGTTCGGTCACGTCGGCGAGGGTTGGCCCGACAATCCCGGGCCATGCCTCAGTAAGCCGCGCGACGCCAGATGCCACCCGACCGAAGGCGGTTCGAGCGACTATCGGGACGAGTGCGCCTATCGGGCGCGGCCCATGGACGCCTCGCGAAAGCTTTGTCATACCCGAGTGCGTGTCGTCTTCCGCCATCTTTCCCGCTCGTGCGTTGCTGGCCTGGTACGACCGCCATCGCCGCCGGCTGCCCTGGCGCGCCGAACCCGGACGGATGGCGGATCCGTACGAGGTCTGGCTCAGCGAGATCATGTTACAGCAAACAACGGTCGCGGCAGTCATACCCTACTATGAAAGCTTCGTAAGCCGCTTTCCCACCATTGAGGCCCTCGCCGCCGCCGAGTTGGACGAGGTACTCAGCCGATGGGCCGGTCTGGGATATTACGCGCGTGCCCGCAATCTTCATGCCTGTGCCGGCGAGGTGGTGCGATTGGGCGGGTTTCCGCGCGATCTGTCGGGATTGGCGCGACTGCCCGGCATCGGCGCATATACTGCTTCCGCCATCGCCTCCATCGCCTTTGGCGTGCCGACCGTGCCGATTGACGGAAACGTCGAACGGGTGACAGCGCGGCTTTTCGCGCTCAGCGAACCCCTGCCCGCCGTGAAGCCCGCCATCCGCGCCGCGGCCGATCAACTGGGCGAGGATCCCGATGCGAAGGAGCGGCCGAGTGATTTCACTCAGGCCCTGTTCGATCTGGGTGCGACAATCTGTTCGCCGACATCGCCGGCCTGCTCGCTTTGCCCCTGGATGGAACCGTGCACCGCCCGTCGGCTCGGGATCGCGGGTGAATTGCCTCGTCGTGCGGCGAAGAAGCAACGTCCGTTGCGCCACGGGGTGCATTTCTGGCTCACCGATCCGAATGGGAATGTGCTGCTCCGGCGACGCCCGGCCACTGGCTTACTGGGCGGCATGGTCGAATTGCCTGGAACGGCCTGGCGTGACGTCAAATGGCATGAAACAGAAGCGATGATGCACGCACCCATGCCGGTCGCCTGGCGGCCAATCGGCCAGGTTCATCACGGCTTCACGCATTTCCAACTCACCATCGACCTCTTCGCCGCCCAGGTAGGGTCGATTGAGGGAGATGGATTCGTTCACCCTTTGACACGGTTGAACGAGATTGCGTTGCCCTCGGTCATGCGGAAATGTGTTCAGGCCGCCGGGGCCCAGTCGCGGTAGGGGCGCTCAGCAATGAGCGTCCCTACCGCGACTTATTCCTTCACGGCTCCCGTCATCGATGAAACATAATACTCGACGAAGAACGAGTAGATCAGTGCCACCGGAACCGATCCCAGCAGCGATCCGGCCATCAGAGCACCCCACTGATACACATCGCCTGTAACCAACTCAGTCAGGATCGCGACCGGAACGGTTTTCTTGTCGGTCGACTGAATGAACGCCAGCGCGTAAATGAACTCGCTCCAGGACAACGTGAAGGCGAAGATGCCGGCCGAGATCAATCCCGGACGATCGCACGGCCCATCGCCACTCGCTGACGTTGCCCGCCCGAAAGCTGGCGGGGATAACGATTCAAATAGGGCATCAGCCCCAAAATCCGCGCGGCACGCTCCACTTGCTGATCGATCATGGCTCTCGGCATCTTCGCCAGCAGCAACGAAAAGGCCATGTTGTCGCGCACCGTCATGTGCGGATACAGCGCGCAATTCTGAAACACCCTGGCGATATCGCGAGCCTTCGGAGCGACGTTGTTCACCACTCGCCCGCCGATCGCGATTTCGCCCACGGTAATGTTCTCAAGACCGGCGATCATCCGCGAAAGCGTGGATTTGCCGCAGCCGGATGGGCCAAACAAGGATTACGAACTCCCCGTCATCAATATCGCCACTGACCCCGTGCAGCACCTCCGTGGTGCCGAACGTCTTGCGGACGTCGCGGATTGATACGTTCGCCATGATTTTATTGGACGCCCCTGTGGTGACCCTCTCCCCGCGAGGGGAGAGGGGGGCGTCGTGATCAGAACTTGGAGACGCGTGTCTCCTTCGCCGTAATGAACTCCAGCAGAGCGGGATTTCCGGCTTTGGTCTGCTCGATACCACGCTGAATCGCCGCCTGAATTTGATCTGGCTGAGTCACGCGTTCGCCATATCCACCAAAGGCCTTCGCCATGTCCGCGTAATTGCCGGAGATGTCGGTCGAGCGGTACTTCTCGGTCGAAATCGGCATCACCTTAAGTTCGATCGCCATCGAGAAGTTGTTCAGCAGGATCGACAAGATCGGGATCCGCTCGCGCACCGCGGTCTCGAAGTCCATGCCCGTGAAGCCGATCGCCGCGTCACCCCAAAGGTTGATGCAAAGCTTTTCGGGTTTCGCCAGTTTGGCCCCCATCGCCAGACCCAGGCCCATGCCAAGCTGCGTTGTCTTGCCCCAACCAATGTACGACATTGGCTCGGTGGATACCCAGAATGGCGAGATCTGATCGCGCGGACTTCCAGCGTCATGTGTGATGATGGTGTTCTTCGGATCGGTGCCCTGCATTAGTTCATGGATCACGCGATACGGGCTAAGCGGTGCCTCGTTGGAATGCAGCAACGGCTCCCATTGCGCCATCCACTCGGCACGCACCGTGGTGATTTCCTTCACCACCTCGGTCGCGTCGCGGTTGGTCTTGATGGTTTGCTTCAGTTCGCCGATCAGCGCGTCCAACGTGAGGCCGGCGTCACCAACCAGACCAATCGCGCTGACCACATCCTTGTTCAGGTGGTTCGGGTCCAACGTCGCATGAATGAATTTCTTGCCCTTCGGGAATTTTATACCAAAGTTCGTTTCAGTGAACGAACAGCCGATACCAATGATCAAATCGGCCTTTTCGACGAAATGATGCACCGGTTTCGGCACCGCGTTACCGCCCGAACCAAGCGACAGCGGGTGGTTTTCCGGGAACGAGCTTTTGCCGCCGAGGCTGGTGGTAACCGGAGCGCCCAGAAGCTCGGCGAAGGCGCGAAGCTGTGGCCATGCCTCAGCCCATTGCACGCCGGTTCCAGCATAAATGACCGGCCGTTTCGCGGCCAGGATCGCGGCCGCCGCCTTACGCACATCGGCCATATCGGGACCGTATTTATGCACACCGACCGGCTGATAATCGATATCGCCGATTTCCTCATTCCAGATGTCTGTCGGGATTTCGACAATCGCGGGGCCGGAACGGCCGTTGCGCAAATTGCTGAACGCACGGCGCATGATGTTACACAATTCGGCGGGAACAATCACCGGTTCCGCGAATTTCGAAATGTCCGCCATTCTGCGCGATGAATTAAAGTTCGGGTCGATATTCGCGATGCGACGCGCGTAACCCTGCGGCAGAACCAGCAGCGGAACCGACTCAGAATAGGCCTGAGCCACGCCGCCATAAGCGTTCTCGGCCCCTGGGCCGTGCTGCATGCAGAAGGCGCCGATCTTCTTGCCTGAGGTAACCCGGGAAATCGCGTCCGCCATATGCAGGCCGATACGCTCCTGGCGGACAATAATCGGCCGGATATCAGCCTTCGCCGCGTATTCCAGCAGGTGGTTGACCGGGTAGCCGCAGAGGATCTCGATCCCCTCCCGCTTCATGATCTCAGCGATCGCGTCTCCGACTTTCATTTTACCGGGCTCCCTCCACGTGGATTACAAAGCAACCTCTCAGGCAGGGTAGAAGCCCCGCCCGGCCCTGGCAACCGTGGGCAATATCCAAACCGCGGCGCGGGCGGCGCCGGGCATGTTTACGGGACAAGCTCAATGTGATTTCAAGTCGCGCAAGGATAAACAACCTCATGATCGTCGTCTTCGGTTCAATCAATCTCGACCTGATCTTTCAGGTGTCCCGCATCCCTGGGCCTGGGGAAACCGTCCTAGGTCCGTCGGTTCGCATCGAGCCCGGCGGCAAGGGCGCGAATCAGGCCGTCGCGGCCGCGCGTGATGGCGCGGTGGTCGTCATGGCCGGCGCCGTGGGGCGCGATTCCCTCGCGACAAGTGCCCTGGCGCTGTTACGCGACGCAAACGTCGATCTTTCCCGGGTAACCGAATGCGACATAACGACAGGCTGCGCGACAATCGTTGTCGATCCGTCGGGCAACAACGCGATCGCCGTCGGATCGGGTGCTAACCTGAGCGCTCGTCAAACCCAGCTAGAGGACTCTCTGCTGAACGCGGCAACGACCCTGGTGCTACAGATGGAGGTTCCGGCTCCGGAAACCGTGGCCGTGATCCATCGCGCTCGCGAGCAAGGCGCCCGAATCATTCTCAACCTCGCGCCCGCCTCGCCCCTGCCGGAAACCGCGTTACGAGAACTCGATATCCTGATCGTCAACGAAACGGAAAGCGCATGGCTCGCCGCCCACCTGGGTTGTTCCGATGGGGCCGCTCAACTCAGGGATCATCTCAATGTCACGATCATCCGCACTCTGGGCGGCGACGGCCTGGAAGTCGCGACCGATGCTGGCGTAACAGCCCTTCCGGCCCATGAAATCACCGCTGTCGATACGACCGCGGCCGGAGATTGCTTCGTCGGCGTCCTGGCGGCGGCGCTCGACCGCGGTGCGCCCTTGGCGGAGGCACTCGATCGCGCCATGGCGGCGGCGGCATTGTGTTGCACGCGTCGTGGCAGCCAGGGCGGCATTCCAACCGCCGCCGACACGGACGCATTCCTCTCCGCCGGCCTGTGACAAACGCGGCCCGGCGTGCCACGTTCCGCCGATCACGAGGAGGGGAAACATTGCCCATGAACAATCAACAGATCGAACGCGCGGCCCGCGTCCTTGTTCAGGCCCGTCGCGACATGACGCCGCTCGACAAGTTGCCGGATGGACTCGCGCCGTCTTCAGTCAAAGAAGCACACGCGATCCAGGATGAGGTTAGTCGCCAACTTGGGAAACTCATCGCCGGCTTCAAGGCGAACGCTCCCGCCGGCCGCGAACCGACGCGCGGTGTCATTTACGGGGGCACGGTCCACACATCACCGTGCAAACTTCCCGCCTCGACGGTTCCGCAATGCGGTGTCGAAGGAGAGGTCGCCTTTTTCTTTCGGCGCGACCTCCCGTCTCGCGCCGCACCCTATACGCGAAATGAAGTCGCCGCGGTTGTCGATGCCTGCGCCGCGATTGAAATCGTGCATAGCCGGTTCGCCCAGAAAGCACCTGTATCGAACCTGGACAAGTTGGCTGACTCGATCAGCAATGGAGCGCTGGCGTACGACGTTCCGCGTCCCGATTGGCGAGGACTGCAACTCGGCAAGCTCAAAGTCACCTTGAGCGTGAACGGTAAATCGCGATTGGATCAGGTCGGCGGCCACCCGTCCGGCGATCCTCTTGGTGTCGCGGTTGTGCTGGTCAATCTCTGGCGCGAGAACGGCGGTGTTCGCGCCGGGCAGATTGTCACCTGCGGTTCTTGCACGGGTCTGAAGTACCTCAAACCCGGCGATGTCTGCGCGGTCCGGTTCGAGGGTCTGGGCACCGCCGAGGTCACGTTCACGAAAGCATGACATTGCGCGGTCAGGGACTTGAGCGACCAGACGCCGCGGGGCATGGTGGGCCATGGAACCAGGACATCGCCTGACATATGAGGCCAGCATCGACCGGCCGCCGATCGCGCTACCGGCTGGCAAACGCATCGCGGTGTTTCTTGTCGTGAACGTTGAGCGGTGGGAAATCCACCGGTCCATGCCACGTCAGGTGCTGACCGCCCCTCAGGGAGCCTCCGTCACGCCGGATTTACCCAATTGGGCCTGGCACGAGTACGGCATGCGCGTGGGGTTCTGGCGGCTTAAATCCGCTCTCGATGCCTACGGGATCGCTCCCACCCTCGCGATCAATGGCGCCGTTCCCGCCGCCTATCCTCGCGTGACCCAGGCCGCGCGCGACGCGGGATGGGAGTTCATGGTGCATGGCTTCAACCAGATGGCGACACATTTGGTGGATGATCAGCGCGACATGATCCGCTCGGCCATTGCCGCGCTGCGCGAGGCCGGAGGGCACGAACCGGTCGGCTGGCTCGCGCCCGGCCTCACCGAAACGTTGGAAACGCCGGACCTGCTGGCCGAAGCCGGAATTCGATACTGCGCCGACTGGGTAATCGACGATCTGCCCGCGACGATCCGCACCGCGCACGGACCGCTGTTGGCGATGCCATACAGTGTGGAACTGAACGATATTCCGATCATGATGATCCAGCATCATCGCGCGGAGGAGTTGTTTGAACGCACGGTAGCTCAATTCGATCGGCTTTATGATGAGTCTGAAGTGCAGGGAGCAAAGGTCATGGGGCTCGCGGTGCATCCATATATCAGCGGGGTCCCGCACCGGATCGGCTGGTTTGAAAAAGCGCTCGCCCACATGGCGGCACGCCCTGGAACCATGTTCTGGCAAGGCCGCCAGATCATGGATTGGTACCACAAGGCGACAGCATGAACTGGGGAGCGCTCAGCCGGGCGGAACGCGACGCCGCCTATGACAACATCGCCGCCGTCGCCAACAGCGCCGCTCTGAACGTCGAGCGAGCGGCCGCGTCGGCCGCCTTCCGGTCCGGTCATTCCGGGCATCTCGATCTTCACTACGGACCACGTGAACGAAACACATGGGATCTGTTCCCGGCGGCGAATCCAGACGCGCCGTGCCTGGTCTTCATCCATGGAGGCTACTGGCAACGCAACGCCAAGGATCAGTTCGCCAACCTGATCGCCGGCGCATACGCGCTGGGATGGTCGGCCGCTTTGCCCGGTTACACGCTTGCACCCGACGCGACCATGACCGAGATCACCGCCGAAATCGATGCGGCGTTGGATTGGCTGGCGGCCAATGGCAAAACCCATGGCATCACCGGGCCGATCGTCCTGTCTGGCTGGTCCGCGGGGGGCCACCTGACCGCGCTATGCCTGGGCCACCCATCTGTTCGCGCCGGTCTGGCGATTTCCGGTATCTTCGAACTGGGTCCGTTGCGAGATACCAACCTGAACGAAAAGCTTCGCCTGACCGATGAAGAGATCGCGATGCTGTCCCCGTTACGCCTGCCGATGGTGAACAAGCCACTGGCGATCGCGTATGGCACCGCGGAGTTGCCAGCACTGGTATCGGACAGTCAGGATCTGCACGCCCGTCGGGCCGCCGCTCACCTGCCGGGAACGCTCATTCCCGTGGCGAACGGCAATCACTTCACCATCATCCTGGAATTACAGGACGAACGCGGCATTCTCACGCGGCAGCTACCCCTCTTGTTGGACTGAATCGGCGATCAGCCCAGAGCTTCCGCGAGCAACCGCAGGGCGCGGTCGGAAAAAGCTCGCATATTGGCCACGCGGTCCCCGCTTCCCGTCTCCAAGGTAATCGCCTGAGAAAACCCCGGCCCGGTCACCGCGATACAGGTGTGCCCCGCCTTGTCACCGTAACGATTCCCTGTCGGCCCCGTCGCGCCGGTCTCACCGAGCCCCCATGTCGCGCTCAACCGTTCGCGAACGGTATCCGCCAGCAGCAACGCATAAGGCTCCGTCGAGGCGCGTTCGATCGGTGCAGGCAATGGATTGGGAATGTCCAGAAAGCCGGAACGCGCATAGGCGGTGTAGATCACGCCGCCACCGCGGAAGTACGCCGACGCGCCGCCAACCGAGAGAAGCGCCGCCGAGATCAGCCCTCCCGTCGAGGATTCTGCGATCGCAATGGTTTCACCTCGCGCTTTCAGCCGTTCCCCGATTTTCTCCGCCAATGGCAAAAGGCCTTGCATCGTTCACCCTCCTTTATTGATGATCGTATCGATGACGCTCTGCGTCGCGAGCGCTTCCTCCCCACGGATGGCCGGATCGCGTCCCTGTTCGATCGCGTCGAGAAAGTCGCTGATCACGGCTTTATGGGGCTCATGCGAGAACGTCATGAATCCGGAACCACTTCCGGATCCCCCGGTATCCTGAACCACGTCTTCCGTTCCATCGAGAAACGAGACCCGTAGATTGCTCCCGTCCATCCGGGCGATGCCTTTCGAACCGATGATCATGATCTGCTCGGGGCTTCCGGGAAACGCGGCGACAGTGGCGACGATCGTGCCGGGCGCACCGTTACCAAGGCGAACCAGCGCCGTCGCATAATCCTCCGTTTCCATTCTGTGCAAGGAAGTCGTGCGCGCAATCGCCGATTCGACAGAGGAAATGCCAACACACCAACGGAACAGGTCCAGGGTGTGGATGGCCTGGATCAATAATACGCCGCCGCCATCACGCTCTTTCACACCTCGTCCAGGCTCGTCGTAGTAGCTCTGGGGGCGCCACCATGGAACAGTCATCGTCGCAGCCTGAACCTCGCCCAAAGCATCGGTCCTGAGCAAGGACTTCAGCCGCTGACTGGCGGCCCGGAACCGCAGTTGTAACATCATGGCGAGCCGGCGATCGGCGCGGCGCCCGGCCTCGACCAGACGTTCGGCCCGTTCCAGGGTCGTGTCCAACGGCTTCTCGCAAAGCACGTGTTTGCCCGCTGCGAACGCCGCCTGAGCAATTTCCAGATGCGTATTCGTGGGCGTCAGGATCATCACGGCATCGACTCGTGGATCGGCGATGGCGGCCGCCAGGTCGCCACTTGTCGAAAACCCATATTGTTCCTCGACATGCCTTCGCCGATCGGCGCTCCGGGCAACCGCATGAACGACGTGGGCCCGGTTGGAGAGATCCAAAATCGCCTTTGCGTGCGGTGCCAGCGCGCTGCCCAGGCCGACGACCGCGAGACCAATCATGGGTGGTGCTCCGCGATGTATCGACTGGCGCCAGCTTGCGCCTCAAGCGCCATCCGGCACACTGTAAACACCAGGTCCTGAGGCAACTTCGACAGATCTCGGGTGCGCGAAGCCGTGATAAAGTCCTGGAAATATGTCACCGGAAGCGCGCTACAGTCCATGTGACGTGTGCGATCCCGGTTCGCGACGAACATGTGATTCGAGCCAGTCCTTCCCTCGATATCGAGGTTCTTGCGCAGTTCCAGCGTCCCGTCGGTGCCAACCAGGAACAGCCGCCCATCGCCCCAGGTCGGCAAGCCGTCCGGCGTGAACCAATCGACCCGGCAGTAACCGCGCACCGACGGCGTTCGCAGCGTGATCTCGGCGAAGTCCTCGAACCCTTCGGGTTCGGTACCATAACAGCCGATCGTGCTTGACTCGATTTCTGCCTCCGACACGTCCGCGAGCGCCAGGAACTGGTCGATCGAATGCACACCGGTATCGTTGATTATCCCACCATACGCGGGCCGATCGAAAAACCACGCCGGCCGCAGCGCCCGATTGAGACGATGCGGTGCCAGGCTAATCACCTGCACCAACCTTCCAAGTTCTCCCGACCGCACCACGCGCAAGGCTTCCTGGATCGCCGGAGACGCGACACGCCCGACACAAATCGACCAGATACGGCCGGTTTCATGAACAGTCCGCCGCACGGCCGCGAGTTGCTCCAACGTTGTCACACCCGGCTTATCGGATATGACATCTTTGCCTCGCCGCATCGCCTCGATCGCCAGCGCGGCCCGATCCCGCGGCACAGCCGAAAGAACGATGAAGTCGATCGACTTGTCGTCGAGTAAGCGTTCCCTCGACGCCTCCGGCACGTGCGGGAAACGCTTCCGAAATCCAGCCAGGACGCGAGGGTCCGTTGTGTCCGGATTGTACCCGGCACACTCCGCGCCTGCCTCCAGCAACCCCTCGGTCATGTCGTAGACATGCCGGTGGTCCAGTCCGATCGCGGCGAAGCGAGCCATGGTGTCTTCTCCTGGGCCGGCAGGCTCGCACCATCTTCCACGCCCCGCAACCAAGGTCCACAATAGGGGCGGATACCCATTGGAGAGGGAGAAAACACCATGGTGGAACGGATCGCGGTCATCACCGGGGCGGGCAGCGGCATTGGCCGGGCATCGGCTCTCGCGCTTTGCAAGGACGGCTGGTCCGTCGCGCTGCTCGGACGGCGAAAGGACGCGCTGGAAGAAACCGCGAGCCTCGCTATCGGTGGCAAGACAATGCCGATCCCCACCGACGTTTCGGATCCGGATCAGGTCATCGCGGCGTTCGCGGCGGCGAAGGAGAAATTCGGTCGCGTGGACATGCTATTCAACAACGCGGGCGGCAACGTTCCATCGACAAATTTTGGCGATTTCACCTGGGAAATGTGGCGGCGCGTCGTCGCGGTGAATTTTGACGCGATGTTCCAGTGCGCCAATCAGGCATTCCGCATCATGCGTGATCAAACGCCGCGGGGCGGCCGGATCATCAACAATGGGTCTATTTCCGCGCATGTGCCGCGGCCGGGTTCCGTCGCCTATACGGCGACCAAACACGGCGTCACCGGCCTGACCAAATCAATCGCGCTCGATGGACGGGAATTCGACATTTGTTCCGGCCAGATCGACATCGGCAATGCCGCCACCCCGATGACCGCGCGTTCAACCAACGGACAAATGCAGCCTTACGGTCAGATGGCGGTCGAAGCCCGGATGGACGTGAACCATGTGGGCCAGCAGGTCGCCTTCATGGCCAACCTGCCCCTGGAATCGAATATCCAGTTCGTCACGATCATGGCTACGAAGATGCCCTTTATCGGACGCGGTTAACCGGTGCTTGGACGGCGAAGCCTGATCGGTCATGCAAGCGTTGGCTTTGGCCTGACCAGTCAGGCCTTCGCTGTTCCGACGAAAAAACCCGACATTCAAAACGCGATCGCGGAAACCTCGCGGGGGCGCGTGCGAGGCGTGATCAATCAGGGCATCCGGACGTTCAAGGGGATCCCATACGGCGCCCCAACGGATGGCCCGAACCGCTTCCTCGAAGCCAAACTCGCGGTGCCCTGGCAGGGGGTCCGCGACGCGATCGCTTATGGACCAATGTGTCCACAGGAAATTCATTCTCGACCGTCATTCGCGGCATCCTGGGCCTCCGACACCCCCATGAGCGAGGACTGCCTGGTCCTGAATATCTGGACACCAGCATTACGCGACCACCACAAGCGGCCAGTAATGGTGTGGTTTCACGGCGGCGGTTTTTCGACGGGGTCCGGTAGCAGCCCGGTTTACGATGGCACGAACCTCGCCAGAAAGGGCGACGTTGTAGTCGTCACCGTCAACCATAGATTGAATATTTTCGGACATCTCTACCTGACCAGAGTTGGTGGCGCGGAGTTCGCGGAATCCGGCACTCTTGGGGTTCTCGATCTGGTCGCGGCGTTACGATGGGTGCACACGAATATCGCGGAATTTGGCGGCGATCCGGCGAACGTAACGATCTTTGGTCAGTCCGGGGGCGGTGCCAAGGTCAGCGTCCTGATGGGGATGCCGCAAACCAGGGGTTTGTTCCATCGCGCGATCGTCCAAAGCGGATCGCACCTGGACGGGTTGACGACCGATGAGGCCAATGCCAACGCTCTCGCGTTTCTGAGAGCCGCCGACGTGCCCGCGAACGATCTCGCGCGCTTACAGAAACTATCGATGGAACAATTGCTGACGGCGCTCCGCAAGACAATGCGCGCGCAAAGCACGCCGATCAGCTTCAGTCCGGTCGTTGATGGGAAGTTCCTCCCAAAAGCCCCATGGATTCCGGACGGGCCGACCGAATCCGCGAGTGTCCCAATGCTGATTGGATCGACGAAAACTGAAACGACAGCGCTGATCGGCGCGGACGATCCCTCGGTATTTTCACTCGATGACGCGAGCCTGCGGAAGAAGCTGGCCACATTGATACCCACGAATGAGATTGAGCGCGTGATCGCGGGTTATCAAAAATCCATGCCCGGCGGGACATCCTCCGATTTGTTCTTCGCGATCAGCAGCGCGCGCCGGGTAAGGCAACAGGCCTGGGTCCAGGCCGAACGCAAGGCCGCGCAGAACGCCGGGCCAGTCTGGCTGTACGAGCTCGACTGGCAAACACCCGTCGATGACGGGAAATGGCAATCGCCGCACTCGCTCGATTTGGCATTCATGTTCGATAACGTCGCCAAATCACAGTCGATGGTCGGCGGTGGCGATGGCCCGCGCTCACTGGCGGAACAAATGAGCACCGCATGGCTCGCCTTCGCCCGCACCGGCAACCCGAACAACAAACTTTCCCCTCAGTGGGCCCCCTTTCGCGTCCCAGAGCGGGCAACCATGGTGTTCGACACGAAATCTCGCGTTATTGATGATTTTCGGGGCGACGAGCGGCAATTGCTCGCTCCTCTCCCGCCGTATCGCATCAGCCGGTGAAACGTGGTCGGAATTCCAGCGCGGAGTAGCGTGGAACACCCATCTCCGAACGGTCGGGGGCACCCGGGTCCAAACACGGGAACCGGCGTCCCCAAGGCGGATGATGATCCGCCCCCTCTTGTGAACCGCCCCTCTCAGGTCTAAGCCCCGCCCTCACGCACCCCACCGCCAGTTATTATCGAAGGTTTCACGTATGTTCTCTCGGCTGCTCGGCTTCATGTCAGCCGACATGGCGATCGACCTCGGCACCGCCAACACCCTTGTTTACGTCAAAGGCCGAGGCATCGTGCTGGCCGAGCCGAGTGTGGTGGCGATCGCTGAATCCCGCGGGAAAAAGCACGTGGTCGCGGTCGGCGAGGAAGCGAAGCAAATGCTCGGCCGCACCCCAGGATTCATCACAGCCAGCCGCCCGCTGCGCGACGGAGTGATCGCCGACTTCGAGGTAGCGGAGGAAATGATCAAGCATTTCATTCGCAAAGTTCATGGCCGCCGCGGCTGGGCCTCGCCGCTGATCATCGTCTGCGTTCCCTCCGGCTCGACGGCCGTGGAGCGTCGGGCCATTCAGGAAAGCGCGGAAAGCGCGGGCGCCCGGAAAGTTCAGTTGATCGAGGAGCCCATGGCCGCGGCGATCGGCGCCGGATTGCCGGTGACCGAGCCGTCGGGCTCCATGGTCGTCGATATCGGAGGTGGCACCACCGAAGTCGCGGTCATCTCCCTGGGTGGGATCGTGTATTCCCGCAGCGTGCGCGTCGGCGGCGATAAGATGGATGAGGCAATCATCTCTTACATCCGACGGGCGCATAATCTGTTGATTGGCGAGTCCTCGGCCGAGCGCATCAAGATGGATGTCGGCGCGGCGCGCATACCCGAGGGCCGCGATGAAGGCCCCTATCGGGAGGTTCGGGGCCGTGATCTCATTAACGGCGTCCCGCGGGAAGTCATCGTCAGCCAGGCACAGATCGCCGAAAGCCTGAGTGAGCCGGTGACCGCGATCGTTGACGCGGTCAAGGTTGCTTTGGAAAATACGCCTCCCGAACTTGCCGCGGACATCGTCGATCGTGGCATCGTCCTGACCGGCGGAGGCGCCCTGCTGCACCGTCTGGATCAGGTTCTGCGGGACGCGACCGGTCTGTCGGTCGTGGTGGCTGAAAACCCACTCCAATGTGTCGCGCTCGGCACAGGCCGCGCCCTCGAAGAACGCAAGCGACTCGGCAATGTGCTGACCAGCATGTATTGATGGGTGGCGGCTCTCGAAAGGTTGGGGGCGCCGCGGCATCGAACACTTCTGGGACTTGATATCGGACCATGATCCGTCCTTCCATTCAGGCGCGCCACGCGCTGGCCAGATTGACCTTGCCCGTGATGGTTATCGCGGCGTTCGGCCTGATGCTGGTCGGCAAGGTGGACACGGTCCTCGTGGAGCGGGCTCGTATAGCGGTTTATGATGCGAGTGCCCCGATTTACGCCGCTCTCGCCGAACCCCTTTCCGAAGCGAACAAGGCGGTCGCGGATGTCGTGGGACTATGGAGCCTGCGGGATGAAAATGCCCGTCTGCGCGATGAGAACGAACAGCTCAGGCGTTGGCAATCGATCGCGCTGACGCTTGACGCGGAAAACCGGCGATTGAAAACCGCGTTACGCTGGATCCCCGATCCAGCGGCATCCTACGTAACCGCTCGCGTCGTCGCGGACGCGGGCGGAGTCTACGCGAAGGCTGTCCTGCTCTCATTAGGCCCCAACCACGGGCTGCATAAGGGTCAGATCGCGCTCGACGAACGTGGACTGGTCGGTCGCATCACCGAGGTTGGCACGCGTACCGCGCGAGTCCTCCTGATCACGGACATGAACAGCAAGGTTCCTGTGATCCTGGAGAGTAGCCGCGCCCATGCGATCCTGGCCGGCACGAATGGGCCGTGGCCTCGACTGCTCTATTGGTCCGAGGGTACCGTTCCCAAGGAAGGCGAACGGGTCGTCACCAGCGCGGAGGCGGATGCTTTCCCGGCCAACCTACCGGTCGGTACAGTTCGTTATAACGCGAACGGCGTTCCGGAAGTTGAGCCTGATGCTCAATTGCGCGCGCTCGATATTGTTCGGATCTTCGATTACGGACTGAGTGGCCTCACTCCCCCCGAGGTGACCGCACGCGCGACCCAAGGCCGTCGGTAATGGCGCGAAGTGACCGCCTCCCCGGAATCCGGCCCCATCTGACCCTCGGCAGACGCCTGGATATTGCCTGGCGGCATGCGTTCCCAGGCGTCACCAGCCTGTTCCTTATGCTTCTGTCAGTCGCCCACTTCGGATTATGGAGTCAGGCAGCTTTGCTGCCGACAGTGGCGCTGACATGCGTTTGGTTCTGGTCGTTGTTCAGGCCCGCGGCCATGGCGCCCCCAATGGTCTTCCTGATCGGCCTGCTGCTGGACCTTCTCGGTTTCCTGCCGCTTGGTGTCGGAGCGCTGACCATGTTGACGACCCACGGGATCGCGCAACGACTGCGCCGGTTCCTGGCCCGCCAGGGTTTTTCGGTCATCTGGCTGATCTTCATAGCGCTCGCTTGTGGCGTCGCGGCGATGAACTGGGCATTGGTATCGCTGCTGACATTTAGCATCGAACCGCCAGGTCCCGTCTTGTTCCAGGCTGGTCTGGCCGCCGCCATGTATCCCGTTGTGGCGATCCCGCTGATGCTGGCTCACCGTTCCATAGCCGATCCGGATCTGGCATGATTCGCCGCGAAATCAATCGAGGGAGCGTCTTTACCCGCCGCGCGCTGCTCGTCGGCGGAGCCCAGACATTGCTCCTGGGAGGGTTGGCCGCCCGGTTGAGGCAGGTCCAGGTGCAAGAAGGCGATCACTACGCGACCATGGCCGAAGACAACCGGGTCAGCGCCAGAATGATCGCGCCGCAACGAGGGCGTATCCTGGATCGGTTCGGAATCGTGCTGGCTGGAAGTCTGATCAACTGGCGCGCTTTGCTGATCACTGAGCAAACGATTGACGTCCGCCGAAGCCTCGACAATTTCTCCGCGATCGTTCCGCTGACCGATGCCGAGCGGGCCCGCATAGAGCGGGACCTGCATCACGGAAAGAGCTTCATTCCCGTGCTCGTCAAGGAGTACCTCAGCCGAGACGCGATGACCAGGATTGAGGTCAACGGGCCGGACCTGCCGGGTATCACGGTCGATGCCGGCACAAGTCGCACTTACAACTATCCTTACGACCTCGCCCATATTCTGGGATATGTCGCGCCTCCAAATGAATCCGACATGACCGGCGATCCGCTGATGGAGTTGCCCGGTGTGAAGGTTGGCCGAGCTGGAATTGAAAAATTCCATGACCTGGCGCTGCGCGGCCGACCAGGCGTGGTGCATCTCGAGATCAACGCGGTCGGCCGTGTAATACGTGAGTTGGATCGGGCCGACGGCGTGAACGGCGACGACATAGGCCTGAGTTTCGACCTCGAACTGCAGCAAGCAATCCAAAAACGCCTCGGCGACGATGCCGCCAGCGCTGTTGTACTCGATTGCCGCAATGGTGAGATCATGGCGATGGTGTCCAATCCATCGTACGATCCCTCATTGTTCGCGACCGGGGTGTCGCGGGCGCAATGGAAAGAATGGACCAAAGATCGGCGAACCCCTTTGATCAATAAGGCAACGTCCGGTCTGTACGCGCCCGGATCGACGTTTAAAATGGCGGTCGCGCTGGCCGGCCTGGATGCCAGGACAATCAGCGTCCATGACCGCCTGAGCTGTCCTGGGCATCTCGACCTGGGCAACAGCCGATTTCACTGCTGGAACAAATCGGGCCATGGGCCGCTCGATCTGCATCAGGCGCTGAAGTATAGTTGCGACGTATACTTCTATCAGGTCGCCCTTCGAACCGGCATCGACCGAATTTCCGCGATGGCCCACCGCCTCGGGATGGGGACGGAACTCGACATCGACATTCCAGGGCAACGCATTGGGCAGGTCCCGACCAAAGACTGGCGGGTCAGTAAAGGCCATCCCTGGCAACTTGGCGATACCGTCGTCAGCGGCATTGGCCAGGGCTACATTATCGTTTCGCCCCTGCAATTGGCGACATACGCCGCCCGCGTCGCTACCGGCCGAGCGGTACAACCCCATTTTACTCGCCGGATCGCCGGCGCCATGCAACCGGGGTCACAACCCGATGATTGGCCGGACCTCGGGGTTCCCGACCCAATGCTTCAGGCGGTGAGAGGTGGTATGTTCGCGGTCGTGAACGAGCCCGGCGGTACCGCACCCAAAGCTCGTCTCGCCGGCCCGCTCCAACTCGCTGGAAAAACCGGCTCGTCCCAGGTCAGGCGTGTCTCGCGACAGCAGCGAGAAAGCGGCACGTTCGACAGCAAAAATCTGCCTTGGGAATTCCGCCCCCACGCGCTTTTCGTCGCTTACGCACCCTACGACCAACCGAAATACGCACTATCGGTCGTGGTTGAGCACGGCAACGCAGGCGGCGCGGCGGCGGCTCCTTTGGCGCGTGACATCATGACCGATGTCCTTCGTCGCGATCCGGCCAGCCGCCAGGACGGCGAGCCGGCACAAGTCGCGGAAGCAAAGTCGTGATCTTCGCCGGAGCAGCATCAGATGATTGAACGGCGACTCTGGCGGGAAAGCTCACACGATCTCACCGGGAAGATCTTCCGCATCAATTGGCTGTTCGTGATCTTGCTTTGCGGGTTGGCGACGGTTGGATATATCGCCCTTTACAGCGCTGCGGGCGGTTCACCTGAACCATATGCGACAAGGCATATTGAGCGGTTCGCGTTTGGGTTGCTGCTGATGGTGTGCATCGCGCTGGTGGATATCCGTTTCATCGCCAGGTTTTCCTGGGTCGCTTATGCCCTCGGCGTCGCGCTTCTGGTCCTGGTTTTGAAAATTGGCCATGTCGGCAAAGGCGCTCAACGATGGCTGGATCTGGGTGGACAACAGATTCAACCGTCCGAACTCATGAAGCTTGGCTTGATTCTCGCGCTGGCGGCGTGGTTTCACCGCGCTACGTGGGAGCGAATGGGTAATCCTCTGTTTTTGCTTCCCCCGCTCATAGCGATCCTGATCCCCGTTGGATTGATCCTTAAGGAGCCGAATCTCGGCACCGCGATGATTACCGTGATGCTGGGTGGGGCGATGTTTTTCGCGGCGGGCGTCAGATGGTGGAAGTTCGCCCTCGTCGTGATCCCGGTTCCGTTCGCTGCCCGTTTTGTCTATCAGCACCTTCACGAATATCAGCGCGCGCGCATCGATACCTTCATGAACCCGGAAAGCGACCCCTTGGGCGCCGGCTACAACATCATTCAGTCCAAGATCGCTCTGGGCTCCGGGGGCTTGTGGGGCAAAGGATACCTCCAGGGCACCCAGGGGCATCTGGATTTCCTGCCTGAAAAGCAAACCGATTTCATATTCACGATGATCGGTGAGGAATTCGGACTGGTCGGTGCTATCGCGGTGATGACCCTGCTGGTCCTGATCATTTGGGCCGCGCTGCTTGTCGGACTGCGGTGCAAACACCAATATGGCCGACTGGTCGCGTTCGGCATCGCATGTAATTTCTTCTTTTACTGCTTCGTGAACATCGCGATGGTCATGGGCGTCATCCCAGTGGGCGGTGTGCCATTACCGCTGATTTCGCATGGTGGTTCGGCGATGATCACCATGATGGTCGCATTCGGTATTCTGATGTCGGTTCAGGTGCATCGTGATGTGGAATTCCCCAACACCGACCGGGATTGATCAATTAACGCCGCGACTGCTTCAGGTTTACCGGCGAACAAGCTACGCGGTGAATAACGTCGTGGTCAGGATTGGACGCCGTTCTCCCGCGTTGGACAGCTTGTTAGCCAAATACGGCGCGACTGTCGGCGTGTTCATTACCGCGTGGAACCATCGCTCCCGCCTGAAGCCACCGCGCTGGAATGAGCGTTTGCAGGACCGGTTAAGGCAACGTTTGCGCCACCAGGTCACTCTGCCCGCGGTCGGGTCATGGCGTTGATGGCGGGAAGATCATGTTCTCGCTCTCGCGGACCCACGTTTGGTCTTACGAATTTCGCGCTATTTCCGGCAACTCGCCGTGGTGATCGTCAGGCGCGGTCAGGCGGCTGCTCTGACCACCAGCTTGCCGACGTTCTCGCCACGGAACAACATTCCCAGCGCGTTCGGCGCATTCTCCAGACCATCGACGATATGAAGCTTTTGCCGCAAACGACCGTCACGAATTTGCGCCGATAACCAAACGCGCGCCTCCTGATATCGATCGTGATAGTCAAATACCAGGAAACTTCGAATGGTGACTCGCTTGCCGCCGGTCATGCCTAAATTACGAATGCCATAGGGCTCCGCCGCCACCGTTTGAGAGATACGCCCGCAAAGTGCGATCCGCGCGTCCGGCCGGAGGTTGGCGAGCGCCGCGTCCAGCGTCGGGCCCCCGACATTGTCAAAATAAACATCGACCCCTTCGGGGCATTCACGCCTGATCGCCGCCGTCAGGTCGACCTCTGATTTGTAATCGATCACGCCATGTACGCTGAGCGTTTGCTGGAGGAAGCGGCATTTCTCTTCGCCTCCGGCGATGCCAATAACACGACATGCGTCAATCAAGCCGATCTGGGCCGCGATTTGCCCAACGCCCCCCGCCGCTGCCGATACCAGTAAGGTTTCTCCTGGTCGTAACGAACCGATATCGCGGATCCCAAAATACGCCGTCAGCGCCGACGTTCCGAGCGGCCCCATCCAGTCCTCGACCGAGCCCATCGAAAGATCGAGTTTTTGGGTTTCGCGTCCTCGTAGCAACGGGTGCGATTGCCAGCCGGTTCGTCCCTGAACCAGATCGCCGACCGAAAATCCGTCAGCCTTGCTTTGAAGGACGCGACCAATGCCGCCGGCTCGCATCACGTCGCCGATCGCGACCGCGCGCGTATAGCCGGAAGCATCGGCGATCCAACTCCGCATGGCGGGGTCGATCGAAATATACATGGTCTCAACGAGCAACTCGCCAGGATCGAGCGGCCGGACCGCCACAACGTCCTCACTGAATTCGCTCGGACCCGGGATACCGGCAGGCCGCGACTTCAAAGTAATCCGCCGGTTCATCATGGTTCCATCCTCCCTGTCTCGGCTTTCCATTGAAGCAGGGTTGTGGCCGCCATACCAGGTTGTCCTGAAAATCGCCTTGGGCACGAGAGCCATAACGGACCAGGCGCCCGAAATTCCCCACCTCGACAGTCTCCCCCCGCAAGCGGCATGCTGACTCCAGTAGCTTCGAATGATGGGTAGGGAACATGAGCGATCAATCGCCACCGGTGGTCGAAATAGCATCCGGCAAGCTTCGTGGTACGACCATTGAAGGGGTCGCGGCGTTTAAAGCCATTCCTTACGCCGCGCCTCCAACAGGCACCCGTCGCTTCCTGCCACCACGCGAACCGGAGGCCTGGTCAGGCGTGCGAGACGCGACCGCGTATTCTGGGCGCGCACCACAGGCCGGATTACGGACCGGCACGCGCCCCGAACTCGAAACGTTTTCCGGTGCGCCCGACACGTCGCCAGATTCCGAAGATTGCCTCACCTTGCATGTCTGGTCGCCCAATGTGGGCGATGGCGGGCGACGGCCGGTAATGGTGTGGCTGCACGGGGGCGCGTTTTCCTATGGCAGCGCGAATTCTGATCGCCTCCGGGGCAGTCGCCTGGCGAAACAGGGCGATGTCGTTGTTGTCACGGTCAACCATCGTCTCAACATTTTCGGACATCTTGACCTGTCGGAAACTGGCGGGCCCGCCTTTGCCCAGTCTGGAAACGCGGGTGTGCTCGATCTGCTCGCAGCCCTGAAATGGGTACGCACCAATATCGATCGCTTCGGCGGCGATCCGGAGAACGTAACGATTTTTGGTGAGTCGGGTGGCGGCGGGAAAGTCAGCACGCTGCTCGCCATGCCAACCGCCGCCGGCCTTTTCCATCGCGCGATTATACAAAGTGGCGCGGCCGTTCGGCTGCGCACGAAAGAACGGTCGTTGAAACTGACCGAACTCGTTCTTCAGGAACTCGGCATTACCAGCGCCGCGGTCGAGCAACTGCGGACGCTCTCAGTCACACGCCTGTTGTCCGCGATCAAACCGGCCGAGCGGGCGCTCGGTCCGTCCCCATATCGGCTGTTCGATCGTTACCCTTTCGGGCCCGTCGTGGACGGAGATGTGCTACCCGCCCATCCCTTCGATTCCGAGGCACCCGATATCATGGGCGATATTCCGCTCATCATCGGTGACATGAAGGACGAAACCGCCAGCTTCCTCGCGCCGGACGACCTCGTCTGGCATCGAACATTGACCGAAGCACAAATGGTCGAGAGGGTCCACGCGATCGCCGGTGATCACACGAGTCGCGTCGTGGAGATGTACCGTCGCATCCACCCGAATGCCAGCCCGGCGGACCGACTGATCGCGACAACAACCGATGCCAATTTCCGTATTCGATCCTTGGTACTCGCCCAGAGGCGCGCAGCCAAAGCCACCGCGCCAGTTTGGATGTATTCATTCAATTGGGAAACACCCTTGCATGACGGCAAAATGAAAGCACCTCATGCGATGGATGTACCGTTTACGTTCGACACGATCGACCTGACCAATGCGACTGACGGAAGCGAGACAGCTTTTCGGTTGGCCAAAACGATGTCTGGCGCATGGGCAGCCTTCGCGAGACACGGCGTGCCGAATCACGCGTCGCTTCCTCATTGGCCGCCCTATCGGGTTCCAGATCGTTCCACGTTGATTTTCGACGCGGTTTGCCGCATTGAAAACGACCCCGGCGGCGAAACGCGTGCGTTATGGCAAGACATCATCGGAGCGCATTAATGCGAGTCGGAAGAAACCCGCCGAGGACACGCATCCCAAATGGATACGGCCGCGACAAATAACCGGTCGGCGCAGCTTCATCACCAACCTTCACGACCGAGGGCCCCAATCTCAAGAAAGGTCAAAGCCCATGCGGGCCATTGTAAACACGCCGGGTGGACCGGCACCTGTCGGATTACGCGACGTTCCCGAACCGAACGTCGGACCAAATGACACGCTTGTCTCGGTGCGGAGTTTTTCGCTCAACCGCGGCGAACTGAGATCGTTCGCGAACAACGAGGCGGGATGGATTCCCGGTCAGGACATTAGCGGTGTTGTTCTGCGGCAAGCCGCCAATGGGCTTGGTCCCCCACCTGGCGCACGCGTCGTCGCGCTTACCGATGAATTCGGCTGGGCCGAACGGGTCGCCGTCTCCACCCACCGCATCGTTCCACTTCCCGACAATGTGAGTTTCGCCCAGGCCGCCACTCTACCGGTCGCGGGATTGACGGCCTTGCGATGCGTAAGATTGGGGGGCGCCCTCGTGGGGCGGCGAGTGCTGATCACCGGTGCGGCGGGCGGTGTCGGTACTCTCGCGATTCAGATCGCGGCACATTCCGGCGCCCATGTCACCGCCGTTGTCAGAGACCCCCATCGCGCGGCGGGATTGATTGAACTCGGCGCGAAAGACATCGTTTACGGCACGGAAAGCGCGACCGGGCGATACTCCCTGATTCTGGAATCCGAGGGTGGAGACTCGCTACCCGAGGCAGTGAAGCACATCGAACCGAATGGTACCGTGGTCGTCTACGGAAATTCGTCGGCTCAGACTTCAACCCTCAGCTTCCAGGATTTCAGAATGGCGCAGAACGCGCGCATCCAAAGCTTCTTCTATTTTACCTCTGGACCGGAGGAGATGTTCGCGCCGGATCTCACCCTTCTCGTCACCCTCGTCGCGAACGGAAAGCTCCGCCCGGTAATCGGGATCGAGCAAAACTGGGCTGAGATCTCCACTGTCGCCGAATTGTTGCGCGATCGCCAGGTGTCTGGAAAAGCCGTGTTGACAACAGGAGGCCCATGAATGGAGGCCGATTATATCGTTGTCGGCGCCGGCTCGGCCGGCTGCGTGGTGGCGGCGCGCCTGTCCGAGACGGGTGCGAAGGTGATCCTCCTGGAAGCCGGCCCGCGGGACACGTCGCCCTGGATTCATATCCCGGCTGGCATGCTGAAGTTGTTGTACCATCCCGTCGTGAACTGGAATTATAGCGCTGAAGGTACGGCGGGCAGTGGCGGGCGACGCATTCATTGGCCACGGGGAAAGACACTCGGAGGATCGAGTTCAATAAACGGCATGCTTTATGTGCGTGGTAACCCCGCCGACTACGATGGTTGGGCGCAAATGGGCTGCCGCGGTTGGAGCTTTGACGATGTGCTGCCATTCTTTCGCAAGTCGGAAGACTACAAGCAGGGCGGCGATCCAGAAGTTCGGGGCCACGAAGGCCCACTGAAAGTTGAGGACTACCGCACAATTCTTCCACTGACGCATCGTTTTGTCGAAGGCGCTCAGCAAGCCGGATATAAGTTCAGCAAGGATCTGAACGGCCGGGTTCAGGAAGGCGTCGGGTATTCTCAGATGACTCGAAAGGGCAAATGGCGAGGCTCGACCGCGCAGACCTTCCTGAAAGAGGCGCATGGCCGCGCGAACCTTATGATCCTGACCAACGCACTGGCATCGCGATTGTTGTTCGACGGACGTAGATGTGTCGGCGTGGCCTTCCAGGAAAACGGAAAACTCAACGAGGCTCGCGCGCTGAAGGAGGTTATTTTATGCGGCGGCGCGATAAACTCTCCTCATCTCTTACAGATATCCGGTATTGGACCCGCCGAACACTTAAGTACCATTGGCGTTCCTATCGTGCATGACCTTGCCGGCGTCGGGATGAACTTGCAGGATCATTACGTTGCCCGCGTCTCGCACAGGGTCAAAGGCTCGATTTCGATCAACAAACTGGCGCGCGGACTTCGCCTGACGAGGGAGATAGCCCGCTTCTTCCTGGAGGGTCGCGGGGCGCTGACCTTCGGTGTGACGACAGCGCAGGTGTTCTGTCGGTCCACTCCTGAAAGATCGAGTCCTGATCTACAACTATTGTTTACACCAGCAAGTTATGATCCTACGAAATTTGGCGCGCTTGAACGCGAAGACGGAATGACCGTCGCTGTTTGCCCAGTACGGCCAGACAGTCGCGGTACAATCATGGCAAAAAGTCCCGATCCCACCGCCGCGCCAATTATTACCCCGAATTACCTCTCGGACCCGGGTGACGCGCGCGTCCTGCTCGCTGGCATCCGGTTTACCAGAGAGATCTTCGCGACAGCAGCCATTGCACAACACAGCGTCGTTGAAACATTGCCCGGACCCGGCGTACGTAGCGATGATGAATTGATCGAATACGCACGCGGTTTCGGAAACACAATCTACCACCCGGTCGGGACCTGTCGAATGGGCCAGGGGCCCGCGGCAGTGGTTGACGAAAGACTGCGCGTCCATGGCATTGCCGGACTTCGGGTAATCGACGCTTCGGTTATGCCAACTCTGACCACTGGAAACACCAACGCCCCAACGATCATGATCGGCGAAAAGGGTGCAGCGATGATACGCGAGGATTCAGGCGCCCATCGTTGATCTGATGCGTCACCAGCGGTCGCCTCGCTATTTTGGCATCACGATACGCCGCCCACATCCCTTTGGTGGTTCCGTCGGCGCGAACCTGGCAACCGCCCCCTCCAGAGCCAATCGCCGTTCGTCCGGGAAAGGCGCCACGCGGCGGAGTCGCATGTCGATATGAAGTGCCATCAACTCCTGGATCGCGGATCGCTCACCACTCTCAACGTGGAACATCTCATGGAAGTAATGCACTCGTTTGGCGTCAATGCCTAACAACCACGTATGAACGCGCAAGCGATCACCCAGACGCACTTCGCGCTCATAGACTGTATGGGTCTCGACGGTGAAGCAGGAATTGCCAGTTGCTTCCCGGTAGGCATCGCCAATGCCGAGCGTCGCGTACAGCTTGTCCGTCGCGAAGTCGAAGACCACGACGTAATAGGCGAGGTTCAGGTGGCCGTTGGAATCGATCCACTCCGGCCGAACAACGTCCTCATATTCGATGACATGGCTGCTCATTGTGCATCGCACCTTGTTGCGGCGACCGCGCTCAGTCAAGTTGCTTTTGGAATTGAGCAAGCGTCAACAGGGTCGCCAACACGCCATGCACGGCATCGACAAGCTGAGGCCAGCGTCGCGGGGTCTTGCGATCACCACGATCGCTCTTGGCACTGCGATTTCGACGCTCGCCAACACCATTACCTCAATCGCGCTGCCGACAATGGCCAACGACCTGGGCGCCTCGCCTTCATCGTCGATCTGGATCGTGAATGCCTATCAACTCGTGGTCACAGTCAGTTTGCTACCGCTCGCGTCCCTGGGTGACATTTACGGCTACCGGATCGTTTATTTGTCCGGGCTATCCTTATTCACGTTGGCGTCGTTCTGTTGCGGCTTCGCCGATTCCCTGCCTCTGCTGGTGGCTTTTCGAGCAGCCCAGGCGCTCGGTGCCGCGGGGATCATGAGCGTCAATTCAGCGTTGGTCCGGCTTGTATTCCCACCGGAACGTTTGGGAGCCGGTATGTCGGTGATGACGCTGACGGTCGCTGTCTGCTCGGCGGCCGGCCCATCGGTCGCGGCCGCGATCTTGTCGGTCGCGGCGTGGCAATGGCTGTTCCTGGCGAACGTGCCATTGGGGTTGGCGGCGATCTTGTTGGCATGGCATTCCGCTCCAGGCAATGCGCCGGCGGGTCATCGGTTCGACAAGATAAGCGCTATCCTCAATGCGCTCACATTCGGTCTCATGCTATTTGGTTTCGACGGCCTGGCACACGGGGCCGAACCGATCGTCATCGCCACCGAGTTGGGTGTTGGCGTTCTCGCCGGCTTCGCCTTTGTCCGCCGGCAAAAGGGTCTCGCGGCACCCATGTTGCCGGTCGATCTGTTCCGGCTCCCGGCATTCGCGCTATCGATCGCTACGTCAATCTGCTCTTACGCGGCGCAGACCATCGCCCAGATCTCTCTTCCGTTCTATTTTCAGATCTCTGGCGGTGTCTCGCAATCCATGGTCGGATTGATGCTGACGCCATGGCCCGCGGTGATCATGATCGTCGCACCCGTATCAGGGCGTTTATCCGACCGCTATTCAGCGGGCCTTTTGTGTGGTGTAGGCCTCGCGATTTTGACGGTCGGCCTGATACTGATGCGCCAGATCGCGCCCGACGCGCGGCTCGAGGATGTCGCGTGGCGCATGGCGATATGCGGGATCGGTTTCGGCTTCTTCCAGTCACCTAACGTTCGCGCGATCGTCGCCGCCGCACCACGAAATCGCAGCGGCGTGGCCAGCGGCATGATGTCGACCGCGCGCCTGATTGGCCAAACGATCGGAGGCGTAACGGTCGCGATGATATTTGGTTTCACCCACGGCGACATCACGAGCGGATCCCGGCTCGCCCTATCGACGGCGGCGATTGCATCCGCCGCCGCGTGTGTCCTGAGCTTCCTAAGATTGCGGTAGCAAACCCGAATCGGAGCGGCGTCCCTCTCAGGCGGCCTCCGCCAACTGCCTGGGCCGGTATATGGCGATATGGGTCACGCGAGCGATCGGTTTCGTTTCGTTCGCAATCACCAGCGCGTCGATCTCGACCCATTTATGGCCCTTGTGCTCATAGTTCTTCGTGACGCACGCACGAACATTCAACGTATCGCCGACGCGAGCCACCCCATGGTTCTGTACCGTGCTTCCCATATGCATCCACGCCGGCAGGATGACGTTGTGCGTCAAAGCCCAGTTGCAGCAGCGCAAAATCGTTCCGGGATGAACGATCCCTTCTCGCAGATAGAGCGGATCGGTTTCACGGGTATCAGCGATATCCTGCTTTTGATAGTCGGGAGTAACCGTCAATGGATTCATTCCAAGCCAATCACCGATCTTCAGCGATTGTTCGTCCGCGGTAACGCGGTCGACACGAGGCGCAACCGACCTGAAATCCGCACCATTCGGCACTGCTGGAGCGGTGTCTGGGAGAGTTGCTCGACCAGTTGCGCAAAGCACGCCTCCGCTATCGACCTGGAGTGACAGACCGTTGCCATCCTCCAGCGCAGTTATTTCAGCGATATCGCCTTCGTATACAGGCTTACCAAATCTTGCCTCACCAGTGCCACGCTCAAGCCACGCCTGACCCCATCGCTGCACAGGCATGTGCGACATATAGGCATAGACGTGGACACCACCCACCAATCCACCTTTGAAGCCAAATCGCTGCGCCGTCGCATCGTCGTGGATCTTATTCTCCGAAGCTTTCGCGGTATTATAGGCGGATACGTGATAGGGCGGCATGGCGGACATAAGAAACTCTCCTGCCACCCGCGACGGAAGGCGGATGGCGCTGACAGGAACGCTCGAATCAATTCAATGCGAACAGACCAACTTCATAACCCGGAACGAAGTTACGGTTGTTCATGTCCGGATTGCGATTGACGAACACACGATTGAACATCGGATGCCGCATGCTTCGGGTTTCATGCTCAATCCGGAACAGTGGCTTGTTCGTATCGACATCGACGATGTCGAGGAATCGGTACTGATGTTGATCGCTTTCCTCTGAAATCAGGCCGCGTTCAAGCAACTTCTTGTGTGGCCCAGAGAAATCCGCCAGCGTGATCTGAATGTGGTGACCGTCATACTCCGGCAGTTCCGCCTTCGTTTCGCGATAGGTCACTTTGCATTCGCCGGAGCAGGACGCCCAGGCGTAGGCGCCTCGCTCATCCTGGGCGACCCCGGATATGCCTCCGAGAATCTCCTTGTAGAACCGGGCGATCGCGTTCAGATCGGTACCCTCGGGGATGTCGAACTCAACGTATGGCATCCCAACACGCATCGGGCCGAATCGCGCTGGGTCCGGCGAATGCACACGGATTCGGTTGCCCCACGGGCAGGTCGTTTCGACAACGTCGCCGGCCTCGCGATAGCTGAACTCGGTGCCTTCGAGGAATTTTTGTGCGTAATGCAAGCGTTTCAGAAGTGCTTCCAGGTCCGGCAGAACCAGCGCCGTGGTGCCGCGCACCACCTGCTTGCCCCGGGTCGGCAGATGGAATTGACCTCTGCCGACATTGACCCACATGTTTTCCAGCCCCGCCATGAGGTAGGGATCCCGGGTCAGCCCAAGCCCCATGATGTAATAGGCGGTCGCGATGGCCTGGTCGGGAACGGTCACGTTCACGTGGCCGAGCTCGACAATGTTCCCGAGGTCCTCGACAGTCCGGTCAAACTGTGGTGCCGTCGCCATATCGTTCATTCCTGGATCCTCATTTTCCGAAGTTTGTTGGTCTCCACCACGATACTCTGGAACCGGCACGAGGTCCATTGTCAGGCGGCGGGTGGAACTCCCGCCGCCGACAGTGCCGCCTGTTGCCGAGCGGCCAACGCAGCCTCATCGAAGTCTTCGATCAACCCCTGGAACAGACGGCTCCAGTTGAGCTCCGCCCGGAGCCGCAGGAACACGCCACCAAGCCCGATCGCCGACCGATCCATCAGGACGAACTCTCGAGGCGGTTTGACCCCGCCCGTTCGCTTCAGACCGGCATGGACCTTTTCGGCCACCGCCCGCCCGAACCGCGGATCGTCGGTTTCCTGAATCCTGCGAACCCGATCTTGCGTCAGCGGCTCGTACAGGAACCGAGCCCAAAGGTTCAGGACGTCCATTTTTTCCTGCGACAGATCGGAGAAGCCCCAGGTCCTATATGCCTGATACGACTTCGCATCATCGTTGTCCCGAACGGCTTCGTAAAGGTCGATGACGCCCCTGACAAAGCTCGGGTCGAACACGCGGATCGCGCCGAAATCCAGCAGGTTCACCGATCCATCCGGCCGCACCTGATAATTGCCCATGTGCGGGTCGCCATGAATCACCCCATATCGATAGAACGGCACGTACCAGGCGCGGAACAAAGCCTCCGCGATCTGATTCCGCTCCTCCTGAGGCGGATCTTCCGACAGGCGCTGCATCAGAGGGCGACCATCCAGCCACGTCATGGTCAGCAAACGCCGCGTGCAGTACCCAGAAACCGGAGTGGGGATATGCACAGTCGGATGCTCCGCGAGCATCAGCCCGTAGAGCCGCATTTGTGCCGCCTCTCGCTCATAATCGAGCTCCTCCCGGAGGCGTTCGGTAAGTTCCTTATAAATTTCGTCCTGGTGAATCGCGTTGTCCATTCGATGATAAATAGCCATCGCAAGACGCAGCTGCCGCAGATCCGCTTCAACCGTACTGGGCATGTCCGGATATTGCAGCTTGCACGCGACTTCGCGCCCATCGGGCAACGTCGCCCGGTGCACCTGCCCTAACGACGCCGCGGCGGAGGCGGTTTGAGAAAACGCCGTGAATCGAGAACGCCAGTCTGGTCCAAGCTCACTCGCCATTCGACGGCGAACAAAATTCCATCCCATCGCGGGAGCGTTTGATTGAAGTTGGGCCAATTCCTCGGCGTACTCAACCGGCAACGCGTCCGGCACCGTCGACAAAAACTGGGCCACTTTCATCAGGGGCCCCTTCAGTCCACCCAGAATCGTCCTGAGATCTTCGGCATGAGCCGCGCGGTCGGTTCGGATGCCGAACATGCGTTCGCCCGCCATTCGCGCGGCGATACCGCCGACAGCGCCTGACGTGCGAGCCATCCGGCGGAGTTCGCCGAGAAAATTACTGCCGGACATTGTCGCTCAAAGCCACACCATCAAGTTCATGTCATCGCCTCGAGTTCATCAATAAAACCTGAAATCACATCCAGCCCTTTTGTCCAAAACGACGGATCGGACGCATCCAGACCAAATGGCGCGAGCAACTCTTTGTGACGCCGCGTTCCGCCCGCTCGAAGCATGTCCAGATACTTCGCCTGAAATCCCGGGTGACCTGACTGAAACACGGAATAAAGCGCGTTCACCAAACAATCACCAAACGCATAAGCGTAGACATAGAATGGCGAATGCACGAAATGCGGCACATAAGCCCAAAATACGTTATACTCCGGAGAGAAATCAAAGGCCGGTCCGAGGCTTTCAGTTTGAATATCCCGCCAGATCTCACCGATCCGATCGGGCAACAGCTCGCCGCTCCGGCGCTCTTCATGGACCCGTGTCTCAAAGCGATAGAACGCGATCTGCCGCACCACGGTATTGAGCATATCCTCTACCTTGGAGGTCAGCATAAACCGCCTTTGCTCCGGACTGGCTGAACCGAGCAAGGCACGGAATGTCAACATTTCCCCGAACACGCTCGCCGTCTCCGCGAGCGTGAGCGGTGTACTGGCCATGAGATAGCCCTGCCGGCCCGCGAGGACCTGATGCACCCCGTGCCCAAGTTCATGCGCCAGTGTCATCACATCGCGGGTACGACCATGGTAGTTCAGTAATAAATATGGGTGCACGGATGGCACCGTCGGATGCGCGAATGCACCGCCTGCCTTTCCTTCCCGCGGCGGCACATCGATCCATGGCTTATCGAAGAATTGCCGGCCTATTCGGGCCAGGTCCGGGCTGAAAGCACCATATGCGCTCAACACCTGCTCGCGCGCGTCATCCCAACTGATCTTACGATCGTCATCACCCGGCAATGGCGCGTTGCGATCGTAGTGCGCCAACTTCGGCAACCCAAGCCACTTCGCTTTCATCGTGTAATATCGGTGAGAAAGCCGAGGATACGCGTCCACGACCGCTGTGACGAGCGCATCCACCACCTCATCTTCGACCATATTCGAACGATTGCGATAGCTTCCAGGGCGCGGATACTTCCGCCACCGGTCGTTGGTTTCCTTGTCTTTCGCCTTGGTATTGGTGATCAGCGAAAACAGCCGAATTTTTTCATTGAAGGCGGCTCCAATCGCCTCGCCCGCCTGCTGTCGAATGGAACGGTCTGACGCGGATAATTTTTCCAGCGCGGCATTCACGGTCAATGACTGGTCCGCGACCGGGATCCTCATCCCCGCGACGGTTTCATCGAATAAGCGACTCCACGCGGCCTGTCCGGTGACATCCTGATCGTGCAGTAGGGCCTCGAGTTCATCGGAGAGCTGATGCGGCCGAAACAGCCTCAGGTCGCGAATCCATGGCTTGTACCGTCGCGCTCTTTCGTCCGCCGTCAGATCACGTTCCAACGTCGCATCGTCGATGGGATTGATCTCCAGAGTGAAGAAGACCAGGTGACTGCTGATGTCAGTCACCCGCTCGCTCATGGTTTGGTAAAATTGCCCGTAAACCGAGTTGGAACTGTCACCAGAAAACAGCAACTGGGCGTATGACATGATCCGGCCCAGAATCTCTTCGATCCGCTCGTACTCTTCGATCGCGGTCGCCAACACGGCTCCAGACGAAGATGCGAGCTTTCCCACATAGCGATCCTTGAATGCCCGGGCCGAAGCGTCCGCCTCGGCCAGGTCCGCCTGGAGCGCCGGACTATCCGGAGCCGCGTAAAGGTCGGACAAGTCCCAGACCGGCAGGGTCGCCTGAGCTTTCGTGGCTTCGGACATAGCGACGTGGTTCCCTCGGCTGCTGCGTTCCCGACAGATGTAGGGTAGGAACCCCCCAGGTCAAAGGTGTGCCACCTGACCAATCCGCGTTGGGGAGAATTCGTGGAGAGCTATCCGACATGGCCGAACCTGGCCACGATGATGTTCGATCTGGCCAAAAAGTGGCCTCACAAGGCGCTCTTTCGCGCTTATCGCGACAACTCCTGGCACAGTACCACCTGGGAAGAATTTGGGCGGATGGCCGCCTCGTGCGCCCGTCACCTTCGGGCGCTGGGAGTGGCGCCTGGCGAACGGGTGGTGATTTGCGCGGAGAATCGCCCGGATTATCCGATCGCGGAAGTCGCCTTGATGGCCATCCGCGCCGTGCCGGTGCCCACGTACACAACCAACACGGTTGATGATCTCGCGCATATCCTGCGTGACTCGGGCGCGCGGGCGGCGATTGTCTCCTCTGGAAGCCTCGCGGAACGGCTTCGACTCGCAGCAGACAAAACGGGCGGCTTGGATCACTTGCTGGAAATGGGAAGCGACCGCTGGACCAGCATGCTCGCCGACACGATGCCGGCCGACGATCTGATCCGCGATGCGGCGGTAATCCCATCCACCGCGATGGCCTGTTTGATTTACACCTCCGGGACAGGCGGGGCGCCCAGGGGCGTGATGCTGCCGCACCGATGCATTCTATCGAATTGCCGAGGTGCCTTCGATCTTGTACGGCCTTTGCACCTTAAAAACGAAATCTACCTGTCCTATCTTCCGCTCTCGCATAGCTACGAACACACCGTCGGAAACTTCTTCTTCGCCAGCCTTGGCTCCGAAATCGTCTATTCACGTGGCGTGGAGCACCTCGCGGCCGACATGCTCACGATCCGTCCGACAATTTTGACTGCTGTGCCTCGAGTACTCGAAGTCATTCGCGCCCGCGTTCTATCGCAGGTCGCGCGCCAGCCGCGATGGAAACAGCACCTCTTCAATCGAGCAATCGACATCGGCCAGAAGCGAGTGGACGGAATCGCCTTATCGCTGACCGACCAGGTGATTGATCCGGTCCTTCAACGCCTCGTGCGCGCCAAATTCCTTGCTCGGTTCGGCGGCCGTCTCAGGGCAGCGGTCTCCGGCGGCGCGCGACTTGAACCTGATGTTGGCCGTTTCTTCCTGGCGCTCGGACTGACCCTCTTGCAAGGTTATGGCCAAACAGAGGCTGGACCGGTGATCAGCGCGACCCGGCCGGATTCAATCCGGATCGATACGGTCGGGCCGCCGCTTCTCGGCGTCGAATTGCGCCTCGCCAACGACGGCGAAATTCTTGTCAACGGCGATTTGGTCATGGACGGTTATTGGGGCCGGCCCGCGGACACCGCCTTGGCGATTCAGGACGGCTGGCTGCATACCGGCGACATCGGTGTGATCGACCAGAACGGTAACTTGCGGATCACGGACCGAAAGAAGGATATGATCGTGCTATCCGGGGGTGAAAATGTCTCTCCGGCCAAAATCGAAGGGATGTTGATGGCCGAGCCGGAGATCGCTCAAGCCGTGGTGGCCGGCGACGGACGCTCGGGGCTTACCGCCTTGCTGGTACCGGCGGAGGGTCATGATGAGGTGACGGTCGCGCTGGCGATCACCCGCACCAATCACCGACTTTCGGTCACCGAAAGAATTCGCCGGCACGCCGTGGTACCAGCTTTTACGGTAGAGAACGGATTGCTGACGCCGACGCAAAAAATCCGCCGGCTGCTGGTCATCCGCGCGAACCACGATGTGCTGGCCCGGTTGCACGGGTAGCGCCATTCAGCCTCACATCCCCAGCGCCCGCCGGTAGACATCGAGAAGCGTTTCCAACTCCTCAACCTCGGCCGCTTCCTGTTTCCGGATGCGAATCAGCTGCCGCAGCGCCTTAACGTCGAAGCCAGCGGACTTCGCCTCGGAGTAGATATCCTTAATATCCGCGCCGAGCGCCTTGCGCTCTTCCTCGAGCCGCTCGATCCGATCGACGATACTCCGCAGCCGTTCAGCGGCGACGCCTCCCGTATTCAGCTCTTCGCGGTCTACCGGCTTCGCCGCCATGCGTCCCCCCTCCCCGTCCTGGAAAGCGCGCGGGGATAGCGGGCCGGGGGGAGCCGGTCAATGACCGGGATGCGATTTCGCCAACCCGGCCTTTTGCTCCTGGGTCGCCTCCTTCTGATATTTCGCCTGCCATTCCTTATAGGGCATCCCATAGACAATCTCGCGCGCGTCAGGATCGCTGAGGCCCAGCCCCTTCGCCTCGGCCGCTTCCCGGTACCAGCGGCTGAGACAATTCCGGCAGAAACCGGCCAGGTTCATCAGGTCGATATTCTGCACGTCGGTCCGCTCGCGCAGATGTTCCACCAGTCGGCGAAAGGCCGCTGCCTCCAGCTCAGTTTGCGTAGCGGTGTCGGGTTTGGGGTCGGGCATGGTGTTCCTCCTGTCCTCACGGCTAAGTTGGTGCCGACGGTCACGATCCGCCATAGTTTCGCCGCGTCCAGTGGGAGATAGCAAGCGATGAACTGGGACGACGCGCGAGCCCGCGCGGCCCTGCGCCGCCTTTTCGACACCGCGGTGGCAGCGGCGGATCCACGTCACGTGCTGGCCGCGCATTTGCCGGCAAAACCAACCAGCGGACGATGCATCGTCGTCGGCGGCGGCAAGTCTGCCGCGGTCATGGCCGCCGCGCTGGAAGATGCCTGGCCGGACGTCATCCTCGAAGGCACCGTGGTGACCCGCTATGGCCACGCGGTTCCAACTCGCAGGATCGAGGTGATCGAGGCATCGCATCCCGTGCCGGATGCCAACAGCGAACGAGGCGCCCGACGCCTGCTGGAACGTGTCAAAGGATTGACCGCGAACGACCTGGTGATCGCGCTCATGTCCGGCGGCGCGTCCGCGCTCCTCGCGGCCCCCGCGGCTGGCCTTTCGTTGGATGATAAGCAAAGCATCAATCGGGCGCTGCTGGCGAGCGGCGCGAATATCGTCGAAATGAATACGGTGCGGAAGCATTTGTCCGCGATCAAAGGGGGGCGGCTCGCCGCCGCCGCCGCTCCGGCGCGGGTCATCACGCTGGCGATCAGCGATGTCCCGGGCGACGATCCCGCCGTGATTGGATCGGGGCCGACCGTCCCCGATCCGACGACGTTCGCGGAAGCGCGCGACCTGATCAGGCGTTATGGGATTTCACCATCTCCCGCCATCACGGAGCGATTGCATCAGGATGCCGACGAAACGCCCAAACCCGGCAGCCTTCCGAACAACTCGTTTCGCTTGATCGCCACGCCGATGATGGCATTGCGCGCCGCGGCCGATCTGGCACGCGACATCGGTCTCAAACCGTTGATCCTCGGCGACGCGCTCGAAGGCGAGGCTCAGCAGGTTGGCATCGTCCATGCCGGCATCGCTCGCTCGATCCGCGGCCATGGCGAGCCGATCGGCACCCCGGCGGTGCTCCTATCCGGCGGCGAAACAACCGTCACCCTCGGGGTGAACGCGATCGGACGCGGCGGCCGCAACACCACATTCTTGCTCGGTGCCGCGTTGGCACTGAACGGCGCGGCGGGAGTCTGGGGGCTGGCCGGAGACACCGACGGAATTGACGGTATGGACGACATCGCCGGGGCCATCCTGGCTCCAGACACGCTGGCCCGCGTTAGAGCGAAGGGCTTCGACCCGCGCGGCCTGCTCGCGGCGCATGATAGCCATGGTTTTTTCGATGCCGTGGGTGATGCGATCCGCATCGGCCCCACGCTAACGAACGTCAACGATTTCCGCGCCATTCTGATCGCTTGAAGGACATTCCATGGCCGCCCGCCCAAAGCTACGCCGTCGCCGGCGTACGAAAATCATCGCCACGCTCGGACCGGCGAGCGCCACACCGGAAATCCTGGCGCGGCTATTTCAGGCCGGCGCCGACGTGTTCCGGCTGAATTTCTCCCACGGCACGCACGAAGATCACGCGCGGCGCTTCGCCATGATCCGGGAGATGGAAGAAAAATTCGACCGGCCAATCGGGATTCTGGCCGACGTTCAGGGGCCGAAATTGCGTGTCGGCCGCTTCTCAGGCGGGCGAGCCCATCTGCAGACCGGTCGGCCGTTCCGCCTGGATCTCAACGCCACCCCGGGCGATTCCAATCGCGTGAACCTGCCTCATCCCGAGATCATCGAGGCTGCCACCATTGGGGCGACGTTGTTAATCGACGACGGCAAGCTGCGACTAAGGGTCGTGCACAAGCGCGCCGACGCTCTGGAAACCGAGGTCGTGGTTGGCGGCGCCATTTCCGACAACAAAGGCGTGAACGTTCCGGATGTCGTGCTGCCAATCCCCGCGCTGACAGCGAAAGATCGTATCGATCTGGAGTTCGCCGTCAGTCACGGCGCGAACTACATTGGCCTGTCATTCGTGCAACGCGCCCAGGACGTGGCGGAAGCAAAAGAACTCATCGCCGGCCGGGCCTGGGCCATGGTCAAGCTGGAGAAACCACAGGCGCTGGACAACCTTGACGAAATTCTTGCCTTGTCAGACGCGGTCATGGTCGCGCGCGGCGATCTGGGCGTTGAACTTCCGCCTGAGGAAGTTCCTCTGGCGCAAAAGAGAATTGTTCGTCTGGCACGCCAACTCGGCAAACCGGTCGTCGTGGCGACGCAGATGCTGGAAAGCATGATGACCGCACCCGCGCCCACACGCGCGGAAGCTTCGGACGTGGCGACGGCGGTCTTCGATGGAGCGGACGCCGTCATGCTGTCCGGTGAAACCGCCGCCGGACAGTATCCGTATGAAGCTGTGAACATGATGGACCGCATCGTCGCCCGCGTGGAGCAAGACGCCGGATGGCGGTCCATGATCGACTCCTCACGCCCAGCGCCCGAGCACTCGGCGGCAGGCGCGATCGCCTCCGCCGCCGGCCATGTGGTGCATACGATTGGGGGGCGCGCCATCGTCGCATTCACGGCGTCCGGCAGCACCGCGCTAAGGGTCGCCCGCGAGCGTCCTGATTCACCGGTCATCGGTCTGACGCCTTTGCTGGATACCGCGCGTCGCATGGCGGTGATCTGGGGTGTTCACGCGGTCGTCGTGGCTGAGGTTCATTCCATGGGTGAAGCCGTCACGCGAGCGGCGAGGGTAGCCCTGACTGAAGGTTTCGCGTCCCACGGCGACGAAATCGTCGTCGTCGCCGGCGTCCCGTTCGGCCAGGCCGGAACCACCAACGCGCTACGAGTCGCGATGGTGAAATAATCAGAACTTCAGTGGAAACGAAGTCCGGTCTCCGCATCGAAGACATGGATATGCTCGGGCGGAAACCCGATGGTCAGAATCTCGCCCTCGGGTGCCTTGCCCGCGAGGCGGATCACCAGCGATGTCTCACCCGGCGCCGCCAACCGGCCGTGGACCAAGGTTTCTGAGCCCAACGGCTCAATAAGGTCGATGCGAAGTGGCACCCCATTGGGAACGAGTTGGATGTGCTCCGGCCGAATACCAATCGTAAGCGCTGTCCCCTCGTTGCCTGCGCGTCGTCCATCAATGAAATGCAGCAATGGGCCGGCATCCAGCCTCG
>Ga0182030_10000215_pt1 | contig 101341 bp, 78 predicted proteins | sample 812S3MmetaG_FD_121299 | JGI IMG/M metagenome (GOLD analysis project Ga0182030, IMG submission 121299) | Permafrost microbial communities from Stordalen Mire, Sweden - 812S3M metaG (Illumina Assembly) | ecosystem: Environmental > Terrestrial > Soil > Wetlands > Permafrost | place: Sweden...
CTTTCAGCCTGATCGCCTGTGCCAATTTTTTATCTGTAAACAAATCCCCTTGGACAATACCTGTTTTCTGGCAAATCACATTTTGCAAAGCTTGATCAAAATCGTCGCCTCCCAGATAGGTATCTCCGTTAGTCGAGAGTACTTCAAATATCCCATTGCTGATTTTTAATACCGAAATATCAAATGTACCGCCACCCAAATCATAGACTGCTATCGTTTTTTCTTCATTTTTCTTCATGCCAATACCGTAAGCGAGGCTTGCGGCTGTTGGCTCATTAATGATGCGCAACACATCCAACCCTGCAAGTTTACCAGCATCTCTTGTGGCCTGCCGTTGAGCATCATTAAAATAAGCAGGGACTGTTATAACAGCTCTTGAAACAGGAGTTTTGAGAATATGCTCTGCTCTTTGCCTTAATTCTTTCAAAATAAAAGACGACAATTCGATAGGTGTATAAAAGCTTTGTCCCACCTGTATTTTAACCAATCGTTCTGTATCGTCGTCAATAACTTTGTAGGTAAAATATGAAGACTTTTCTTTTAAATCTTTATATGATTTCCCCATTAATCTTTTCACAGAAAAAACAGTATTTTCTGGCTCTTCAATAAGATAATTTTTAGCTTCTTCTCCTACTTTGATACTGTTATTCATACCAAAATGCACAATAGATGGCACTAGTGAACTGCTGTTATGCTCCTTTAATGCGATTGGCTTGTTACTTTCGGGGTGAATGACTGCAACAAGACTATTGGTTGTGCCAAGATCAATGCCTACGATCATTTCTTCCTTCTGCAAACTACCCGTGGATATATTAATGCCTATTTTTGCCATTGAATTAATTTATAAATGCGTCTGCAAATCTAACAAACAAAAAAGGCCGTTGGTTAACCAGCCTTTCAAATAATTACATAAAACCATGAATTAAGGGATCAAATCGCCTTATCTCATCAGATACATTTTTCCATAACCTTTTGTGAAATACTGATCGGTATTGTCACCCTGAGATTGATATTTGTCCAAAGATTTCCCATTTAAATTGGTGACTACATGATATAAGTAAACACCGTTTGCAAGCTTTTGCCCATACATATCCGTGCCATTCCATTTATATTGAGTAATGTTTGTGCCTACATGCAATGGTCCCAACTCATCCTCTGTGATCTCTTTTACGACCTTACCAGTAATTGTCAGTATTTGTATCTTGATATTTTGAGGCACCTGACTTCCTGTGATTGTGAAAACAAATGCTGTTGAGGTTGAGAAAGGATTTGGATAATTCAGCATATTTGAAATCATTGCCTTGGTTATGACAGTAAAAGAAACCTGATATGGCGCAGCACCTGCTGGATTTCCGCTCTCATCCTTGCCTGTGACATACAAAGTATACTGATCGCCCTGTGGATTGTATTGTGTCAGGAAGGACGGATAGAAATCTACCGTTGCTGTATTGTTAGCGCCATTGGTGGCTGGTGTGAACCGCAGCGTGTCCGAACTGAAACTATAATTATGAAGAGAACCGTCAGGATATCTTATCTGAACTTTTATGAGAGATGTATCGGTCAATAGTTGATATTTTGATGCATCCGTAAGTTTGATCACAATATGAGGCTTTGCTGAAACGATATCCTGATTAAGTATGTGAACACCATCGAATGTAACGTCCAGCAATGGGTTAGTTGTATTGTTTTTTACATAAAAATTACGATACATAAAATTGTTGAAAGTAAACTGTTCCGGCTGAGCATTGTTAGGGTTCACATTTATATACAGTGTATTCTGCCCCGGATAATTATTGGTATTCAGTGTATAGGTAACTATTAATGTGTCTCCGCTTACTAAAGGTTTTTTCTTTGGCAAGGGGATTACATGGGTTACATTGTTATGATCGAGCACCGACATATAAACAGTCATGCTGTCAAAAGCAAATGGGCTAACATTCTTAAAAGCCACGGCAAATTGAAGTGGTTGCCCGATCTGAAGTGTGTCTGGCGATGTAAAATATAAATTTGGAGCAATTGCGCCCTCGGGAACAGGTATATAATTGGCTATCCAATATTTCAATTGATATGGAGTTGCATTCACATCGTCCCTTGCAGTCATTTGCAATTGCAAATAAGGATATTGCTTTGCATTGATAGCAGAAATATCAAAATCCTGATTGCTTAACCCTATTGTATTAAGAGTAGTGTAATTGCCAAGTGTGTCTATACCTATTATCTGGATATTAACGGAATCTGTGGACGGTGTTTCAAGGCTCTTACCCCGCCAATGCAATTGTTTCCATTGTTTGGCAGGCCCAAATTTTGGTGAAGTTACAGTTCCTATTGAATCGGGTGTCAGGTAATCAGTGTTAGTTATATATATCTGATCATAAATGCCCTGACTAAAAACAAATTGCGGTTGGAAAGTCGCTTGCATATTTTTTTGATATGTAAAAATCCAAGAACGAGGGAAGCTGAATGAATCAATACCTGTAAAACCTTGCTGCAGTAAACTCAGGTACATTGAATTACCAGAACCCAGATAGGAAGTATCACCTGCCCATGTTGATGCAAAAGTTGTAGAAGTACCATCAGTGCCGCTTATAATTCGGGCTACTACATAGTATCCATTTGGTACAACGTTATTCATGAAGTTCCAAATAGCTCTTCTGGAACCAGTATCAAGCGTACTAAATTGAAAATTATATATCCTTGCAGGGCCACATACAGGTATGCTTCCATACCTACCCGGCTGACCAGAAAGGGCGTTTAGCCAAGGCTTAAAATTAGTTGGGTTAAATACATTAAATACTATTCCATATCCACATACGCTGTTAATGGAATCTGTATTTCCGTTAATGGCAATTTGAAAATCTGATGCCTGGCTTGCAGCAGTCGGAAATACGCCGTTATGTATATACAGGTTATTATTTATTATTGAAAAATCCCAAATCCTGCTGGCCGAATCCAGGTTCATGGTTTGTGTAGTGGACTCTTTATGTTGAAAGTAGTGGGATTGGTTGAAACCAGGAGTACTGGTGCTCAGATAAACAAAAGAAGCTTCATCCCAATGATAAAGGCTACCCTGCGCAGGCACAATGGAAACCCTCCAATAATAAACCGTGCTATCTCTGTAAGAAATGCCGGGAGCAAATTGCAGAACACCACCTACTGAGTTTATAGTTTTGGTAACTAATGAAGGAGAATTAAACAACTCTGTTGTATCTATTTGCATCACATATTGCGTCATTGGCGCAAGCGGGTCTGCAGTGGAAGCGTATAATATCTGGTTTTGCGTATTTACAATACCAAAATCATAGGGATAGATGGGCCTTGCTTCATCAACATAAACATAAACACCCACCCTAACAGAATTATTAACCCTGGTTACTTCAGGTATGCTATTATCCGCATTTACTACAATGTTCAAATAATTCTGACCCTGATCACGGGAAGCCAAAATAGGCACTGATATTAAAATAGAATCCATAGTTGCTATCGGAGCAACTCGTTGCTGGAACAATACTCCAGTGGTGCCATTGGGGTAAGTTCTTGTGACAACTACTAGTACCGAATCATTTACAAATTTTCCCAGATTCCAAATATGTGCATTTATAGTAAAATTTGTGTCCGCCACTGAGATATAAGATGGGGAAATGACCACCTGCGGTATCTCGATATCATAATCGGGTAGAGCTTCATTATTAATTCTCAATGCCGGGTCTCCATCAGTAGTCATTTGTTCGGCATGAACCCTTGCATAAAAATCTCCTGGCGCTGCATTTATGAGATTTTGCAACGCATCTGCTTCTGTTATTCCTATTGATTTTCCATAATCCTGAGTAGCAATAAAATTATATAGCCCATTTATAAGTATATTCAGATAGTTAACTATACCAAAGGAAGTACTTGCAACAAATGCAATAGAGCCGCTTTCTTTGGCAAGAATATAAGTTTCCGAAAGAGTCATGGCACTGGCAATAACACGTCCATCGTTATATTCAAATATATCACCGGCATCGCATCCGTTCACATAAAAAACGGGATACTTGCCCACATTCGCATAAGTAGAAGGATTATCAAGATTGTATTCCAGCGTTGAAGAGGAAGAATGACCAAAATAAGTTAAAATACTAAACCCTGTCGTGAATAACTGGGTCAGTTGCTGATCAGCAATGGCATCAATTGTAGTAGGAGTTGCTTTGCAAAAAGTGGAGACTGTGCCCCCAAATAAAGTGTCCTGAATTATTTGCTGGTAATTGTACATATAATTGCAAAGGACTGTGCCGAGATAAGGATCGCTTGCTCCGGTAACGTGCACTACATTTTTCATCCACCCTCTTCCTGCTATCGTGTTTGGAGCAGTTTGTTGCACTTGCTCATATTCTTTGACCTTTTGAAGATACAATTCCAATTCAGGCCCTGTAACGACTGACAAACGGCCAATTGGTGTAATAGGTACAGCCGAAGTTACATTTCCGGCACTGAGTTTATTGTCGGATGCAGGGTAACCAAATGTTGGCACCAGATCTACCAAACTCACATATGGATCGCTTTCGTTTGCCCTGAATTGATCGTATGTAGTTCCGTGACCAATCAGTAAAACGTATTGTGGTTTTACAACAAAATTATTGCGTGCATAGTTAAGAAAATTCATGATGGAAAAAGGGTGAATCTTTATTCCAAAAGCAAACTGATCAACAAGTTCATTTATATCGATCACAGAAGCATTGAATCCCCCGCCTGCTGCTGAACTGCGGTAACTTCTATAGTCAAACACCGGGTTATTGCCACTGCTACCTGTATATAATAATGGGTTGCTGATGATCAGGTAGTTGCCCTGGTTACTGCTATTCGCAAAATTGATGAAATTTTTGGTAGTCAGGCTATTCACAGTATTGATGTTTGAAGGGTCTTCACTTACCAAGACCATCCTTCTGACAGAAGTGGATCCCGGCAATTCAAAGTATAAAGTGCCTGACCCTACAATCGCTGTATATCTTGCACCATTTGTCAAATCATATAAAATGGGCGTTGCGCTGCCTGCATTGAAATTTGCAATATTCAAATAATAGCCTGCTGGTTTAGCAGCAAGCTCAAAATAAAAATTCGGCTGCCCGTTAAAATTGAATTGACGAGGGTAATTGATCTCATAGTAAGAAACAACAGTTCTGTCTATAGAACTGGCTACACAGTTATCCTGAAACAGAACTGTTGCAGTTCCTGCGCTGATAAGGCTAAGTGGTATTGTTGTCGAGGTTACCAGATCATTGAAGCTATTCATTATGGTGTCCTTGACAACGGTGTTATTTATAATAGCCTGAAAGGATGGCCTGGGGTTATCAGCACATCCTACTGCGCCAAAGCGAAAATAGGCTGTTGACGGCCCATTATTGTAAACATATAGGTTGTTCTGCACGTCAGGAGTAGTCGGTACTCCAGAAGCCGGCGGATATATAAAATTGCTGCTCCAGAATTCACCCAGATCATAAGAAGAAGAAAATATATACTCGCCAACTATTTGCGCATAGCCAGGATTAATCATCTGTTTATAATAAGTAGCAGCCTTGTACATGAAATAAGGCTCCACAGGCAAAATATTACCAGTGGTATCATTCATTGAATTAGTATAATGAAAAGTTGTCGCTGTCGGATTTACAGTCAGGAAGTAAACTGCTGTATCTGTTTCTAGGCTCCAGTGTGTTGTATGCTGATAAGCCGGATTAAGATAAAGAGGCTTGTCAGGTTTGCCATCGTTCATTTGTGCCCAAAATTCAATATAGTCGTTGGTGCCTAAAGGGCCGCTTGCTACAGAGGTATAAATCGGCACTTCCTGACCATTGCGAAATAACTGAAAATATTGTGCAGGCGTACTTCCCAAACCTGCATTGGCAATTGTAGATTGAGGTATTCTATAGAGACCATCTGCACCTACCTTAAATTTATAATAGGTCTTGCTGAAATCAATCCATTCATTATTATACACCTGAGCTTCGAGCCCAGAAGCCGCAAATAACAATAATAAGATAAAAATTTTCTTCATAGTGTTCCGTTTCTTTGTCATATCATGAATCAGTTCTTCTTTTTGGTCTTTTTTCTGAGGTCTACCTTTAGGGAAATTACATTTGTATATAAAGGGTTTGACTGATTAGCAAGATTTGTAAATGCATAATCAATCTGCACATCGCCAATCTTAAAACCTGCCCCAATGCTCGGTTGGTAAATCCAAATCTTTCTTTGGTTAGTAGTATCATTGTCATCGATGACCTGCTGAAAATTATTAACTCCTGCCCGCACAAAAAATATGTTGCCGTAGGACAACTCTAAACCGAGCTTCGGGTCAATGCTAACAGGATTGGTGCTCACCACTTCGTCTCGCTTGCCATCAAATGTCACATCCAGATCTGCCTCCGCAAGAAGACTGATTTTTTTATTTATCTTAAAATTATACGAGTATCCAAGTATTAATTGTGGCGCAGTCAGTTCGATGGAATTACCAGGGATCTCATTTTGGGTGACATAAAAAACCTCCTGCATTTGCTGACTAATATTGAAACTCCATGCATTAAATGTTGTCGTGATGTCCTTTGCCATGATACCGAGTTTCCACCGCTTGCCTTCAATCAATGCCCCCGCATCAAAACCAAAACCCCATGATGAAGCATACGGGCCTGCGGTTTGATGAATGATCTTTGCGTTGATCCCAAGACTGATTTTTTTATCCCCGCTTGCCTTTATTTGTTGCGCCAAGGAAAGCAAAAGAGCATAATCAGCAGATGAAAAAGTAGTGATATTGCTAAAATTGATACTGCCATCCGGCTGTACTAAAAAAACAGTGTTGGGGATGTCATCAACCGCAAACCGCACTAAGGTCAATCCCAAAACTCTTTTATTATCTTTTAAAGGAAGCGTAAGATTTGCAAAATCATATTTTCCAATGCCGGCAAAATATTCAGCGTGCATCAAATTGAGTTGGGGCAGATCTTTGACATAAACCAAAGCGGCAGGATTCCAATATCCAGCGGTTCCATCAGTTACTGATGCAACCTGTGCATTGCCCATTGACATGCCCCTTGCGCCAGCGCCGATATTCAAAAATTCATTCGAATATTGTGTGAATTGTGCAGATGCAGCAATGCATAGCAGTAAGCCTGTCAGGGTAAAAAAGAAGTAAAATTTTTTCATCCGGTTTAGTTTATGCTGTCGTCTGCATAGTTAAAAATCAATTAAATCATAAGCTCTGATTTGCTTTGTAATCTTACAATATATTTATAAAGACAATTTTCAGCAAACGCTGGCTGCTCTGCCGTACTCTGTAAAAATCAGATGCTTTTTGAATCTATAGAAATATTCCAGCTCTAACCTAACGTCTTTTTATACCGATTATTGCATCTTTTTAAGTATCCATAATCCTTTACTTTTGCCAAAAACGGGCTAAGCGCTATGATGAATCTTATAGAAGAACTTCAATGGAGGGGCATGGTACAGGATATAATGCCGGGTACAGCGGAACAACTGTCAAATGAAATAACAGCAGGCTATATTGGTTTTGACCCGACGGCAGAGAGCCTTCATATTGGAAGCCTGGTGCCCATTTTATTATTAGTGCACTTGCAGAAAGCGGGACATAAACCCATTGCACTGGTTGGTGGTGCAACAGGAATGGTAGGCGACCCAAGCGGCAAAAGTGAAGAGAGAAATTTATTAGATGAAGAAACTTTGAATAGAAATCTGGCAGGAGTAAAAAAACAACTTGAAAAATTTCTTGATTTTGATATCTCCAAACCAAATGCCGCAGAGATAGCCAACAATTATGATTGGTTTAAAGAAATGAGCTTCCTTCATTTTATCAGAGATGTGGGAAAGCACATTACCGTGAATTACATGATGGCCAAAGACAGCGTAAAAAAAAGATTAGAAGGCGAAACCGGAATGAGCTTCACCGAATTCACTTATCAATTAGTACAGGGCTATGATTTTTACTGGCTTTATAAAAATAAAAATTGCAAACTGCAAATGGGCGGCAGTGATCAGTGGGGAAATATAATAACCGGAACAGAGCTTATCAGAAGAAAAGCAAATGGAGAAGCGTTTGCATTCACTTGCCCATTGATCACAAAAACAGATGGAGGTAAATTTGGCAAAACAGAAAAAGGAAATATCTGGCTCGATGCAAATAAAACTTCCCCCTTTCAATTCTATCAATTTTGGTTAAACGCAAGCGATGCAGATGCAGAAAAATGGATTAAGATATTTACTTTTCTAAATAAAGATGAGATTGACGCATTAATAGCAAAACACCATGTAACCCCCGCTGTCCGGGATTTACAGAAAGCACTTGCAAAAGAAATCACCTTTTTTGTTCATGGCGAAGATGAATATTTGAATGCCATAAAAACAACTGAAAAATTATTTGCGAATCAATCTGCTCCGGCAGAATCATTAAGCGAAGAAGATTTAAAAAACATGGAAGGTCTTGTGCAATTTGATTACCCGGCAGAAAAAATTAATTCTGGAATTGACGTAGTAAGCTTTCTTGCAGAAACAAATATTTTTCCCAGCAAAGGCGAAGCAAGAAAAACCATTCAGGGAGGTGGCCTGAGCATCAACAGGAAAAAAGTTGACAATTTGCAATTTGCAATTAATAGTAATTTATTGCTGCATGAGAAATACTTGCTCGTGCAAAAAGGAAAGAAAAACTATTACCTTGTGAAAGCTATTTGAGTTTTATTCATGACAGTTCGATGGCAATATTTAGAGTAAAATTTTGAACTTGCTTTAAAAGTGAGCCAACTAATAACTATAATCCATCATAGGAACATCTAACTCAACAAATACTTCCTCTCTTTATACACTTTCACTACAAACTCCCCGAACAATGTGTTCGCCCATGCAAACCATTTTCTGGTGAAGTTAAAAGCATCATCCTTATGAAAGCTTTCATGCATAAAGCCAGTTCCGGCGTGAGATTTTTGCAGCATATCAAGACAAAATTTTATCTCATTATCATCATGGCTTGTTAGTCCACGCATTATAATACTCAAAGGCCAAATCATGTCCATTCCTGCATGCGGACCTCCAATCCCTTCCCCAGCTTTCCCCCTGAAGAAAAATGGGTTTGAATCGCTTAAAATGAATTTTCTTGTAGCCAGGTAATTCGTAAGAGGCTTCTTCACAAGGTATGGCAGGGATAATAAAGAAGGCACATTAGCATCATCCATTAAATTGTAACTCCCAAATCCATTGATTTCATATGCAAATATATCCCCTGAATCTTTATGTGTAATAATACAATTACTAAGCAGCCCTGCAATTTCATATCCTAATGCACCCGCATCATGCTGTAACTTTTCTTCAATTCCGTAAGCCGTGGGCATTTCATATAACTGTAACAGCGACTCCATCGCGAAAATATTTGAAGGCACAAGAAATGAAAAAACAGTTGCATCATCACTCGGACGAAACATAGAATGTATTAACCCTATTTTTTTTGTAGGGTAACCATAACCGCCCATTGGCACACCATCCGTGGCCCAATCCGTTTTTCGCTGGAATGTATAGGGACCTTCTCCATTTTTTCTCTGCTGTTCTTTAAAAGTTTTCACGATTAATTTCATCGCTTCAATCCAGTCTTTATCAAACGGAGTTGTATCTCCGGTTGCTTTCCAGTAACCGTAAGACAATCTGATCGGATAGCATAAACTGTCAATCTCCCACTTACGTTCATGGATACCCTCCCTCATATCCGTAACGTCAGTTGCTTTCCACTCACTGACCTTTTTTTCGTCTTTATAAAATGCGTTTGCATAAGGGTCTTTCAAAATACATTTTGTTTGCCACCGGATAACTCCTTGAATCAGCAACTGCAGGTTTTTATCTTCCTTTATCAATGTAAGATAAGGCCAAACCTGCGCGGAACTGTCGCGTAGCCACATCGCATCAATATCGCCGGTAATCACATAAGTATCGGGTTTCCCGTTGACCATTTCAAAATCAACGGTTGTATCTAATGTATTTGGGAAACAATTTTCAAAAAGCCACGCAATTTCTTTGTTGCCGATGTTTTTCTTAATGGTACTTATAGTATTCTCAACCGCAAAGCTTTTGAATTTCCTTTTCGATTCGGCAACCCGCACTACAGGAAAATCATCTGAAAAAGCAAAAGAATTTTTCCTGATAAAAAAACCTGCTGACGCCAGTGATGTGTGCTGAATGAATTTTCTGCGCTGCATGTTAGTAGTCAATTGTAAATGGTCAATATAAGTTGCGTAACTTAATAAGCTAATAAATTAGTTCCCTACTCTTAACCCTCACTCCACATCCACTTTTTTCTTAATCACTGATCCTTTCCTCGTTTCCATCAAAAATTTTCTTTCATTGATGATATACCCGTTTCCTTTTTCACAAAAATGCACTTTCAGGTTTTCAATGCTTATTGGGTTACCATCAGGGATATCTGCAATGTTCGAATGAAGAATATTTTGCCCGTCAATGATTATCACGAGGCCGCTGCCAATTGCTTCCATTTTATTTCCTTCCGTTACAAGCATACCCGTGTCTTCGCTCAGACCAATGCCAATGCAGGATGGATTGGTGGCTATAGCTTGCGCCAGCCGGTTGAATCTCCCCCTTTTTTCAAAGTGCGAATCAATGATCACGGTATTAATAAATCCCAATCCGGTAGTCATTTTTACTTCCCCTTTCAGATGAGCACGCACAGCGCTACCTTCATAAATCATGGTGCTGCTCATGGCCATTGCGCCAGCCGATGTGCCTGCGATTACAAAATTTTCTGCATGATAACGGCGATGAAGAATTTCCAGGAGATTAGTACCGCCAAATGTAGCGCTCAACCGCATTTGGTTGCCCCCGCTGAACATAACTGCATTGCATAACCGAAGGCGATCAAGATATTCTTCTTTGATCGCATCTTCGCGATTGCGTATATGCATAAGCCCAATATTGGTGCAGCCTATTTTTCCGAATGCATCCAGGTAATTGTTGCCTACTTCATAGGGAATTGTAGAAGCTGTAGTAATCACCTCGATATGAGAGAGTGGGCCTCCGGCTTCTTCCACAATGCGGCGCAAAATTCCCAGTTCAAAAAAATTCAGATTGCCTTTATGTATATCGCCGTTCTCAGACGAACCTTTATCTTCCGCACCACCAATCGCAATCAATTTTCCCACCGGTAAAGACATTCGATTTGGGTTTAGTATCAAACAAAAATAACGGAAATGAGCAACAAGAATTGCTTTGAAAATATTTTTATGCCAGCGACTGAAGATTGTTTATAGAACATCGTTATGATAGGCCGAAAATTTTAGCAGAATTTTTTTTATTAGAAATAACCTACAAAAACACGATCAAAATTTCAGACAAAAGAAACAAATCAACTCGATCTCGATCTTCTTTTCCTCCATAGACGCAGCATTTGTGCGATGATAGCAAAGAATATGAGAATAAGTCCAACGTAGAAGCCCTTATTGAAATATTTGTTTTCTCCCAGCACAAAAAAGGCTAACAAGATGCCGTAAACAGGTTCGAGGTTGTAGCTCAGGTTTGCTGTGAATGCAGAAATCCTTTGCAGGGCTTTCATAGAAAGGTTGAATGCAAGCACGGTACACAGCCAGCTTAAAATAAGCAGCCAGAGCCAATCGTGCAGATTAGGGAAAAGATAGCCGGTTGGGAATAATCTTAAGTAAATAGGGAGCATCAAAGTAAGAAAGATAAACCCTCCGCTCAACTCATATCGTGTTACAGTGTCAGCGGCTATTCTTTTGAGAAGTACTTTATTCAGAATCGGGAAGATACTTGCCAGCAAAGCAGAGAGCAGACCAATAATAATACCTGTTTTATAATTGGGATCAAAATGAAAAATAAAGTAGATCCCAAAAATCATCAATAATCCCAATAGCAATTCAATAATATCTACCTTAACCCGAAATATCAGAGGTTCTAAAAAAGCAGTAAAAAACCCAATCGCTGAAAAACAAACCAATGCAATGGAAACATTCGAATATTTTATGCTTCCATAAAAACTTACCCAATGCAATGCGGCAATGGAACCAATCCCAAAAATTTTTATACTATCCTTAAATGAAATTCTCTGAGATTTTTTTTGAAAAAAATATATTACCCATAACGAGACTGCTGAAATCATTAACCGGTACCAAACCAGCAGGCCTTCATTGAGCATAATAAGCTTACCTAAGATACCGGTAAACCCCGCCAGGAAAACAGCAATATGCAACTGGATAAATGCTTTCTTCATGAAGAGAACAAAGAAAACAAAGAATATTGAAATTGGGAACTAATAGTAAGCTTGAAAAAGAGAGCAGAATTTATTTATTCGCCACCGATCATTACTTCTTTATTAAAAGGATGCATCTGAAGGCTTGCCGTTTTTTTTACCCGGTTTCGGTAATTTTTGAAAAGGCTTTGCCAGCGGAGATTCAGGACGCCAAGTATACCTTCTTTGATAATGCCTTTATTCATTTTTGAAGACCCGAATTTTCTATCTTCAAAAACAATAGGCACTTCTTTGATCCTGAAACCCAGTTTCCATGCCGCAAATTTCATTTCTATCTGGAATGCATAACCGACAAAATGGATTTCGTCGAGGTTTATTGTTTCCAGCACTTCTCGTTTATAACAAACAAAGCCAGCAGTAGGGTCGTGCACGGGCATCCATGTTATAAGGCGCGTATAAAGTGAGCCTCCTTTCGACAAAAGTACGCGATCCCTTGGCCAGTTTACATTGCCACCGCCTTTTACATACCGGGACCCAATCGCAACATCAGAGCCAAAATATTTGCATGCCTCATATAACCTCTGAAGGTCTTTGGGATTATGGGAGAAATCAGCATCCATCTCAAAAATGAATGCATATCTTCTACTGATAGCCCATTTAAACCCATGTATATATGCTGTCCCAAGCCCTGCCTTTCCTTTCCGCTGCTCAAGGAATAATTGCGTGGGATATTTTAGCTGAAGTGATTTCACTATTTCTGCTGTACCATCGGGCGAACTATCATCAATTACGAGTATGTGAAAACCGAAATCAACTGAAAATATAGCTTCCAGAATATTGGCTATATTTTCTTTTTCGTTATAAGTTGGTATGATAACTATTTTTTCCAATGGCTAACATAATATCTGTAAAGGTAAATATAAGATTTTTAAACCACAGCTTACACTCATTCTATGAAAGTAGTTTAAGCCTTCTTTAACATGGTACGGTTAAATATTTCTGTAAGTTTTTGCTTAGTGTGAAGTGGAAAATCACCTTTCATCATCCAATCGTAATATTGAGGCTCGGCCTTAAGGACATCAGCTACTGTCCTCCCTTTATGTTTTCCAAAATTAAATATTTCTATTCCATTTTCAAATATAAATCTTCTTGCAAAGTCTACCACCGGCTCTTCACCGATGAATTTCAGGATGCTCTCCACATTATTGCCCAATTGTGTGTATTTCTGTACCTGAGCTTCCAGTACTTCCCATGTGGCTGCCGCATCTATCTCAGCGCTGTGCGCTCCGTCCAGGATTTTATTGCAGTAAAATTTGTAGGCCGCACTTAAAGTACGCTGCTCCATCAAATGGAATATTTTCTGAACATCGATCAATTTGCGACCTGTGCAATCAAACTCCATACCTATGCGCAGGAATTCCTCTGCCAGCATAGGAATATCAAAACGATTAGAATTGTAACCTGCGAGATCACAGTTTTCAATAAATTGCTTCAACTCATTAGCAACCTGTTTAAAAGATGGGGCATCTTTGACCATTTCATTGGTAATCCCATGTACCTCCGAAGACGCAGGTGGAATAGGCATTTCCGGGTTTATCAATTTACGTTTTGATATTTTTTTCCCTTCGGGCATAACCTTAACGATTGCTATTTCAATGATACGGTCGCTTGAAAGGTTTATGCCGGTAGTTTCCAGGTCAATTACCGCAAGTGGCTTTGTTAATTGTAACATTATGTATTCTAATTTTAAAAGCAGTTATGCAAGTTTTGGGTTACCTATGGCCTGAAAAACAGATGAATCAAGCTCGCAAATTTATATATTATGCGCCTTAAAAATCATTAGAGTTTTGAAGGATTTATTACCATTTTCCCAAAAAGTATTTGACGAGCAATGTTTTGACCATGTGTTTCAGCCACCATAGATAACTAAGCAATTCTAATACCGCAAATTAGCTTCCAAAAGATTATTTAATGAACCTGCGAGTAGGATAAGTCATTTTATTGTCTGTCAATTGCCATAATGTTTGAACTATACAAAAAAGCAGGATTCACATTAGCGGAACAGCTTTAGTTGTTAAAAGTATTCAACCTCAACTGATTGTCAAAAAATACTTATTTTTATAAGCTATATGCTTGCATTTATGGCTTTTTTATGTTTACTTTATCTTTTGATTGCAACGCAAGTTCTCTATCCTTTGACATCTACCGTCACTCTATTTTATTTAAGTTATCTTTAATCCGCTCCTTTGAATTTCCTGGTGCATTTTTCATCAGGCAATTTTTTAACTTTAAATACCCACAAAAATGAAAAGGAGAATTTTGACCATCGCGCTAATTGCAGTTGCTGCTTTTGCTGTTAGTTCATGCGCCAGCCAGCGAGGCGGGTGTAAAGCTACGCAAGGATTTCTTGGTTATGGCAGCCGCTGATTTTTATAAAAAAACAGGAGCAAATTTACAGGTTATCATTGTTGATAACCTTTTTCATTTCCATACAAGCACAATCATCCCAAAAAAAATTAGACTCGCACCCAATAAGATTTTAGGAGTTAATGGTTCTTTTAAAAAAAGAAATGCAAGCAACATTGTAAACAAAAGGCTTCCTTTATCTATTGCGCTCACCTCAGCCACTTTCCCTATCTGCAATGCCCGGTAATAGAACAGCCACGATAAGCCTGTTGAAGTAGCTGATAATATCAGAAACAGCCAGTTGTTCCTGGAAAACGTTTGTACATGACTGGTAGTTCCCTTAAAAAAAACCACACCCCACGTTATTAGCAATACAATTGTCGTTCGGATAGCTGTTGCCAAATCTGAATCCACATTTTTTAACCCAGCTTTGGCGAAAATAGCTGTGAGGGCTGCAAATAACGCAGACAGCAACGCATATAATACCCATGACGATGAATTACTCATAATAAATTATTGGTTGAACTCCTGCTCAGGATTAAATCCGCTTACTTTTCCCTGCTGCCACAGTTTAAATTCCTTCTTATAATTTTCTTCATTTCTCCGTTTCAAATCCTCTGGATCTAGCTTGCTCAAATCAGGTTTTCCGGCATTTACCCATGCTGTGAACCAGAAATCAGCTGTCTCCTTAATTGCTTCTCGTATCTGGCGTTCAACCATTCCGTTCAGTGCCTCATGGTATTTTTTGGCATACTCATAACTGTGGACAGGGTCATTGAATTTATTTTTTACAATATTGCCAGTTGAATCTGTTCTATAAATTTTCTCTATGGGAAATGTTTCTTTGAGCTTGCGGTCAACTGCCAATAAAGTATCAGCTTTTTTGAATGAAGCCTGCACCATACTCCAGGTTTCTTTGGAAATATCCTCAATATATTTTGCTTCTCTGGTATGAAGGTTGTAATTTTTACCGAATAATTCGGGTAACTGGCCTTCAAAAAAAGCATGTATTCCTTTTTGATTGGTAAGCTGGCCGTCATGGTTTAAAGAAGTATGCAAAGGCATATTTGCATCGCCAATATAATGGGCAAGATTTGCCGCAAGAAAAATTATTTCTGTCTTTCTTTTTCCCTGAAATGCCTTTGTCAGCTTTTGTTCCATTTGTAGTATATACCAGGGCAGGCTACCTGCTTTCTGCAAAACCGAATCGCTATATTTTGCTTTTAGCTGTTGCATATTTGATGGTAGGCTATCTATTGTATTTACGCCAAAAACTTCCAGATTGATATAATGCCGCGGGCCTTCTGCCTTATCATTCAAAGTATATTTTCTTAGATCCGGGGCTACTGATTCTTCGGTTATAAAATCGATATGATTATAAAAAAAAGGACGCATTTCTTCAGGCAATGCAAAAACTGCTGCGTGATTAATGTGCTGGTGGCCCCAAGAACCCCATGCAAACACAAAGGAAATGCTTGCCAGAAAAATAACTCCAGTAGAAAGTATTTTTTTTACCCTAACCTGCTTCATGTGTTGAAATTTGTAAGTTAATGAGCAAACTTAATGCAGAAAATATTTCTAACATCGGAACAATCATTATAGAAATCAAAACGATACAAAAGCAAAAAAACCTTTTAAGCGATGTATTTAGGCTCAAAAGGTTTTTTAAAAAGAATTCGTTTTTTTAAACTACTAGGTAGCCCAGGCTTTATCCCCTTTCTTATAAGGAATGCAACCTTCATATCTTCCGGGCACTGCAACATAACGCAAGGCTTTTGTGGCACCAATCTCAGAGCTGAAATAGCCCCATAAAGTCAATTCCTTCATCATGCGGAAATAGTGGGCTGGGTCTTCCGGCTTCTTCTTGCCAGTATAATCCTTTTGTTCTTTATCAAGGTCAACAAGCAAATCATGGCGTTGCTTTTCATCAGACTCAATGAAAGATTTGCCATTCTTTTCTTTACTGGCTGCGTCTAATTTCTGCATCCCATCCAGAAATATTTTCTGGTCTTTATCCTCATAGCAATCATTCACGATTGTCTTCATAAAATCACCGATCTTAGCCGCTTTTGCACCTGGGGAAGAAGCAGTATTGGGCAAAATTGTTTCACCCACTTCATCTAAAAAAGAAATATCATTGGGCGTGAGATTAAGACTTGCACCTAACTTGCTATCTCCGGTTTTACAGCCCGATAAAAAAGTCTCAGCGCCTATAATGGTACCACCTAACAACAGCGCAACACTTGATAAAGCTTCCCTTCTGTTCATAAATTAAAATTTTCTTATTGTTATAAAATTAAATTTTCTATTGCTAATACCGAAATAAAAAATCAATAATTAATGTGATGACTCATATATTTCCTTTCTTTAATTCCTCTACTGCAAAGTTTGCGGCGCGAGCTGTCAATGCCATGTAAGTAAGTGATGGGTTCTGGCATGCACTGCTTGTCATGCAGGCACCGTCAGTCACGAAAACATTTTTTGCATCCCAAACCTGGTTGTTTGCATTGAGCACCGATGTTTTGGGATCCTTGCCCATTCTTGCAGTACCCATTTCATGAATGCCCTGGCCAATAGCATACACTTTGCTGTCCCATGTTGTGATATTTTTTACCCCTGCTACTTCAAACATAGATACAATTTCTTTGATAATGTCTTTGCGCATTTTCAATTCATTCTCTTTCAGTTCCGCATCCATTGCAAGCACAGACAAGCCCCATTTATCTTTTACATTTTTATCAAGCGAAATCCTGTTTCCATGATAAGGTAAGATTTCACCAAATCCTGTTGCACCAATATGCCACGCACCAGGTTCTGTCAATGCTTCTTTGAAATCTGCGCCCACATTGAGCTCTGCAATATCCCGGCTCCATCTTTCGCGACTTGCGCTTCCCTGGTAACCATAGCCGCGGAGAAAATCTCTTTTATCTCCATACAAATTTGCAAACCGGGTGATATAAAATCCATTGGCTCTTCTGCCGTAATAATATTTGTCTTCAAAGCCTTCTACCAAACCAGCCGCTCCCAACATGTAATGATGATCCATCACGTTATGACCAAGCTCTCCACTGCTGCTTCCCAAGCCATCTGGCCAGATATTCGTAGCGGAATTCATGAGTATCCATGAACTATTGAGCGTGGATGCATTTACAAAAATAATCTTTGAATTGAACTGATATGTTTTATTTGTTTCCGCATCGAGCACGTCAACACCTGTTGCCTTCTTCTTTTCCTTATCATACAATACTCTCGTAACAATGCTCCATGGCCTCACTGTTAACCTGCCTGTTTTCAGAGCCGCAGGCAATGTGGAAGATTGTGTGCTAAAATAACCACCAAAAGGGCAGCCTTCCCAGCAACGATCCCTGAACTGGCATTTTGTTCTGCCCGGGATTTCCTGAGTAAGATTGGCAACGCGGCCTATTACCATATGACGTTGTTCTTTGTAAAAATTTTTTATCCTCTCCGCAACATCTTTCTCTACACAATTCAAATCCATTGGCGGCAAAAATTTCCCGTCTGGCAAATGCGCCAATCCTTCTTTAGACCCGCTAATACCGGCAAATGTTTCAACATAATCATACCATTTCTCCAATTCTTTATACCGTATGGGCCAATCAACAGCAATCCCATCTTTCGCATTTGCCTCAAAATCAAAATCGCTCCACCGGTAACTTTGCCTGCCCCATAATATCGAACGCCCCCCTAATTGGTAAGAACGCCACCATGCAAAAGGTTTCACTTTCACATACGGGCTTTCTTTTTCTTTTACCCAATAATCCTGAACCTGTTCTTGAGCAGCCGTGCCATACATTGCCCAGTCACGCGAAATATTTGGATTGTCTTTTTTGTATTGAGCAGTGACCCTTCCGCGATGTTTAAAATCCCAAGGATCATAATTTGCTGTTTTATAATCTTTGACATGCTCAAAATTTCTTCCGCGTTCCAGCATAAGTACCTTCAAACCTTTTTCTGTTAATTCTTTAGCAGCCCAGCCGCCGCTAATTCCTGAGCCAATCACAATAGCATCAAACGTGTTTTGCGCATTTGCTTTGTTGTTTATATTTAATGAATCAGGCATTTTTTATTTACAATTTAAGATATTAGAAGCCCTCAATTCAGCTATACATGATTGCCAGCGATTATCATTTGCTAATTAAGCATTTGCTAATTTTTATTCGTACATGCGCATTTTTCACTTCTATAAATTTCCTTTCTTCAATTCCTTAACTGCATAATCTGCTGCTCTTGCGGACAGCGCCATAAATGTTAGCGAAGGGTTTTGCGTGCTTGTTGATGCCATGCATGCCCCATCAGTTACAAATACGTTTTTGCAATTGTGAAATTGGTTCCATTTATTCAATAAAGACGTCTTGGGATCTTTACCCATTCTGCATCCACCCATTTCGTGTATGTCAAGACCAGGTGCTTGTTTGCTGTCGGACTGATTAATATTTCTGCAGCCTGCTTTGTCGAGCATGCCTGATGTTTCATTTAGAAAATCTTTCATTGACTTCTCATCATTATCATCGTACCCAACCGACATGATTAATTGCGGGATATCCCATGCATCTCTTTCGTCTTTGCTTAAACGAACATAATTAGTTTCTTTGGGGATTGTTTCTCCCTGCATCATTGCATAGATGCCCCAATCGCCCGCTTCTGAAATTGCTTCTTTATAACTCCCTCCAATTTCGGGCTGGTCACCTGTAACATTTGCATTCCCACGCGAAGCGCTGAAATGCACCATATAACCCCTAAGAAAATCTGTCTCCTGCTTATATACATTTCTGAAATTCGGCATCATCGGCTGAGTTGGCCTTCGGCCATAATAATATTTATCCATAGGCCCATCGTAAGAAGCGCTAACAGTTCCGCGATAATTATGAAAGCAGATATATTTTCCAAGCAAGCCGCTATCATTCCCAAACCCATTGGGGAACCGATTAGATGTCGAATTTAGCAAAATGAGATTTGAATTCAGGCAGGCAGCGTTCACAAAAATTATTTTAGCATAATATTCAGTCATCTGTTTTGTGTGCGCATCAACAACTCTAACTCCAGTTGCTTTATTTTTTTTATCGTCGAATATAATGGAATGAACCACAGAGCCCGGAAGCAATGTTAAGTTCCCTGTTTTTTGTGCCCAAGGGATAGTGGATGCATTAGAACTGAAATACCCGCCAAACGGGCAACCTCTTTCGCACAGACTTCTTGCTTGGCACTGGTTACGGCCTTGCTTCAAATGAATTGGCTTCGGAACAGTGAGATGTGCGCAACGGCCTTGCACAACATAGCGATCTTTATAAGCAGCCATTATCTTTTTCTGAACTTCTTTTTCTATGCAATTCATTTGCCAGGCTGGCAAAAACTCTCCGTCAGGCAAAGTTTCTACTCCGTCTTTATTGCCACTGATGCCAGCGAAAATCTCCACATGCGAATACCAGGGTGCAAACTCTTCATAAGTAAATGGCCACTCTACCGCATAGCCATCTCTACCCGGGCCGGCAAAATCAAATTTGCTCCAGCGCTGGGTTTGCCTCGCCCACAATAATGATTTTCCCCCTACCTGATAACCGCGAATCCAATCGAAAGGTTTTTCCTGAATGTATGGATGCTCTTTGTCTTTCACAAAAAAATGCTGCGAAGTTTCATTGAATGCATAACACCTGTCGACAATCGGGTTGTCTTTCCTTACGCTCAAAGGTAATTTTCCCCGGTGCGCAAAATCCCAGGGATTTTTTGTTGCAGTGGGATAATCTTTCAAATGAACCACATTTCTCCCTCTTTCCAGCATAAGCGTTTTCAGCCCTGCATCGCACAATTCTTTTGCTGACCAGCCGCCACTGATGCCAGAACCTACAACTATCGCATCATAGGTGTTTTTTTCAACACCGCCAGAGTTGATATTTATTTTAGTGGTGTCACCGGGCATTTTTTATTTTTATTTTATGATTTCAAATATTAGGTTATACGTGAATGTCAGGAACTTTATTTGCGCACTACCGCATTTTCATAAATTGCCTTTTTTCAACTCTTCCACTGCATAATTGGCTGCGCGTGCAGTCAACGTCATATACAAAATGCTTGGGCTCTGATTGCCAGTACTGGTCATACACGCGCCATCTGTTACAAAAACGTTTTTGCAATGATGAAGCGCATTCCATTTATCCAGCATAGATGTTTCCGGGTCATTCCCCATTCTGCATCCGCCCATTTCATGTATGTCGAGACCGGGCGCTTGTTTGCTGTCGCTATGCTCAATTTTTTTTACGCCAGCCTTTGATAACATTTCTTCTGTTTGCACAAAAAAATCTTTCAATAATTTCTCATCGTTATCGTCATAACCAACAGAAGTGACCAATAACGGAATGCCCCATTGATCTTTCTCATCTGTGCTCAAACGCACGTGATTGGCTTTTTTTGGAATGGTTTCACCCTGTAAATATGCATATACATGCCATGGGCCAGGCTCTGTCATAGCTTCTTTAAAATTGACGCCAATCTGTTCGGGACAACGATCACTATCACCTCTTTCACGATAGGCGCCTGCGTATGTCGTGAACCCTCCGGCAAAATCCGTGTCTTGTTTATGAAGATTCCTGTAATTTGCAATAATGGTATCTGTTGGATTTCTACCGTAGATATATTTATCCTCAAACCCATCAATAATTCCATTTATCCAGCCCCTGTAATTATGAAAGCAGACATATTTTCCAAGGAAACCACTGTCGTTCCCCAATCCATCCGGAAATCTTTTTGAACGGGAGTTCAACAATATCAAATTGCTGTTTAATGTAGAGCCATTTACAAAAATTATTTTAGCAAAAAATTCTGTAGCCTGCTTTGTTTCTGAATCTATCACATGCACACCGCTTGCCCTTTGCTTTTTTTCATCGTAGATAATAGAATGCACAACAGAAAAAGGGCGTATGGTTAAATTACCTGTTTTTTCAGCCCAAGGCAATGTGGATGAATTGGAACTAAAATAGCCACCGAACGGGCAACCCCGCATGCACAAATTTCTTGCCTGGCATTTGCCCCGGTTCTGGTCAAGATGAATTTGATCAGGTTTTGTCAAATGTGCCCATCTCGCGTGAACCAGAAAACGGTTGCCATAATTTTTGAGGATACTTTCTTTAAGATGCTGTTCCACGCAGTTGAGTTCAAACGGGGTAAGGAACTCTCCATCAGGCATTGCTTCCAACCCATCTTTATTGCCACAAACGCCTATAAACTTTTCCACATGAGAATACCACGACGCCACATCTGCATAGCGTATCGGCCAATCCCAGCCATAATCAAATCGCTTTGGCCCGTTAAATTCAAAATCGCTCCAACGTTGTGTGCACCTGCCCCAAGTCAATGATTTGCCTCCTACCTGGTAACCGCGGATCCATTCAAATGGTTTCTCCTGAACGTAAGGGTGATCCTTATCTTTTACAAAAAAATGCTGGTCATCTTCGCCATAACCTGCTGCCTTAGAGATAAGGGGGTTTTGCTTTACGGTGTCGTTAGTTATCCTTCCTCTGTGTTTTAATTCCCACGGATCGAGAGAAGCTGTTGGATAATCTTTGATATGCTCTACCGGTCTTCCTCTTTCCAGCACTAAGGTCTTTAAGCCTTTTTCGCATAATTCTTTTGCAGCCCACCCACCACTGATTCCTGAGCCAATCACAATTGCATCATAAGTGTTTTTCTCAACACCTGCTGAATTAATATTTATTTTTGAAGAATCGCCGGGCATGACTGATATACAATTTCTAATATTCGGTTATATCTCACTGTTAGTTTCCAGTCTGTAATTTTGGGTTCATTTGCTCTGCACTCGTAGCTAATTACTAACAGCTTTTTTTAAGATTTGCCAACCCTATCAAATATTCCCTTTCTTCAATTCTTCTACAGCATGGTTGGCTGCACGGGCAGTAAATGCCATGTAGCCAAGTGAAGGATTATGGCAAGCTGCCGAAGTCATAAAAGCCCCATCAGTAACAAAGACATTTCGGGCGTCCCAAACCTGATTGAATTTATTGAGCACAGATGTTTTAGGGTCTTTCCCCATTCTCGCGGTGCCCATTTCATGAATGCCACGGCCGAGATATGCATTTCGGTCATGCCCTTTTACATTTTTCACGCCGGCAGCCTCCAACATTTCTATTGCATCTGCCTGCATGTCTTTGCGCATCTTTAATTCATTTTCTTTCAGCTCCACGTCGAACGACAAAACATTCAAGCCCCATTTATCTTTTTTATTTTTATCAAGTGTGATTTTATTTTCGTGATAGGGCAGTGTTTCTCCAAAACCACCAATACCCATTGTCCATGAGCCCGGCTCAGTCAGTGCTTCTTTGAAATCAGCGCCAATGCTAAGCTCAGCGATTTCGCGGCTCCAACCCTGTCGGCTGCCGCCGCCCTGATAACCAAACCCACGCAGGTAATCCCTTTTATCGCCAAATAGATTTCTGTACCTGGGAACATAAATACCATTGGCTCGGCGCCCGAAATAATATTTATCCTCATAGCCTTCCACTTGGCCTGAAGCACCGACATCCAAATGATGATCCATTACATTATGGCCAAGTTCGCCACTGCTGCTACCCAATCCATCGGGCCAGATATCCGTTGCAGAATTCATAAGTATCCATGCACTGTTGAGTGCGGATGCATTTACAAATACAATTTTCGATTTGTATTCATAGGTCTTATTTGTTTCAGCATCCAGCACTTCAACACCAGTTGCTTTCTTCTTATCCTTATCATACAGAATTTTTGTAACGATTGACCATGGGCGAACTATAAGATTGCCTGTTGCCACTGCTGCAGGAAGCGTAGATGATTGTGTGCTGAAATAGCCGCCAAACGGGCATCCCAGCGAACATTTATTCCTGAACTGACAGGCAGTTCTACCTGGAATTGCTACTGTAAGATTTGCCGTGCGGCCAATGACCATAGTCCGCATTCCCTTATAGTGTTCCTTGATTCTTGCCGCCACGTCTTTTTCCACGCAAGTCATATCCATTGGTGGCAGAAACTCGCCATCAGGTAATTGTGGCAATCCGTCTTTGTTACCACTAATACCAGCGAATTTTTCTACATGACTGTACCATGGCGCGATTTCGTTATAACGAAGAGGCCAGTCAACAGCAATCCCGTCTTTTGCATTTGCTTCAAAATCATAATCGCTGAGGCGATAGCTTTGTCTTCCCCACATCAATGAGCGGCCTCCGACATGATAGCCCCGAAACCAATCAAACCTCTTTACTTCTGTATACGGGCATTCAGAATCTTTAGCCCAATAATCAAGGTTTGTCTCGCTTAAAGGATAATCCCTTTTCAGTACAGGATAATCTTTAATCATTTGCTGCGTGCGGCGGCCACGGTGCGGATAATCCCAGGCTTCTTTGGTCGCGTTCACATAATCTTTAACATGAACGATATCTCGCCCACGCTCAAGCATCAGCACTTTCAGTCCCTTTTCCGTAAGTTCCTTGGCAGCCCAGCCACCACTAATACCTGAGCCAATCACAATAGCGTCGTAAATATTATCTGCCATGAGTAAGCACAATTTTTATTTATAAAAAATAATACCGATCATAAATTCCCTTTCTTCAACTCGTTCACTGCATGATCTGCTGCACGTGCAGTGAATGCCATATAAGTGAGTGATGGATTTTGACATGCTGCCGATGTCATGAAAGAACCATCGGTAACAAACACATTTGGCGCATCCCAAACCTGATTCCATTTATTCAGCACAGATGTTTTCGGGTCTTTGCCCATTCTTGCAGTACCCATTTCATGGATGCCGCGGCCAAGAAAAGGTTCACTATCTCCACCTTGCACATTTTTTACACCCACTGCTTCGAGCATTTCTTTTGCATCGTTGAGCATATCCTTACGCATTTTCAATTCATTTTCTTTCAGTTCCGCATCGATGGACAAAATATTCAAACCCCATTTATCCTTTTTGGTTTTATCAAGCGTAATTTTATTATCATGGTAAGGAAGCGTTTCGCCAAACCCGCCAAGACCAAAACTCCAGACGCCCGGCTCAGTAAGTGCTTCTTTATATTCTTTCCCGATGGTATATTCCGCAATATCGCGGCTCCATCCATCGCGGCTTGCGCCACCCTGATATCCGAACCCGCGCAAATAATCTCTTTTGTCGCCAAAGAAATTCCGAAAGCGGGGAATATATATGCCATTAGCTCGGCGCCCAAAATAATATTTGTCTTCGTAACCTTCTACCGTACCTCCTACACCAACACCCAGATGATGATCCATCAAATTATGGCCAAGCTCACCGCTGCTGCTTCCTAGTCCATCCGGCCAAATATCTGTTGCAGAGTTCATCAATATCCATGCGCTGTTTAGCGTAGATGCATTCAAAAAAACAATTTTTGCTTTGTAAACATAGGTCTGCATGGTTTGGGCATCCAGCACTTCTACACCAGTCGCACGCTTTTTATCTTTATCGTATAAAATTTTTGTAACGATACTCCAGGGGCGCACTGTAAGATTGCCTGTCTTCAGAGCCGCAGGAAGCGTTGCCGACTGTGTGCTGAAATATCCGCCAAAAGGGCAACCAAACCAGCATTTATCGCGGTACATGCACTGCCTGTCGTTATGCTGAACGGTAGCATGTGCACATCTTCCAATAATAATTTTACGTGAGCCGCTAAAATGCTGTTTGATTCTTCCGGCCACATCTTTTTCCACACAATTCATTTCCATTGGCGGCAGAAACTCACTGTCCGGCAACTCAGACAATCCCTCTTTTGAACCGCTTATACCCGCAAATTTTTCAACGTAGCTGTACCACGGTTCGATATCTTTGTAACGCACAGGCCAATCTACAGCAATGCCGTCTTTTGCGTTTTCTTCGAAATACAGATCGCTCCATCGGTAAGTCTGACGACCCCAGAGCAAAGACCGTCCACCTACATGGTAACCTCGGAACCAGTCAAAACGTTTCACTTCGGTATAAGGAGAATCCTTATCGCTTGCCCACCATGAAAGGTTTCTTTCGTTCAGCGGATAATCTCTTTTGAGATTGGGATAATTTTTTATCATCTCCTGTGTGCGCTCCCCACGATGTGGGTAATCCCAGGATTCCTTACTTGCCTCCGTGTAATCTTTTACGTGCACAATATCCATCCCTCTTTCAAGCATAATTGTTTTCAATCCTTTCTCCGTTAATTCTTTTGCAGCCCAGCCACCACTGATGCCAGAGCCAACCACAATTGCGTCATACACATTATCTGCCATGATTTAGTATTTGTTTTTATTTAAAAAAATCTTGACTTAGCTTTCCTGACTTCGGACAACAGTCACACATCACATATCTGAATTGCTTTTCTGAGCGAGGCCACTTTATCTTGCGCAGCGGGTATAAATTCCTGGGCAACATATCCTTTATAGCCGGTTTCAATAATCGCTTTCATGATAGCTGGATAATAGAGTTCCTGAGAATCGTCGATCTCATGCCTTCCCGGAACACCCCCTGTATGGTAATGCCCGATGTATTGATAATTTTCCCTGATAGTTCTGATTACATCACCTTCATCAATCTGCATGTGATAAATGTCATACAACAATTTAAAATTTGAAGAGCCAATGCGTTTGCAAAGTTCAACGCCCCATTTTGTGCGGTCGCACATATAATCCTTATGATCAACCTTGCTGTTCAGCAATTCCATGTGGATGGTGATGCCATTTTTTTCTGCAATAGGCAATACTTTTTGTATCCCTGTTGTACAATTATCTAACCCTGTCCAATCATCCATCCCATTGCGGCTTCCGCTGAAACAGATAACATCTTTGTACCCTGCTTTTACCATCAATGGGATGATATCAAGATATTCCCTGATCAATGATTCGTGATTTGCTTTATCGTTCCATCCTTTTGTGAGGCTAACGTTTCCTGCTATATAGCACATGGAACTATAGATGCCGTATTTCTGCAGCGTGGGCCAATCATTTGGCCCCATCAGATCTATGGCATTAAAGCCGATATCTTTTACAGCTTTGCACAATTCTTCAACTGTTAGAAAATCGTAAGTCCACTGACATACTGAATGATTGATATTTCCTTTCAAGGGAGATTGTTTTTTTTGTCCTGCAAATGAATGCGAAGGTAGCATCCCCGCTACACCCAGTGCCGCCGTCCCTGCAACAATATTTTTGATGGCACTGCGTCGAGAATGTTTGTTTGACATGAATTCAATCGTTGAAAAAGCAAATTACGAAAAACTACTTGCTTTGTCAGCACCAAAATATTTTTATTCGCTTATGGTTTGATGAATGGCAAAACAAATAATCATTTATTATATACAATCCATTTATGCAGGCACAGTGTTTACCAGTATCTGTTTCTTTTTTCCCCGCATATAAAAAAACAAACCTGCAAAAGCAACGATAAGGATTATCGGTATGATTAAAGTCGCATTCAGAATTTCCGGGCCTGCTGCTTTTTTCGCTTCGCCAAGAGCATTTGCAAATTCAGAACCCGCAGGGGCATCCGTATATTGTTTTATATCTGCACCAGCGGGCAATTTGCCTGCTAGCAATCTGTCAAAATAACCTCCCATAAATATCATGTAAAGCGAAACCGCGAACATTCCTGCACCTCCCATCAGGTTCAACCCAACTGCTCCTGTCTTTGGTAAGTTTTCTGAAACGAAACCAATCATAGTTGGCCAGAAATAGCAAACGCCCATCCCAAAAACCAATGCACCAATGAAAATGGTATTTCCTGAAGTGTGGCCAAGCATGTAGAGACCAAGAGCTGCAAGTATTGTCGAGATCAGCAATACGCCCTGCGGCGAAAAGCGATGCACAACAGGACCTGCAAAGGCGCGCCCGACAACCATGACGCCTGTGTCTAACGTAAGTATCAATAATGCATTATCTGTTACATTTTTCAGGAGCACATCAACCCATTGCTCGGTAAACAATTCAGTGATGGCAGTGCCAAACATGCAGATGATCATGAAAACAAACAATGGAGTGAAAAGCGCTTTATACATATCCCCGGTCGAAATGCCTGCCGCAACTCTTTCAGTTACAGGAAAATCCAGTTTCGAAAATAAAAATCCATAAATCAATGTCGGGATAAGCATAGTGCCTACCTCCACCTGCCAACTCACGCCAATTTTATTGAGAAAGAAAACAATCAAAGTGCCTATAACAATTCCACCTGGAAACCACAAATGAAAATGGTTTAGCTTGGTTGTTTTATTGTCAGGGAAAAGTGAAGCCACTAAAGGATTGCATGCCGCCTCAACAGTACCGTTCGCTATTCCAATTAGCAAGGTAGATAAGAATAGACTCCAGTAACCATTTGCAAAAATGGTAAGCACAATGCCGGCAAGATGAAATAAAAATGCAATCACAAGTAGTTTTTTCATCCCGATGATATCAACTACCATACCCCCAATAATAACTGCCAGCGGGAAACCCCAAAATGCTGTAGCAGCAATAGTCCCCAGTTGAGAGGCATCAAGATGAAACTCAGTGCCAAGCTTATTCAGGATGCCCGCTCGAATCCCAAATGAAAGAGAAGTTACTAAAAGAGCTAAACACGCTGCCCAAAAAAGTTTCTGGCGTTGGATGTTAGATGGCATAGCAAGTGGTTTTGGTTTGAAAATATATCGTTAGAAAAATTTCTATTTTAGAAAATCTTTTAGTACCCGTAATGTTTTTTTTCAACCTTATTTAATTTTTTAAAATAGATTCGTAAATGTAATTTTTATTTTCAAATATCCAAACGCATTAATTCTTCATTTGAGAATTTTGAAAAAGATTTTCGTTTTGTTGAAAGCTTATCTCAAATTTGATGAAATCTTTTGCTTCTATAACTGAAAAAAACAAACTCACATGCAAAGAAAATTAAGAATGGGAATGGTAGGCGGTGGCAAGGATGCTTTCATCGGCGCCATTCACCGCATTGCTGCCAATATGGACGGCCTTATTGAATTGGTATGCGGCGCTTTAAGCATTAATCCGCAGATAGCAGTTGATTCAGGCAAAATGCTTTTTCTTCCGGAAGACAGAACCTACCTGAATTTTGAAGAGATGATCGAAAAAGAAAGCAAGCTGTCATCAGGCAAGCGAATGGATTTTGTCACGATTGTTACTCCGAATTTTGCGCACTTCGCACCTGCGATGCTTGCGCTTGACAAAGGTTTCAACGTCGTGATAGAAAAGCCTATTGCCTTCACACTCGATGAAGCAAAGCAATTAAAAAAGAAAGTGCAAGAGACGGGGTTGATATTATGCCTCACTCATACTTACTCGGGTTATCCGCTGGTGAAGCAGGCAAAGCAAATGGTGAAAGATGGCGTGTTTGGAAGGATCAGAAAAGTGTGGGTTGAATATCCGCAGGGGTGGCTTAGCAAGCTTTCCGAAAGAGAAGGTAATGCACAGGCCGCATGGAGAACGGATCCTAAGAAATCAGGCAAAAGCGGATGTATGGGAGATATTGGTACACACGCTGCACATCTCGCGGAATATATTACCGGTTCAAAAATCACAAAACTTTGTGCTGATCTGAACATAATGGTAGAAGGGAGAGCACTCGATGATGACGGCAATGTGCTATTGAAATTTGACAATGGCGCTGCTGGTGCGCTGATGGCATCTCAGGTTGCAGCAGGCGAAGAAAATGCTTTGAGAATACGAATATATGGAGAAAAAGGCGGCTTGGAATGGGCACAGCACGAGCCAAATACTCTAATGATAAAATGGCTCGATCAGCCCGCTCAGATTTTGCGTGCCGGAGGAAACTATGGAGACCGTTTATCGAGCTATGCAACACAAAATTGCCGCACACCGGGCGGTCACCCCGAAGGTTATCTGGAAGCTTTTGGCAACATCTATAGGAATTTTGCGCTCACGCTTTCAGCAAAATTAGAAGGCACAACACCATCCAAAGAAGCACTTGATTTTCCCGGAGTTGATGATGGCATCCGTGGCATGGCGTTTATTGATAGTGTGGTGGCATCTTCTCAGAGCGATAAAAAATGGACAGAGTATGTGATTTAGAGCAATATCATGCAAGATCGCGGAGTCGCAAAGAGAAAAAAATATTTTTAATCATAAAAATCAGGCGTAGTTTTTTTGCGCCGTTTAAAGAAATACATGCAAACAATAAAAGGTCCCGCCATTTTTTTAGCGCAGTTCATGGGCGATGCAGTGCCATTCAATTCATTGAAAACAGTTTGCCAATGGGCAAAGAGCTTAGGCTTCGTCGGTGTGCAAATTCCCACATGGGACTCTCGTTGCATCGATCTGCAAAAAGCTGCTGAAAGTAAGACTTATGCAGATGAGATAAAAGGCATAGTGAATGAAGCTGGCTTGCAGATAACCGAACTTTCCACGCATCTGCAGGGACAATTGGTTGCAGTGCATCCCGCTTATGACGCACAGTTCGATGGATTTGCTCCGGAATCAGTTCATAACAATCCAAAAGCAAGAACCGAATGGGCGGTACAACAATTGAAGTACGCTGCGAAGGCATCTCAAAATCTTGGGTTGAACGCGCATGCAACTTTTAGCGGCTCATTATTGTGGCCAACATTTTATCCCTGGCCGCAAAGGCCGGCAGGGCTTGTAGAGACTGGCTTTAAAGAACTTGCTAATCGCTGGCTCCCCATCTTAAATCATTTTGATGAGTATGGTGTGGACCTTTGCTATGAAATTCATCCCGGCGAAGATTTACATGATGGCATTACTTATGAAATGTTTTTACAGCATACCAATAATCATTCGAGAGCATGTTTATTATTTGATCCATCTCATTTTGTCCTGCAGTGCCTCGACTACAAAGCTTACATTGATTTTTATCATGAGCGCATCAAAATGTTTCATGTAAAGGATGCTGAGTTCAATCCAACCGGGAAGCAGGGTGTGTATAGCGGCTACCAAAACTGGATAGATCGCGCGGGTCGCTTCCGCTCGCTTGGCGACGGCCAGGTTGATTTCAAATCTATATTCAGCAAGCTCACTGCTTATGATTACAAAGGATGGGCCGTGCTTGAATGGGAATGCTGCATCAAACATCCGGAAGATGGGGCAAAAGAAGGAGCCATATTTATCAGAGACCATATCATCCGCACAACAGAAAAAGCATTCGATGATTTTGCTGGAACGGGAAGTGATGAAAAATTTAACCGCAAGCTTTTAGGTTTGTCGTAATTTAGCTTTTCATTTAAAATTAAAAAATCAATTCTCAACTTCCATTCCAGATTATGAAAAAAATATTTTTTATCATTGCATGCGCTGCTTTAGCTGTTGCCTGCGGGAACAGCAGCGAGACAAAAACATCTGATACAAAGGATTCTTCCGCATCGACACCTGCAGCAAGCACCGCGGTAAGTGCCAGTGGAGAAAAGGCCTTGGAGCTGATAGGATCCAGTGATTGCACTACCTGCCACCGGCTTCAAAAGGATGCTGCTGGTGCTGCCATTGGGCCTGCTTACAGCGACGTAGCAGCTAAATATTCTCCGGCAGCAGATTCAACTGTCGACAGACTGGTAAAAAAAGTTATTAGCGGCGGCAGTGGCGTTTGGGGGGCCATACCAATGACCCCGCATCCGGCATTAAAAGAAGCAGATGTCCGAGAAATTGTGAAATACATTCTTACACTAAAAAAATAATTTAAATGAAATATTTATTGCTTGCAGTCGCCGCCTTTTTTACAATGTCAGCTACCACTTCTCCTGAGAAAAACAATTGCACAAATATTCGGCAGCAGAATGTGCTGACCAATGCTGAAAAAAGTGATGGCTGGATTTCCTTATTTGATGGGAAAACCACCAATGGCTGGCACACTTATAATAAAGAAAAAATTGGAAGTGCCTGGCAGGTTGTTGATGGCGCATTGCATTTAGATCCTTCATCAAAAGATGGCGGTGATATTGTCACCAGCAAAGAGTTTAGCAATTTTGATTTAAAAGCTGAATGGAAAATTTCTCCCAATGGAAATAGCGGCATCATATTTCTTGTAAAAGAAGACCCCAAATATGAAGCATCATTTCACACGGGCATGGAAATGCAGGTACTGGATAACAATGGCCATCCGGATGGAAAAATAAAAAAGCACCGGGCTGGTGATCTGTATGATCTGATTTCCTGTTCAAAAGAAACAGTTAAACCAGTTGGCGAATGGAACCAGGTAGAAATTATCGTGAATAGGGGCGACCTGAAACTATTCCTAAATGGCTACAATGTAGTGCACACAACGTTATGGGACGATGCATGGAAAAAACTGGTAGCTGGCAGCAAATTCAAAGAATGGCCTGAGTTCGCCACATTCAAATCCGGCAGAATTGATTTGCAGGATCATGGAAATGAAGTTTGGTACAGAAATATTAAGATAAAAAATTTGTAGTTGTATTAAAGGCCGAAAGCATGAAAAAACTATTTATTTTCAATCCTTTTGACTTTCTAACCTTTTATTAAAATTATGTACAATGAAAATATCAGCCATCATTAAATCTTGCATTGCAATAGTGGTTGTAGCTTTTTGCATTTTTCTAATCAGCGCAAAACCCAGAGAAGAAAAAACACGTGTGCTCATATTTTCTAAGACAAATGGCTTTCGGCATTCAAGCATCCCATTTGGTATCGCAGCGATAAAAAAATTGGGGGCCGAAAATAGCTTTGACGTGGATGCAACAGAAGACTCTTTAGCATTCAATACCGTAAATTTAAAAAAATATTCAACTGTTATTTTTTTAAGCACAACCGGGAAAGTGTTTGGTCCTGATGAAGAAAAAGCATTGCAAATGTTCATTCATAATGGCGGCGGCTTTGTTGGTATCCATGCAGCAACTGACTGTGAGTATAACTGGCAATGGTATGGTGATTTGGTAGGCGGCTATTTCAAGTCGCACCCCAAACAGCAAACTGCAAAATTTATTGTAGTTGATAAAACCCATCCTTCAACAAAAGACCTACCTGATGTGTGGGAACGTTTCGATGAGTTATATAATTTCAAATACCTGAATCCTAATGTGACAGTACTCATAAAAATTGATGAGAAATCTTATAAAGGCGGGGAGAATGGAAATAACCATCCCATGGCCTGGTATCATGAATATGAGGGTGGGCGTGCATTCTACACCGAGCTTGGACATACGGATGAATCTTATTCAGAACCTAATTACCTTAAACATTTACTGGGCGGTATACTTTGGGTGAGTGAAAAAAGGCTTTGAGAAGAAAATAAAATGATACAGAAGCCCTGAAGACGCAAAACCTTCGGGGTTTTTAACTTGATAAATGTACATTATCGAAACTCCACGGCTCGGCCTCCGCGACTGGAAGGACAAGGATACGCCATTATTTGCTGAAATGAATATGGACAAAAATGTGATGGGATTTTTTCCATCGACATTATCCAATAATGAAACAATAACGATGGTCGAAAGAATCAAAAAATTTTTATACGAAAATAATTTTGGTCTATGGGCCACAGAAATAAAGCAGACTAAAGAATTCATCGGTTTTGTCGGGTTATCGATACCTCGCTCTCAAAGTGATTTCACTCCCTGTGTTGAGATTGGTTGGCGCTTAGCGCATAAATATTGGGGCTATGGTTATGCAACAGAAGCTGGTGCCGCATGCCTTGAATACGGCCTCAATGAGCTCAGGCTTAATGAAATTGTTTCTTTCACTTCAGTGCAGAACCTAAGATCAATAAATGTGATGGAAAAAATCGGGATGGAATACGTGAAAAATTTTGAACATCCTTTGATTGAAGATGGTCATAGGCTTAAAAAGCATGTGCTGTATCTGAAGAAAGCCGGGAGCATTTAATTATGAGCCTGCAATATAAATTCAACCAATTACCGAACAATACTTAACCGAAAATCAGATCGATCATATCAAACCTCAGTAGTTCAAATCAGCGGTAGCTTATACCCATTGTGATACTCCTTCATCAAATATTGCTCGTTGATTTTATCGTCGGTAAATTTTTCAGCAGCCTTATCCCAAACCAATTTTTGTCCGCTGCGGAATGTGATGTTTCCCATTTGCGCAACTGTTGCCACATGCGCCCCGGCTTCTATCGGGCAATGCAGGTTATCTGTTTTGCGGGAGCGCACCGCCTGAATAAAATTGACCCAATGCTTATCCACACCATTGTCTGAAACCTTTGCAAGCGGCTTGCTCACTTTTTGCTTGCTGTTTTTTTCTTCCAGCACTTCCCATCCATTACGATCTAAAATCAGCGTAGCGTTGTTCCCGATATATGCAATCCCATGATCGCGTCCGTAAGAACCGTTATCAATGCCCATGGCATGATCCCACACAAGGTTAAAAGTATCAAACTCATACAGCGTCGTCAAAGTGTCGGGTGTTTCCTCATACAAATCAGGGTAAGCAAATTTTCCGCCAAGTGCTGAGATTGATTTAGGAACGTCTGCTTTCATGCCAAGCAATCCGTAATCCAGCAAATGCACGCCCCAGTCTGTCATCAAGCCACCTGCATAATCCCAGAACCAGCGGAAATGAAAATGAAAGCGGCTTGAATTGAAAGACCTCATAGGTGCAGGCCCCAGCCACTTGGCATAATCTACGCCGGCAGGTGGCGCAGAATCAGGAACAACAGGTTGAGGCCTCATCCAGCCCTGATAACACCACACTTTCACCGTTCGGATATTACCTAACTGCCCCGTATACACGAAATCAACCGCATCTTTAAAATGTTGCTGACTGCGTTGCCACTGACCACCCTGAACCACACGGTTGTATTTATTTTTTGCAGCCACCATCGCCCGGCACTCGCCAATAGAATTACCCACAGGCTTCTCCACATATACATCTTTCCCTGCCATACATGCTTCAATCATAATCAATGCGTGCCAGTGATCCGGAGTGCCGATAATCACAACATCAATATCTTTTTGTTCCAGCAGCTTACGGTAATCCGTATACGTTTTTACAGCGGAACTATTCACCTGCAGTTTTTTCAGGTCGGCGAGCCTTTTGTCAAGCACATTCTGATCCACGTCGCACAATGCAATAATGTTGACACCCGGCACATTCAGTGCTCCTGTTACATTTGCCCAGCCCATGCCATTGATGCCGATGGCGCCAATATTTACCTGATCTCCGGGCGAAACCAATTTTCTTAAAGAGGCGAAAGCTTTATTTTCAAAAGCAGAAAGCAGCATGCCTCCTCCTATCAATGCAGATGATTGTTGAATAAAATTTCTTCGGTTGCCCATATATATGAATTTTTACAAGTACGATAAGCTGTGCTTTTTGCCGAATCGCACAAAAGCCACATTCGAGTTAATGGTCATAATCAAATCAGGTTAAAATATTTTTCTTCAGATTTTCAAGGCTTTTGCTGATACTTTCATACACCGGTATCTTCACCTGATCCTGCTCAACAAAAAAGTATTCCATACCTGATTCTTTTTTATACTTGAAAATCTCTTTGTAATTGATTATACCAGTGCCAACCTCAGTAAAAAATTGATCGCCGTTCGTGTCAAATGATGGGTCCTTCTTTTCGGCCATGTCTTTGATATGCCACAATTTGATGCGTCCCGGGTTTTCCTTGATCAGCCTAATTGGGTCGAGACCTGCCCTGGTGACCCAGTAGATATCCATTTCAAAGCTAACAAGCGATGGATCAGTCTCTTTAATAAATATATCAAACCCGGTTTTACCGCCGCCCCAATCTTTAAATTCAAAATTGTGATTGTGATAAGCTAATTTCATACCTGCGCTTTTCACTTCATTAGCCGCTTTATTTAATTTTTCAGCTAATTTTTTATAGTCATCAAGGTTCGTGCGCATGGAATCTATCAGGTATGGGACAACAAAAAAATCGTGCCCGAGTATTGCTGCATCGGCAACTGTCTTTTTCAACTGATCCTCATTGCCTTTAATAAAATAGTCCAGCATCATATAATGTCCGCTGGGAGATTTCAGGTTATTTTTTTTGATGATATCAGCAAATGTTTCGGGAGTGTGCCCAAAAAATTTCCCGTCGCCATAACCAAAAACTTCAACCGAAGTGTATCCGATCTCTGCAACTTTAGCAATTGTTGCACTCGTATCTTTTGATATTTCGTTCCGGAGCGTATAAAGCTGTAAACCTATTAGCTGCTGTTTTTTGAACCACCCATTTCTATCAAGCATCAATCCCGTAGTAGCGAGAGAAGCTTGCTTTAGGAACATACGACGTGATGACATAGCAATTGTTTTGAGGTCAAGTTACGAAATAACAAATAACAACCTTCCTATTAAGAATTTATTTTTACCCAAGCACAACCGGAATACTATTGAGCAGTGAAAATTTTTGTGCTTCTGGCTTTGAGCTTTCTTATTTCAACAACCCATCCTGAATATCATAAAATTCCTATTTTGCGCTTCATAGCGGTAGCCTGTTCCGGAGTCACTAAACCACGTGTGAATCTTTTCAACCCCGCCTCTCCTATTGAGAAAAATAGTCGTTGGAAAACCTTCACTCTTTTCTAATTGAGATAAGCTTTCTCAGAATGCAGTGAATCATTCACAGACATGCCTGTTATCAGGAAAGGATATTTCACATCAACTCTACTCTGAAGACTGCGCAGGCTTTCTTGCGGCTTTTCAAAATCAATACTCCGCTCCTAAGCAAAACCTATTCCTGCAACTCCTTTATTTCAATACTTGTTGAGCAAACCGCTCAGGTAGAACGTCTCATCCATACAATTCGGATACCACGATCCCATAATCTGAATCAGCACTACTTTATTTTTAAACCAGGTGTCATGAATTGAAATTTTCTTCCCATCAATGTCGTTAAACGAAAAATCAAAATACGATCCTCCTTATTTCATTTTTGGTGAGACTGATTTCATCTGGCAATTGTGCGTTCGCATTTCTGCGAGCAACCGGATCTTGTTTAAATATTTGCCGTGAAAATATTAGCCTCCTGAAATGTTATCGCTGTTCACTTTAGCAGTAAATAAAAATCCATGCTCCCAATCGAAACCTGAAAGCCACATTGAAATAGCATCTATGCCTCCTTTTAAAAAAAGATAATCGGCGGTTGGGTTAAGAAAAGTGCCGGTGACATCTCTTGAACCTTGAATCGTTCAGAATGAATTTATTATAATAAATCAAGGTCCAAAGTATAATCACAAGAAGCGAATATTGTTATAAGAGTACTCCCTGCATAAATATAACCGCTACGGAAAAATAAATCACCAAACCAGTTACATCCACTAAAGTTGCTACAAACGGAGCTGATGATACTGCGGGGTCTGCACCCAGTTTTTTTAAAACTATGGGTAGCATTGAACCGCTTAAAGTTCCCCATAATACTACACCTATAAGCGAAAAGCCTACGGTAAATGCGATAAGCAGCCAATGAGGGCCGTATAAATCCCCAATGATATGATGCTGCATAAGTACATGCCAAAGAGCGATTCGAAGAAAACCGATGCACCCCAATATGCTGCCCAGGATAAGGCCGGAGAAGACCTCTCTCCGTATCACCCGCCACCAGTCCGCTAAAGTCACTTCTCCCACAGCCATTGCCTGGATAATCAATGTGGAGGCCTGTGAGCCGCTGTTGCCGCCGCTTGACATAATGAGCGGCACAAAAATGGATAACACAACAGCTTTTGCTATTTCGTCTGCGAAATAGGCCATGGCCGTGGCTGTCAGCATTTCGCTGAGAAAGAGAATAACCAGCCAGCCAATCCTTTTTTTTATGAGCTTGAAGAATGGTATTTCAAGATAGGGCTCAACGAAAGCTTCGGTACCCCCGATTTTTTGAATGTCTTCACTGAACTCTTCGCTCGCAACCCATAGTACATCATCAATGGTTACAATACCCAGCAACTTATTGCTGTTGCTTACAACGGGCAAGGCTACACGATTATTCATTTTAAAAGCTTCATAAGCCTTTTCCTGATCATCATAAGCATTCAATGCAATTACCCTTCTTTCATCCATCAGGTCACTTACTTTTTTTGAAGGGTGGCTGAGTATGAACTCACGTATCCTTATGTCATCAAGCAGTTCGCCTTTATCATTAATTACATAAATAACATCAATCGTCTCGCTATTCTTCCCAACTTTTCGAATGGTTTCCAGCACATCAGCCACAGTATCACGTTCAAAAACATACACATAATCCGGTGTCATCAAACGCCCGACACTATTTTCAGGATAACCAAACAGCGAAAGCGTAATTTTTCTTTCTTCTGGCGACAAAAGTTTTATCCACTCACGGACGATGCTGCTTGGTAATCCTTCCAGGAAATCGACCCTGTCATCTGGTGAAAGTGCATTCAAAAGCTCAGCTATCTTTGCTGGAGGCAGGTCTCTCATTACACGCTTTTGCGTAGGCAGATCCAGAATTTTGAATGTGCTTGCTGCACGGTGAATGCTTAAATTGTCAATGACCTGCTGCTCATATTCCGGATATTCATCAACCAGATGGGCAACATCACTGATGTTCTGATCATCCAGGAACTCTTTTAATGTTGAGATGTCGCTGCTTTGCACGATCTCAAGAAATTGTTCCTCCATTATGGTATTTTCAAATTCCAGTGACATGCTCAAATTTACTATTTAGTATTTAGCAAAACCTTTTTTGTCGTTATGTAATTTTTAATAAATAACCTGTTATGAATTATCCGGTAATTGGATAATGCAGCAATATAAATTATTTTGTGAAGACATTTTGAACTGGATTTTGTTGCTATCAAATGCTGAGCAGGTAATGCTGGATAAATAGATATAAAATGATTTTACCTTTTTTATTTATTTCGGATTCATTTAATAAAGGAAGGGGGGTTTTTACCTCAGAAAATATTGTTGCAGGCACTGTTATAGAAGTGTCGCCGGTGATTGTAATGAGCAAAAAGGATCGTTTATTGCTTGATCAGACTTTATTGCATGATTATATCTTCGAATGGGGAAACAATAAGAACCAGTGTTGCGTTGCTTTGGGCTACATATCAGTTTATAATCATTCCTATCAATCCAATTGTGAGTATGAAATGGATTATGTAGAAGAAATAATCAGCATCAAAGCAATGAGATTAATAAAATCCGGAGAAGAACTTTACATTAATTACAATGGCAATTGGGATGATAAAAAAACATTATGGTTTGATGCTAAATAAATATTGATCTATTCCCTCGATCTTTTAATTACCGGAGCAAATTTAAAAGCTAAATTAATTCCATAGCTGTTTAACTGAACGTTCCCAGCTCCTACTCCTTTCATGGAGATTTTTACATAAGGCTCGACCTGAAATGTTAAATTTTTGCTCAAGCTGGTTTCAAATCCTGCCGATATATTTACCGTTGAAAACCAGAAATCTTGAGGCGAATTAAACTCCTGCACGTACCATCCCGCCCTGCTAGGACTATTGTTGGGGCGACAGAAGTATAAGTAATTTTGTTTTAAAATAACATAAGAAGACAAGCCTCCGTTCACAAAAAAAGTTGTATTCCCCTGAAAGCTGACATCATACCTGAGGTTCAATGGTATTTCAAGCATTTTCACCGATCCGTTTACATATTCAATGCGTAATCCCGCCGGCGGAAGATCACGGGAAAGATGGAAACTTTCATCATCAGCCTGATAATATTTATGGGAATATATGAGACCGGTATTAACGGAAAGCCGGTGTAATAACTGATATCCTAATGTAATTCCGACTCCAGTACCGAGGCGATTTGCATAGTCAGTATGCTTGACTTCCGAAAAGTCCGGTGCAAACGAAACTCCGATCTCAAGTGACCTGTTTGTGTTCAGCGATCTGCTGCTTTTCTTATTTAAATGAACGATATCCTTCAAGTTATTCGCTGACATTTCTGCACGCAATGAAGAATCCTTTATAATAACTGCAGGATGTTTGATTGGTGCAATTAACGTTGATAAATATCTGGGAATATCTTCAGGTGAGGAAATTGCGGTTGATTTGCTTTTATCAGGAGTTTTCTCCTGGCCTGATGAATATTCGCCCTCCGCTGATTTAACAGCCTCGGCTTTATCTGCGCCTTTAAGTCTTTTGTATTGGTCAGTAATGATTGGGCTCGGGTGATTTTGGGTTGCGGGACCATCACTAAAAGGCCTTTTCTCTTTTTGAGAAGAATATACGCCCCTTTTTCTGATATCACCAATTATACTGTTGTTTTCTGCCGGTGATTTATCTCCTGAGCTAGTGCCATCATTGCGAACTACCGCATTTTTTTGTATTGCACCTCTAAGAGCAGGGTTTTCTTTTCCTGAATCAGAGCGGGTGCCTTTTTCTCTACTGTTTAGTAGTGAGGTTATTTTTTCTCCGGATGATGCAATTACCGTCAGCTTTTTTTCTGGTATAGTTAATAATGGGCTTTCATTTGCAGATTGATGAATGCCAGTTTTGTTTTTACTTATAACAGGTTCTGCAGATGTTAAGTTTGAAGTTTTGTCGGCATTTTGTTGTTGTAGAAGTGTATAATCCTTTTTCCCCTTAACCGGGGTATTTTTATTAGGCTTTAATAAAAAATAACTTATGCCAACAAGCAAAATGACAACTGAAGCAAAGGAAAAAGGAAATCTGAAGATTCTGGATGAAGGAATTGAAGGTTTTGGGGAAGGGGCCAGTTCTTTATCCAGACGTTGCTGCAATACTTCCCACGATGAAGTGTTATTCTCTACTTCATAAGCATCTGCAGCCTTTCTGCTCAGGCGATCCAACTCTTTATCAGAGAGATTGAACATAAATTTTTTGGTCAGTTTTTTTTAACAGGATTTTTCTGAGGTTTTCTCTTGCCTTCGATAAATTCGATTTGGATGCCCCAACAGATATACCTAATTGTGCAGCAATCTCATCATGCGACAAACCTTCAATTACAAAAAGGTTGAAAACAGTTCTATAAGCCGGGGACAAATGCCTGATACATTCAATAATTTCTTTGTATGAAAGCATATCAAGCCCATTTTCCGTATTGCTTGCAATATTTTCAGCTTCTTTAGTTAATAGTTTATTATTTGCCCGGGATGCGTTTTTCCTGTAGTGATCGATGCATGTGTTGATAAGAATTCTTTTAAACCATCCTTTCAAAGCCACTTCTATATTTGTATGTCGTGCTTCATCAAATTGGCTGATGTTCTTGAATAATTTTATAAATCCCTCATTCATTATTTCTTCAGCCTCTTCCGCACGATCCTGATAACGATAGCATATCTTCATAGCATAATCTTTAAGCAGTTGGTATAACTCTTTCTGGCTGCTTCGGCTGTTATTACGGCAACCTGTAATTATTGCGCTTATTTGATTACTGCCTGCGATCAAAGTTTTTAAGGTTGTTATTAATCGAAGCGCAAACTACCGCACACTAAATGTCTATTACGTGAATGAATTGTTAAAGGTTGCTTTTTATAAATATTTTAAGATACTATATCAAGGCATACCACTGCTCACGATTGTAATGTTTGCATTTGTATAAATCTGCATTTGTATGGCATTGTCGCGTGCAAGCAGACCTACGATCTTGATGTCGTTAAATGATCCTGAGGAAAAAATATTATTTGTGAGCTTGGTATTGTTTAGTTTTTCATTGAGCATTGACAAATTACTTTTTATCAATGCTGCTACATCAAGGTAAGATTTGCCCTGAAGGTTTTTTTTGATTTTATTTCTGAATAATTTTTTTGCAATCTTCAAAGCGAGGTCTTCATCTTCCAATGCATAAGTAATATCGGGCATGGTAAGCGTTTGATTTGCTACATCCAGCACTGGTGTTCCACGTAAATATATACGGCCTTTATTGCTTCCGGAAAAATCTATTCTCACCTCTATCCGGTGATTGCCAATGCCTCTGATCGACGCTTCTTTTATTACAATCGTCCTTCCATTTACATCAAATGCTTTATTGCGAAGCGTGTCATTGAGTAGTTTGGAAAGAAATGCATAACCATATTCTGTGGCTAGGTACAGCGTAACATTACTTTTGTTTTCGTTTACGTTAAGAACGGGTAGAAGAGGCGTCGTGGATGTGTTTGCGCTGTCAGAGGTAAGCTGTGGTCTGCAGGTCAATCCAACCGATATATTAAATGTGTCTTTTGAATAATTTAGCTGCCCTATACGAACTATAGAGGGGTTCATGGCAAGGTAGCCGTATTTGCTGATTGGGATTTTGATACTTGCCTGCCCAAACGCCTGTTGAAATGTTTTTGAGAAATCCATCCCGGCTATAGCCTGATCCAACGCAGTGCAAAAAGCATTTACTGACGACCGGACGCTGTCAACGACAAGCCCGGTCACATCATTTGAGAATAGAGAGACCATGCATTTATCGTAGGCAATCAGGTTATCAAGCTTTGTAAGGGATTTTATTTTATAATTCGGAAGAAAATTAAGCTGGGAGCTAACGTTTATGGATATACGCCGTAATGACTCATTGCCATAACCACAACTCCCGGAAATCCACGGCGAAACAGGTTTATTCATGGCGCAAATACATTTACTCCCGGAAAGCCGGTAACTGCCGGTGAATTGAACACTTATTTTGTTATTGGAGCATGTAATGCTTAAACCCGATCTTACGAAACGGTATTTATACCGGAAGTCGCAGGAGGGCTGAGAAAAATTTGGCCACCCGTCTGAAGCAAATTCTTTTGGAACAATTGAATCTGCCTTTGCAAGAATCGGTGGCGCATATATTTTCAGAGGTAAATCTATTTCGCTCGCGGGTAAAGAAGGAAGTATATCTGGCAAATGAAAAGCATTCGAGGTAGAAGATATGGGAGAGGTCATTTTTTTGGTTGATGTACATGAGATAACTGAACAAACTAATAAGGACAATAAAAAGGGCTTCAGGTACTTCATTTATAATTGAGTAAATGTTAGATAAGCGAATTTACCAAAGCAAGCTGTATAAGTTACACCACAGAGGAGGTTTTTTGTTGCATTTGACGCAGATTCTCATCAGAATTCTATAAATAAGAAAGCAGAACCTGGAAAGGTTCCGCTGTTTTAGAAAACTAAACTATAAACCTATTTATCTAAAATGCTGAAGGTTTGGGTTTTACCATTGCTTACAACCTGAACAGCAAGATATATATTGCGAACTGTATTTACAGGCAACTTCACCTGATATTGTACTTGGCCTTTCATCGCAATGGTGCAAATCAATCGTCCATCCATTGAAAATACATTTACAATGACTGGTTCTGGTGAAGCCACTTTTAAGTTAAATGTAAGTCCTGTAACGGGGTTAGGATAGATACTTACGGCTTCCTCAACTGATGAGGCTTCTATATAAATCACTTCAGAATTCACGTTTTTACCATCCAGATCTGCCATTTGAAGGCGATAATAGTTAATACCAGGCAAAGGATCCGCATCCCTAAATGAGTAATAACTGATAAATGAGGAATTGCCTTTTGCTTCGATGGTACCGATTATTTGCCAATCGCTGCCATCTTTGCTCCGCTCGATGGTAAAATAATCTGAATTGATTTCAAGTTGCGTTTGCCATGTGATCTCCGCAGTCTGATCATTTGTAAGTGTCACATTGAAATCAGAGAGGGTAATCGGTAGAACATCCCCACTGATAATTCCAGATGAATTGAGCGTTGCTGGTCCATAAACATTAGGGGCACTACATTTATTTTGGCCGCTATGCCCGCAGTTCATTGTATTCGTTGATGTGGAGTACGTTTTATTGTTGGTTACTGAACTGTAAGAGCTCCAGTTGAAATAATAATTATTGGTGTTTGCCAGCGTAACAAACGAATTGTCATAAATATTTAATTGAGCGCCGTTCATTTTAATATAGGCACTGCTTGATGTTGAGCCACTGCCCGCTACCAGGCTGCTTGTGCTTTTTAAATTTACCGGACCGGCATTAGCCAAAAAGTAAGCATTATTGTAAAAGTAAATCGTGCTTTTTGTGAGCGTGAGCGTACCGCCATTATTAATGAATGAAGATGCGCCGGAAAAGATGAAAACAGAGCTCGCTATATTTATTGGCGCTGTCGCATTGAGAGAGGCGGTACCGGTAATTGTGAAATTGACACCTGAAAAACTTATTGTAGACGACTGGAGATTTAGCGTCATATTATTCAGGGTTATGCTGTCAGAAACGAAGCTGCATGACTGGCAAGTAAAGTTTTGAGTGATAGAGATATTGCCCCCGCTGAAAATGCAGTTGGCGCATGTGGCACTGCTATTATCAATAGTAAGCGTTTTGCCTGAAGCAATATTAAATGTGCATGTGCTGCAATAAGATGGGAAAGCCGCATTCGACCATGAAGTATTTGATGAGACAGTATAAGTCTTCTGAGCCGTGCAAACGTTAATTATCATAGTCAGTGCCAAAATTTCTATAAGTGTAAGGATAGTTTTCATTCTTTTTATTTGATGGTTATCAATTATCAGAAAGGACAAGCTAAAGAAGTGCCGTTATTTAAAATATTGAAAACCAATATTTTAAAAATGATATACGCTGCATATTTTCTATCAGATAGAAAGTTTTCTAATTGAAATAACTATAGGCTAAACAGGAATTTAAAATATGAAGTCCATTTAGCAGGCACGATTTTGCAAATGCTTATTTACCATTTTTCAAGGTTTTATAACCATTTAAATATGTTTTGTGCCATCTATTATACTATGTATTGCATAGTACATATTTAAAACAATATCTTTGTTATGTCAATTCGTAATATCATTAATTGATTAACAACAAAAAATGAAAAAATGAAAAAGAGAATTTTGATCTTCGCTTTGTCGCTTACATGGATCAGCTACAGCTTTGCCAATAAAGTTGACGATAGCATCAATAAGAGAGCAGTTGCTTCTTTTAATAGCGAATTCCGCAATGCCAGTGATGTTAAATGGGAACGTCACAACGGGTTTGTAGTTGCCACATTTTCTATAAACAATCAGGTAGCATTTGCCTATTACAACTCAGATGGGGAACTTTTGGCAATTGCCAGGAACATTTTGTCAGATAAATTACCTATCATGAAATTACTGAGCCTTAAAAAAGATTATTCACACTATTGGATCAGCGATCTTATTGAAGTCAGCAAGGGAGAAGGCGTTTCCTATTATATTACTGTTGAAAATGCAGAAGAGAAAATTACCTTAAAGTCTGCCGAGGCCGGAAATTGGGAAGCATATTCAAAAGAAGAAAAAAAGTAATTGAAAAATGAATTATATAAAAGAGCAAACCCTTTTCTTGGTGTCTGCTCTTTTATATTTTGCCCGGTGATTCAAATAAAAATTCAAAAATGAACTTGAAAAAAATGGTCATTTCTTTCCAGGTTATTGAACTAATACTTTGGAGCAAACTTGCTGGCCATTTAGCGGATCTTTTATGAATAACATATATAACCCTTTTTTCAGGCCACTAACATTCAGGTTCATTTGGTTATTGTTTGAAAGCGTAACACTGCCCCGCTGAACGCAGGATCCGGAACTATTTACCAATTCCACCGAAAAATTGCCTGTAAGCATCTGCTGAAATTCTACGATTGCTGAACTGCTTGTCGGGTTCGGGTAAATGTTGCAGCCTTGAATACCTTGATCGTTCGGGTTCAACCATCTGGTCGGGCAATAAGATACATTGCCAGCCGAATCAGTTCTTTTTATGCGAAAGCATAGACTTTGATTGTCCCCTTGAGGGAAAGAGCATTGGTAATTATAAGAGATATTCGACTGTGTCCCATCTATCGAACAAGGAATAGTTGCAAGGGTAGAGAATTGATAACTGTTTTTGCCACATTGTATTTGATAATTCACATTGGTTTGTTCGTTCGTGCATTCCCATTGAAGGTTAACAGCTCCAGCGTTTTTAGTGGCCTTGAAATTAGTACATTGGCTGTTATTAGACTGACAATAATAGTAAGTCAGCTTAAATTTGCCCCAATAATTAGTTAGGATTTGATCATTGTAGTTCACGCCTCCTGTGAGGGAAATGAGCCCTCCTCCCAATGTATAAGTAAAATCCACGGTTCCTTTCCCATTATAACCGCTAGTATCAGTTGCATAGCTCGAGTCCGACGCATTTTTAAATAAACTATCCGGTCCATAGGTAATGCTATTGGCTGCCCCTAAATCAGTAGGTCCGTATATTTTACTAAAATATTGGGTTATTGAACACTGAGGACCGCTTATGCCATTTACCACAACAAGGGAATCCTCAAATAAAGTGCTGCTTGACCCGGTATTTTGAATTACAGTCGTGGTAATTCCGGAAATCGTATCTTTCAGTAAAATGCAAAGCAGTGTTCCATTTGACGGGTCGAATTGAGGAAAGCTGATGGTTGACGATGATGCATTGGTTGTATTCAAAATCGCAGCATATGATATTGTTGCCGGGGCAGTTCCCCCTGAACAGGAGCATTGAGCAAAAATATTTTGTTGGCTTGTGGCTGAGAGTAATATGCAGAAAGCTGCAACGCGTAAGTAAAAGTGGTTCATCGGGATTGGATTTTACAGATTAATAAAACTCTAAATTATTTTGTAAAAACTGCAATTGCAAAGGAGTTTCACTAAAATTTGGAAAACCGTAAAAACTGCAAGGTCATTTGCGCTTTGCGCAAATGTTGACTCTAATAAAGAGAATGAAATTTCGGGCTTATTAAAATGATAAATTTCCTTTGCCCAAATAATTTTATTCTGATATAATGGAGAACATCTTTAATATATTTCGGTTATGGATTAACGTTAAAACCAATTATCTTTTTTAACTCAATCCTGATGGATTTTATAATAAGCCCTGTGCAAGCTTATATTGGAAGCAGGGACAACTACGAGTGGTAGCTTTTCAACCACGGTTTCGCTTGAATCCAGACCAAATGCTTTGTCATCAGAAAGCGCAAGTTTCTTAATACCAAAATAACTGTTCAATATAAATCCATCCCGCACAGAAAATTCATTATCGTAAGAAAGGAATTTTTCCAATATTATAAACCTGAAATCATCCGCGATATTATGTTTTTTGAGAGAAGGATAACGTGAAACGATATCCAGTTCTTTGTTACAAGTCATTTCATCAACAACTTTACGGAACATCAACCCGATGCGTGGCTGCACCCGGAAGCCCAGCCTGAATTCGACCCGGATCACTTTATCTTCTTTCAGTTCCTCTACTCCATATTCCATGGTGTAGGGCTCATCTGTTCTTTCAATATGCACGAACCAATAAACGTCTGCTTTTTTGGGGTTATGGCTGAAAATAGAATAGATGATTTTCTGTTCAATATGAGTGGTCCTGTTAGCTTTTGTAAGATATATAAGATGGGAAGAAAATTTTGGCACTTTTTCGTCTTTGCTTAAGTTTTCAATCAATGGTATATATTCCATCAGATTGACAAAAGTTAAAAACCGGTTATTGATTTTTCTCGCATTATACCATATGTACATGGTAAATATCAGCCCGAATTCAAATACCAGGAAGAACAGCCTTTTAACAATCTTTACGGCGTTTGCCACAAAAAATGCCGATTCGACGCTCAGGAAAACAACTAAAATAATGATGACCAGCGTTAGCGGGAAATGCTTCACATACCGGAGGAAATAATACATCAATATGGTTGTCATCAACATCGCAATAGTTATTGAAAACCCATAGGCTGCTGTCATGGCTTCTGAGGTTCTAAAATAGAGCGTAACTAAAAAACATCCAACGCATAAGACCCAGTTGATGCTGGGAATATAAATTTGGCCTCTGATATCTGTCGGGAACTTTACTGTGACCTTTGGCCAAAAATTTAAGCTGATCGCCTCATTGATGAGAGTAAACGATCCGCTGATGAGTGCCTGGCTGGCAATAATGGATGCCGCAGTTGCAATAAAAACACTTGGAATTAAAAACCAATGAGGCACAATTGCGAAAAAAGGATTAACATCTCCAAGGCTGTCTTTGTGCTGCATCAACACCCAGGCAGATTGCCCCAGATAGTTTAAGAGAAGAGCTACTTTAACAAACAACCAGCTAACCTGAATATTTTTTCTTCCACAATGACCAAGATCCGAGTATAGCGCCTCCGCACCTGTAGTGCACAAAAAAACTGCGCCTAGTAGCCAAAACCCTTTTGGATGAAGCGTTAACAGCTTAATTCCGTAAACGGGGCTTAATGCTTTGAAAATATGGGGGTAGTGAATGATCTGACTAACACCAAGTACTGCCAGCATGCTGAACCAAACGAGCATGATGGGACCAAAGGAACCACCAACTATCTTAGTGCCGAAACGCTGGAAAACAAAGAGCAATAAAATAATCACCAGCACAATCTCAACTACTAAATTATTCCCTGGAACGATCACAGTGCCTAATCCGCTAACCTGACCAAGGCCTTCGATTGCTGAAGTAACAGATATTGGTGGTGTAATGATGCCATCTGCAAGCAATGTGCCAGCCCCTATAATGGCTGGATAAACCAAATTTTTACCGTACCTGCGAACGAGGGCGTATAGCGAAAATACTCCACCTTCGCCATGATTATCTGCCTGCAGCGTGATGAAAACATATTTGAAAGTGGTTTGTAAAGTAAGTGTCCAGAAAATGCAGGATATAGCTCCGAATACAACTTCTTCAGTTATTTTGCCGCCTTCATTTAAGATGGTTTGGAGTGTATAAAGTGGCGAGGTGCCGATATCTCCATAAATAATTCCAAGGGTGACGATTAATCCGGCTGCGGTGATTTTTTTTAAGTGAATTGATGACATAATAGGCAGTAAGTATAGTACACAATTTGGTTTACAGCATTAAAAATCTCATTCAAAAAAATCATTTTGGCAGCAAAATTTTGGATTTTTCAACTACCAATAAAATCAGGCTTAATGAAATAATCCAGGCTATCAGGAAACTGGCTTCCCCATTGATATTTTTCTTCTCGATATTCATGGAAAAAATGCCTGAATTGTCAGTTATGGTTGTGTTTTGATAAAACCCATCTACATGCAATAACTATACCCACGTTACTAAAATAAAAAAATAACAGGAAACCCGGTCGGCCATTGTCTTTTGGAAGATTTTTTTTACAGCAAAAATTGACTTGCAAAAAAACCACTTCAAAATGAAAAGAAATAGCTGATTCTTATCAAATAATATTTTAAAGGCCGCTATTTTCACAATAAAGTTCGAAATAATAATGAACTTAATTAAAGCGATTCTTTATTTTGAAAATTGCCTTCTTATCACATTCAATGCTCCTCCTGCTTTGAACCATTCAATTTGTGGCTCGTTGTAAGTATGATTTACTGTTACACGATCTGCTGAACCGTCTTTGTGATTGAGTACTACAATCAGCGGTTTGCCCGGTGCAAAATCAGTCAGGCCAAGAATGTCAATACTATCGTCTTCCTGCACTTTATCATAGTCTTCCTTATTTGCAAATGTGAGCGCAAGCATGCCTTGCTTTTTCAGGTTTGTTTCGTGTATGCGTGCAAAGCTCCTCACCAAAATAGCGCGGACCCCCAAGTGGCGTGGCTCCATCGCTGCATGCTCGCGTGATGAACCTTCGCCATAGTTCTCATCGCCGATTACTATACTTCCAATCCCTGCAGCCTTATAAGCTCTTGCTGTCGCAGGTACCGGGCCATACTGTCCGGTCAGAGCGTTTTTTACAGTATCAGTTTTCTCATTGAAAAAATTCACAGCACCAATCAGCATGTTATGGGAAATATTGTCCAGATGACCGCGGAACTTGAGCCATGGCCCGGCCATTGAAATATGGTCGGTTGTGCATTTACCTTTTGCTTTAATAAGAAGTTTCAACCCTTTCAGGTCAGCACCCTCCCATCCTGCAAACGGTTCTAACAACTGTAGCCTTTGTGAGTCAGGCTTAACAACCACAGAAATTTTGCTGCCATCTTTTGCTGGTGCCTGATAGCCGGGATCATCAACTGAAAAACCATGTGGAGGGAGCTCAACTCCGGTTGGCTCATCCAGCATTACACTTTCGCCTTTTTCATTTTTGAGTTTATCAGTAAGTGGGTTGAAAGTAAGGTCGCCCGCAATCGCAAACGCCGTAACAATTTCAGGTGATGCAACAAATGCATGTGTGCTCGCGAGCCCGTCGTTGCGCTTGGCAAAATTTCTGTTGAAAGAAGTGATGATAGAATTTTTTCTGTTAGGGTCATCAATATGCCTTGCCCATTGGCCGATACAAGGGCCACATGCATTAGCAAGCACTATGCCTCCGATCCTGTCAAAAGTTTTCAGGAATCCATCTTTTTCAATCGTTGAACGAACCAATTCGCTACCCGGAGTGATGGTGAATTCAGCTTTTGATTTCAAGTTTTTATCAATCGCCTGCTGTGCAAGGGAGGCTGAGCGGCTTATGTCTTCATATGAAGAATTGGTACATGAACCAATAAGCGCGACTTCTAATCTTTCGGGCCAGTTGTTTGCTTTCACCGCATCAGCAAATTTGCTGATCGGCCACGCCAGATCCGGCGTGAATGGCCCATTCACATAAGGCTCTAATTCATTCAGATTAATTTCAATCAACTGATCATAATAAGCAGCAGGATTTACGTACACTTCGTCGTCAGGTCTTAAATATTTTTTTATGCTATCAGCGAGAGCCGCCACTTCTTCACGGTCCGTTGCTTTTAAATAAGCGCTCATCTTTTCGTCGTATGTGAATATGGAACAGGTAGCCCCAATCTCTGCGCCCATATTGCAAATGGTTCCTTTGCCCGTTGCGCTTAAACTGTCAGCACCATCACCAAAATATTCAACTATTGCACCTGTTCCTCCTTTCACGGTAAGGATGCCGGCTACCTTTAAAATAACATCTTTTGCCGACGTCCATCCGCTGAGTTTGCCAGTCAATTTCACCCCAATCAGTTTGGGCATTTTCAATTCCCATGGAAGTCCTGCCATTACATCTACGGCATCGGCACCCCCTACCCCGATCGCTACCATCCCCAATCCGCCAGCGTTGGGAGTATGAGAATCCGTGCCGATCATCATCCCCCCTGGGAATGCATAGTTTTCCAATACTACCTGGTGAATGATGCCAGCGCCTGGCTTCCAGAAGCCAATACCATATTTATCAGAAATGGAAGCGAGAAAATCGTACACTTCTTTGTTCACATCTTTTGCAGTCGCAAGGTCAGAAACCGCTCCAGTCTTAGCTTGTATAAGGTGGTCGCAATGGACAGTTGATGGCACAGCTACTTTTGCGCGCCCGCATGTCATAAATTGTAACAAAGCCATTTGTGCTGTGGCATCCTGCATGGCAACGCGGTCCGGGGCAAAGTCCACATAATCTTTTCCTCTTGCATGTGCTTTTGTGGCCGGCTCAAACAAATGCGAGTACAATATTTTTTCGGCAAGTGTGAGCGGGTGACCAACCAGTTTGCGGGCTGTGTCAACCTTTGCGGGCATTTCGGAGTATAATTTTTTAATCAGATCCAAATCAAAAACCATAGTGAATTTTTTTAGCGTTATGTGGATGGGTTTTGTTATTTTATTTTGCTAATCATTAATAACAAAATAATAATTGCTTTTGAGGATGCGAATTTACCTAAAATTGCGTTACTCTGTTAACATAAACATTATCAGTTTTCGCTGATTTATTTTATATTTGACTTATGTACAAATTAAAGCATTTAATTGAATGGCATGCGTATGGGGTTTGTACTGCCATTGGAGAAAAGCTGGGGATCGCAACTTCTCGCATCCGCACTTGGTTTGTTTACATTTCATTCCTGACGCTTGGCTCACCCCTGATCATTTATTTTGTGCTCGCATTTCTGATGAACATCAAAAGATATATCCTTTCGGCAAAGCGAAATCCTGTTAAATATTTATAAGTAGCTGAATTGAAAATTGGCCTTTTTCAAACTAACTATGATACCAGCTTCAATAGCTTGGAGTGAGCTTCGTTGCTGAGCACAGTCTGGGTAATGTTTTGCACAATTAAATTCTTGCTTTTGTTTTCGAATTGACTATTCGCTAAATCGCCGCCTTTCTCAACTTCACCAACTTCCCAAGCAGGGCTTCGAGCAAATCCAATTTCAGCATGTTTGCTCCATCGCTTTTTGCAATGGCAGGATTGGGATGTGTCTCAATAAACAACCCATCAGCGCCAGTTGCAACCGCAGCTTTTGCAATGGTGCCGATGAGATGCGGGTTTCCTCCCGTAACGCCGCTCGTCTGGTTCGGTTGTTGTAATGAATGTGTACAATCCATCACTACAGGCACGCCGTGCTCCTGCATCCAGGGTATGTTTCTGTAATCAACAATTAAATCCTGATAGCCAAAAGTGTTACCGCGTTCGGTTAAAATAATATTGTAGTTGCCTGCTTTTTGTATTTTCTCAACAGCAAACTTCATAGCAGGCCCGCTTAGGAACTGCCCTTTTTTTACATTCACTATTTTATTTGTTTCTGCTGCGGCCACCAATAAATCTGTTTGCCTGCAAAGGAAAGCGGGTATCTGTAGCACATCAACATATTTCGACGCGGGTGATGCTTCATCGTGCGCATGAATATCTGATGTAGTTGGCAATTTATATCTCTCGCCAACTTTTTTTACAAGTTCCAGTGCGTGTTCATCGCCAATTCCTGTGAAGGACAATGAGCTTGTTCGGTTTGCTTTTCTGTAAGACGCTTTGAAAATATATGGAATGCCCAAATTTTTGCAAATAGAAGAAACTTTATCTGCCACTTCCATAATCAATTCTTCGCTTTCCACAACACAAGGCCCGGCGATGAGGAAGAAATTGCTTTCGTCGTATTGCTGTGATGCAAAAATATCTTTCAGGAATTTTTTCATGCCGCGAAGTTAATTCATAGTCGGGAGTTAAGAGCCCGCAGTTAAGTGTTTAGATGTTTAAAATTTGATTGTATGTTCTGGCTAAGGACTTCTGACTTTTGACTCCCGACTTTTCTTTACGTTTGCAACTCGAACCCGAAAATTATGGCTAAAGAAAAAATCCTCGTCATCGGTGCTTCCGGGCAAATAGGAGTGGAACTCACACTTGCATTAAGAAAAATGTATGGCAATACGAACGTAGTTGCTTCCGACCTGCGCGAAGAAAACGATTTGTTGAAAGGCACAGGTCCTTATGTTTCACTGGATGTGATGAATAAAGAGATGTTGCACGTGCAGGTGATCCGTCAAAACATTACACAGATATATTTGCTGGCTGCGATTCTTTCAGCGACTGGTGAAAAGAACCCGGGCCTGGCATGGCACTTGAATATGCAGGGGTTGCTGAATGTGCTCGACATTGCAAGGGAAGAAAAATTGCAAAAAGTATATTGGCCAAGCAGCATCGCGGTGTTTGGGCCAACTTCCCCAAAAAAAGATTGCCCTCAGCAAACCATCATTGAGCCCATAACTGTTTATGGCATCAGCAAATATGCGGGCGAGTTTTGGTGCAATTATTTTCATCATCGGTTCAGTGTTGACGTCAGGAGCATCCGCTACCCGGGATTGATCAGCTACAAATCTTCGCCCGGTGGGGGCACAACAGATTATGCTATTGAGATTTTTCATGATGCACTGGAACATAAAGAATACAAGTGCTTTTTGAAAGAAGATACTTATCTGCCCATGATGTATATGCCGGATGCAATAAATGCGACCATTGAGTTAATGGAGGCTCCTGCTGAAAAAATTTCAGTGCGCACTTCATATAACGTTTCTGCGATCAGCTTTTCTCCAAAAGAAATTGCTGGAGAAATTAAAAAACACATACCTGATTTCAATATCACATATGCCTCCGATTATCGCCAGGCCATAGCAGATAGCTGGCCACAAAGCATTGATGATTCTGTTGCCCGCCAAGACTGGGGGTGGAAACATGAATATGATCTCAGCCTTATGGTGAAAGATATGCTGCTCAATCTTAAATAATTTTCCCTTAGCCCTGCAAGTAGCACACTTTCCGATGCCAACACCAATAGTAATTTTATAGTTTTTCGCATGCTTTACGAACAACTGCTGAAAAAATGCTACAGCTTTATCTAGGACAGCTTATAGATTAGGTTTCGGTGATATTGAAATCAAATGCAGTGAATTCTTTGCTGTTTGGAAAGGCTTCCGAAGTTTTGTAAACTTCGGAAGCCTTTGTCGTATAAACCCGCTTTAAATGAGCAAGATAAAAAATTCACGAAATTGCTGAGAGGGGAAAACCTTTGCATATTTAATGAGTTGGTTGAAACATAACTATACCTCCCGGTTTAGTACTTAATGCTGGACTCTAAATTTTAGATATTAAAAAATAATTATCATGAAATCTCAGGAGATAAAAAGCAAACCATGGGGGCAACGTCCTAAAGATTGGTCTGAGATTCGAGAGCAAACAGGTAAAGCAGGCTTTGATTTTGATCTGAATTATCTATCGGTTTCACGAGCCACAAAATTATTGGATGTTGGTTGTGGTTCAGGCTTTTTTTTGCAAATTGGCAAATGACAAAGGAACTGATGTGACCGGGCTTGATGCAAAATTTGAACTTATCGTTGAAGCAAAAAAAGAGTGCCCAACGCAAATTTTATTGCTGGAGAAATGGAGGAACTTCCATTCGAAAAAAAATATTTTGACCTTGTTTGTGGGTTTAATTCATTCCAATATGCTGCTGTTACTAAAAAGCACTTACGGATTCGAAAAGAGTTTTAAAAGATGGCGGAAACCTGGTTGTCATGATTTGGGGCAATAAAGAGGATTGTGAAGCTGGCCATATTTAATAGCAATTGGCAGTCGTTTGCCACCACCGCCGCCAGGATCCGGAGGCTCGTTTGCCTTTTCAGAAAATTGGTCGTTAGAAAGAATTTTGCAAGAAAAAGGTTTTAAAATATTACGCAATACCGACGTAACATCGGTTTGGGACTATCCTGATACAGACACTGCATTAAAAGGATTACTATCTGTAGGTCCTGCTGCAAAAGCAATTGAAAATGCTGGATTTGAAAAAGCATATGAGACTACTTTGAAAGCAGTTCAGCCTTATGTAAAACATGATGGACGCATAGTGCATAATAACAAGTACAGGGTTTTAATTGCAGAAAAATAGTATTCCAAATCCAACTCATCGCTGCCACAAAGAAAAGTTGGCTGAGGCACAATTGCTTTATTGATTTTCCATTCCCCTAGGATTTTCATTTTATCAACTGATCTTTCAACTGATGATAAATTTTGACTTCACTACGTCATCAGGTTTGGCAATGCACGGTAGTTGAAAAACAAATATGTTAGCAGGCTATAAAAGACTGCTCAGCCAGATGCGACAGCTTAGTGGATATTGCATAACTTAGCTTGTGTATTTTATGATTATTAAACTGCATCATAGCATCAGTTCCTTCCAAAGCATTTAATCGATGAGCATTCATATATTCAGAACACAGTTCAGATATCTATGCTCCATGCAAAAGCAAATTGATCTTTTCTTAGCCCTGAAAAAGCAGTTGGCTGCATTTATCCTTTCCCCGTTTTTCATTTTCATAGCCTTTATGTCTTATGCATCACCAAAACGCACAGACCAATTTAATTCATTGGGAGCTATCAGTCTTACCCTGAGCATTACACCTGTTTCTTCAGATTTTTATAATGGGAATATAATGGTGTACAATGGCAGTCTCACCATTTCTGCTACCGGTGGCACTGCTCCCTACACCTTTTCGTTGGTAGGATCAAACATCAATAACAATGGCTATTTTCCCCAGTTAGCTCCGGGCAATTATGATCTGCAAGTCTCCGATGCATCCGGGCAAATAGCAGATACAAACTTCACCGTGAACAGCCTATACCCTTTGCCATCTGTTAATTTTTCCAATGTTGTGTACCCATCCTCATGCAACAGCGACGATGGCAGCTTTACTTTGTCGGGATCGGGCGGCGCACCGCCCTACAGCTATAGTATTGATGGTGGCGTAAGTTTTCTGAGCAGCAATATTTTCGACAACCTTACGCAGGGCATTTACACCTGTTTCATAAAGGATGCCAATGGGATGATCGCATTTGTCAAAAGTTCTCCGGCGCTCGTGCGGGGTTATATTTATTTCAACTGCAACTGCTGCGTTTACAGCGTGTACGCCAATGGCTCCAATGAATTTTCCTGCACCGACAGCATTGGCCAGCTCCAGGTGAATGCGAACGGTGGTGTTCCGCCTTATTTATTTTCCATTGATGGCATCCATTATTATCCCGGGTATCCCATGTACGAAGGCGGCCACCGATTCATGAACCTGTCCCCGGGTACTTATCATGCTTTTTCAAAGGACAGCACTGGTGCCGTTTCAATCACTACCACACAGGTTGCGGAGTATTGCACCATTTACATTTCCAGCACCAGCACAGCATCATCCTGCCAGCAAAGCTCTGGTTCAATGACGCTGCATGCAAGCGGAGGTGCACCCCCATATAGCTATACCACTGATGGCGTCCATTATCAAACGGACAGCGTGTTTAACAACCTTCCCGCTGGAAATTATAGTTTTATGGTAAAAGATGCCAGCGGCTTAAGCAATTCTATTTCAGCCATTGTTCCCAATGCATGCCTCGGTGTAATGCTCACTGCAACTAATGAAGATTGCGGCATGCAAAATGGAACCATCACAGCTTCAGGCACTGGTGGCAAAACACCATATATTTATTCCATTGATGGCATCCATTTCCAGGCCGCCGGTGCATTCAATGGACTCACTGCGGGCAATTATAATATCACTATCAAAGATGCCAGTGGCACCATTGCCAATGCAGCCATAACTATAGCAGCTATCCCCGGCCCGGAAATAAACCTTGCTATTGACTCAACGATATGCGGAAAAGCAAATGGATCAATCATCATTCACAATCTGGTCGATTCAAGTGCTTTGCTATTCAGTGCAAACAATGGCAGCAGCTTTCAAAGCAGCAATGTTTTCAATAATCTTGATTCCGGCATGTACATCATACTGGTGAAAGATGCAAATGGCTGCACAGCAAATGATACGGCGCATCTCGGCGTGCTTCCCCTTACTGGTATTTTTTCTGCTCACGACACTTCACTTTGCACGGGCCAAACGCTTTTGCTTGATGCAACGAGTAAAAATGCAACCTACAGATGGCAGGATGGATCATCACAACCTGAGTTCAACGTGACCCAGCCTGGCACTTATTCTGTTGAAGTGACCAGCGCATGCGGAGATACCAGAGATTCCATAATGGTTTCATATGAAGACTGCACTTGCAGGTTCTCCATCCCGTCTGCATTCACGCCAAACCATGATGGCGTCAACGATGTGTTCATTCCAAAATCCAAATGCCTGTTTACAGGTTATAACATGAGGGTATTCAACCGTTGGGGACAGTTGATATTTGAATCCGGTAATGCTGCTGTCGGCTGGGACGGAACTTTCGGAGGCAGAGAGCAGCCAACAGGCACTTATGTATGGGAATTGGCTTACAGAGACAGTTTAACGGGCAAGGACATACGCAAAACTGGTGCCATCTTGTTAATCCGCTAATAAATATCCTGAACTTCAACAGTCCTTTCTGAAGGCAATTCATAGCCTCACCATCTTTTCCAAAGTTTAAAAGTTTAGAAAAAGTTCAAAAGCCATGCATTGATCAATTGCTATGGGTTCTGTAAATTTATAAATAAGCATGAAATACAAGTTTGGAGACGACTATTTCATATACCCTTTTTCGATCAATTCCATAAAGGTGAGCAATGCGCCCCAATGATAAAACCCATCGGCGCTGTTCACATCACCGCCTTCGCCTGTTACTGAATTATAATTTTCATATACACCACCATCTTTCTTCAGGTTCTTCATCAGGAGCGCCTTCGATTTTTCAACCAAGTCTTTACGGGCATCATCTACGTTATAATTTCTCATGCCCATATATACCAGAAAGTTCATTGGCCCCCAAATACGTCCTCTCCAGTAATCATTATCTTTAAAGGCGGAATCATTCCGCGATATGGAAGGCATTACATATTCTCCGTAAAATTCATGTGGATTGAAATAATGTTCTTTCATCATCCGTGCTGCCTGCTTTTCTGTACACACACCTGAAAGCAACGGATAGAAATTCGTGGGAGATAACCGGTAACTCTTCGCACCATTATCCAGTCTTCTGTTCAGGAAGATGCCTGTTTTTTCATCCCATAAACCGGCAAGTTGCCGGCTGTAATATGCAGCTCTTTTATTGAGCTCATCCGCTTCCGCTTTTTTCCCTAATAATACGGATATACTTGCCAGTGAATGGCAATCCATGATGTACATACTCATGAGGCCCACATCAGCAAGTTGCATCACATGAGTACCGGGGTTGAAAGCAAGGGAGTCGTACATCGGCGAATTATCAAGCCCTGATTCAAGCTTAGCTGCGGCAAGGTTGAAAAGGTCGTCTCCGCTTTCTATTTTCCGCAATGAATCGGAAATCGGGTTTGAGCCCCAGCAGAGATAGCCATTCATATCCCTGTTCTTCACCCACCACCTGTTCCATGTGAGCAATTCATCATACACTTCTTCCAAAAACCATTTCTCCTTGTATTTATTATAGATCCATAAAATCACGGAGCTTCCGATAGGTGGCTGAGAACGATCCCAGGATGTATTTCCAAATGGCGCCTGGTAATTGGGAATAAACCCATCCGGCGTGATCGCTTTCGTAATTTCGATGGCGCTGGCATAAGCCAGGCTTTTATTGAACAGGGAAAGCATATAGCTCGCGAAATAAGTATCCCAGTCAAACAACACAAAGCCGCCCCATCCATAGCTCCAGTTGCGGCTCACGGGTGTAATCACACGGCTGTTCGGTGCATCATAAATGGTGTTCCATGCCAGGATGGTTTGCATGGCCTGGAAAGAAGGCGCCAGATCCCCGTAGCTTGCTATCTTTTGTTGTTGTGCTTCGCGATAAAGCTTCATCAATGATTTTATTTCCGCAATGGACCTTGCCTTGCCTGTATAAATCCCTAGTTCCTGATCCAGCGAAAACGTCAGATGCGGTGCAGTAGTTACTGTATAAGCATCGGTGATAGGTTGTGTGGTCGCATGCACAGCAATCGTGTCATGATGGAACAAGCCAAACAAACGATTATGCTGCATTCCTATTGATCCCTCCCGGTTCCATAGCACACCAGCTTCCACTATCAAATGATTCTTTGTTTTTTTCAGCGGGGTAACCATGATCAGTTCATCATCGCCATCAACACATGACTCTATCGAAAGATTATCGCCTTTATAAGTTATCACAAGACTGGTATAAGCGCCGTCATCAGAACGGATGCCGGGCATGATCGTCTCCGGGCGATTTTGAATTGCTGCGGTTTTGAATGTTTCCCTTAAATAATCTCCATCCCCCGGCCTGGCCAGGCAAAGGTTGATAGCAAATGCTTCCGGCAAATGAACGTGCGAAATAAAACTATTATTGTACCATGTATTCCAACCACTGCCTAATGTTGCCTGCAGTTTTCTATACGAGTCTGTTTTGATATTGCGCTGCATTGTCTGTGCAGCCGTACGCATCGTGGCAAATAAAACCAAAGCAAAAAGGGGAACAAAGAATATTCGTTTCATAACGCAGTATCGTGTTTTTATTAGTCAATAAAACTAATTCAGTTATCAAATTATTTCCTATTTTTTGAGAAATCGTTTTAATCGATCCTGCTCATGAATAACTTTGCCAATACAATATGAAGCTTTGCTAAACCAAAAATATATTTTAACAATTTACATTAAGACAAGTTAGGTGGATATTAAAACAAAAATAATTAAAGCAAATAAGTTGATCATTTTATTTCATAAGTAACACTTTTCAACCTCAAGGCATTACAAGATTTTATCGCATTAAGCAGATAAATACAATCACTGATTTTTCAAAACTATTTGCCAACGTATTTGCGTATTTATAAAACGAGGCATGTTTATTGATTCCATCTCCGGCATTAGTGTTCCCCTTAAAAAAATGTTTCCATTCACTAATTACCGTAGAAAATAATACCCAATCTACAACCTTCATAAACTTTAATGTTCTTCATTGACTATTGAAGTGATAAAAATAAAATTTTTTATCACTGGCATAATCTTTTTGCTAAAGAACATTGCTGACGATCGGCCATTTTGGAAGACGGTAAGACATTCTTTTTTTTAATATTTCGTATCATTTGAAAATCTCATTTCCAAGCTATGAAACAAATTTCCCGCCCTTTAATGAAGCATTTATTGCTATTTTTATTTCCCGCATTGTCACTGTTAAAAGTCAACGCTAAAACGGTAGTTATCGGCACCGGGAGCGGTACAGTTTCTCAAACTTCTATGACTGGCCTGAACGCCGGCGATGTGCTTGCGATAAAACCGGGAACATACAGCGGAGGAACATTTTCTAACCTCAGCAATATCACCATCACCAACGATGGCGGAGTTGTAACTTTTACTGGTAGCAACTATGTTGAGCTTGGATCCGGCAATACTAACCTTACAATCACCGGGTTTAATTTCAGCAACGTGCAAAGCGATGCATTTCTTTTGATGGGGACTAATATTCAAGGATTGTATATCTACCACTGCACATTCAGCAATGTCACAAATTATATTATTGATGCCGGCGGATATTGTGCAAGTTATACCGGCACCGTCTCAACTTTGAAAGTATCCAGATTTGCAATGGACAATTGCAAATTTACCAATTGCGGCCAGGTATGGCAGGGGTTTTATGGAACGCCCTCTCAAAATACAGGCCTATGCGACTCCGTAGAAATGGGATATGATACAGTTGTGCAAACAGCAACAAATGGGACTGAGGTCGCCGGCCCAATATCCCATATCAATTTTCATCACTGGCAAATTACATATACCGGAGCAAACCCGGTAGTTGGTGACGTAGGCGTTTTTCAGACTGCTGGTGATGGGCAGGTGCATGATTGTTATTTTAAAGGAGGCCGGGGATACTTATGCCGCCAGCTATTGTACGGCCTGAACGGGGTGGGCGCTTTTTATTTTTATAATAATATCATTTATGGTCAGAACGCTTATGGAGGAATAGATATCAGATGCGATTCTTCTAACTATGGATCTACGAATAAATATCTTACCAAGGCAAATGCATGGCTATACAATTGCACAATGGGTAACAAGACGGACGTGAACGGATACGTTTGTCCTGTAGCAATTATAGGCATACTTGGAGCAACTGGCGGCAATGCAACTGTACAAATACGAAATATGTTCGCATTCAACAACCAGTATGGTGCCAGTTCGATTGCAAATAATAATGCGAATGGCACGTGGGCGGTAGATACTGCATACGATGTTTACTCAGACGCTGCTCATGCAATGCTGTATCTTCAGGATACAACTACCACGTTCATGCCTCTCGCAAATTCTTATCTCAACACAAATGGTGTAGCTATCAGCACTCCCCATTTGCCTATACCTGACATGCGCGGTTTTACAGGAAGCACCAACAGAATTGGCGCAATCTTTTACAGTGGTTCGGCCTCTCATTCAGTTACTGCAAATGCAGGAAGCAACCAAATAATTGTATTGCCGACAAATTCTGCGAACCTGAGTGGCTCCTCTTCAACTGTCGTGAACTCTACCATATCTTCATACAAATGGTCTGAAACATCGGGTCCTAATACAGCAACTTTATCTGCACCGGCAACAGTAGGCACAAATGCAAGCGGCCTTATTGCCGGCGCTTATGTCTTCACCCTGAAGGTGAAAGATGCAAACAACGATTCATCAACAGCTATAGTCACTGTGACTGTGAATGCTGCCAGCCAGCCACCAGTGGTGAGCGCCGGTGTAACCCAGACCATCACATTGCCAGCAAGTTCTGCTACGCTTGCCGGTATTGCAACAGATGCATCAGGCATCAGCTCTTATCTATGGACACAAAGCTCAGGGCCAAACACACCAACGATTGTGACTCCAAATGCAGCTTCGACTTCAGTGACAGGTTTAGTTGCGGGCACTTATGTTTTCCAACTTAAAGTCGTAGACCTTTTGAACTTGTCCGCTGTAGCAACCGTATCCATCACAGTGAATGCGGCCAACCAGGCCCCGATTGTCAGCGCCGGGTCAAACCAAAACATCGCGATGCCAGCCAACTCAGTAACATTGAGCGGGACTGCCACTGATGCATCAGGCACAATAAAATCTTATCTCTGGACACAGATTTCCGGGCCAAATACATCCACAATAGCAAATGCAACTTTTATTACAGCAACAGCGGGCGGGCTAATAGCTGGCAGCTATGTGTTTCAGTTAAAAGCAACTGACAACAATAATCTTACGGGGACAGCAACTGTTTCTGTAATTGTAACGGCGACAGCTGCAAGTACTGTTTCAGTAAGCGCAGGCGCGGGTCAAAACATTACGCTGCCGGTGAATTCTGTAATACTCACAGCCACTGTGACTGACTCAAAATTATCGAACCCATCTTTTACAACATGGTGGAGCCAAACCTCGGGGCCTTCCACTTCGGCACTAGCCACAGCTTACAAAGCAACAACAACAGCAACTGGGCTGGTAGCAGGCACTTATGTTTATGATGTTTCAATAACGGATCCAAATGGCACTGCAACTGCAACAGTAAGCGTGGTTGTAAGCCCTGCAGCCAAGGTTTCTTCATTTCAATCACCAGCGGAGCTAACTCAAGATACCACTTCAGTTGATTCAATTGCAGCTATCGCAAAAAGCATTTTGACTGATTCATCGGGCCTGCTACCCTTATCATTATATCCGAATCCGGTCAGTAACACAATTACTTTCCAGATATCCAATGAAGCAACAGGGAATATGATGATCAATATTTATGATATAAGCGGGAAGATGATCATGATGAAAGAATACAACAAAGCTTCCGTTTCTTTCATCACATCAATTAATATGTCTTCGTTGCATCCGGGCACTTACATTCTGCAGGCAATCATTGCAAAAAAAGCTGCGATGATAATAAAATTTGTGAAGATATAAGCGCTTTAAATCACAGATACAACCACATAAATAGGATTTACGCGTCTGAATAAAAAGATGGAGGATGCACCGCATCGATTGAAGAAGGCGCTAAAAAAAATGGGCCAGAGTAGATACCAAGCCCGCAATTTAAATTCAGTATCCAAATTGAAATCACTATTAATAAATCAAACCGCAAGCCAAAAAACCAACAGCTTTTCAATCAGGCTGACATATTTCATCGCGTGGCTGTCATGTACAATGCTTTTCTCAAACTGTGGTTAATTTTATAAATGATATACATTTTTGGACATTGGGTTTTCCAAATCAGGGAAAAAAGTTGAAACCTAAGCAAGTATTTGCCGTGAGAATATATTTGCATCTGACAATGCAAACATGAAAAAAATATTATTGGGTTTGCTGATTTTCATTCTGTCTCTTATTCACGTATCTGCACAGAACAAGCATTTTGTAGTTCATGACAAAGTAATGGAATCCGTCTATCTTAAAATCAAAACACCTTATAAATTTGGGCTTGTGATTGTGCCTGATGGCGATTCGAAAAAAGCAGATTGCCTGACCGTGTTCAAAAAAAATAATCAGTGGTATATGTCTTATATCATGTTTGATGGCCGGGGTTATGAAACATGGATTGCAAAAAGTACTGACCTTCTGCATTGGTCAGCGCTTGGAAAAATCTTGTCTTTTTCCCGTACTTCAGATTGGGACTGCAATCAAAAAGCCGGCTACATATCATTGTTAGATTACCACTGGGGAGGAAGCTACGCGCCGCAGACATACAAAGGCAATTATTGGCTCTCCTATCTCGGCGGGCGCGTCAGCGGCTACGAAGAAGGCAAGCTGAAAGTTGGCGTCGCATTTACGGCAGAAGGCATTACACTTCCACACGAATGGAAGCGTTTGGATAAACCGGTGCTTACTCCGGCAGACAGCGATGCACGTTGGTGGGAACATGCCACTATCTATAAAAGCAGTATTATTTGGGACAAAGCAAAACACACTGGGCATCCCTTTGTGATGTATTACAATGCTAAAAGCGATACAGTGGAACGGATCGGAATGGCTGTGTCTGACGATATGGAACATTGGAAACGTTATCTTACAAACCCGATGCTGGACAATCAAAAAGGTATCACAGGAGATGCTGTGATTCAAAAAACAGACAGCGTGTATGTGATGTTTTATTTTGGCGCTTTTTGGAAAGACCGGAATGGAGCATTTAACCGCTTTGCCTGCTCCTACGATTTGATCCATTGGACCGATTGGAAAGGAGAAGATTTGATAAAATCTTCTGAGAGCTATGATGATCTTTACGCTCACAAATCATGTGTCGCAAAAAATAAAAATGTTGTTTATCATTTTTATTGTGCCGTAAATGAAAAAGGGCAACGCGGCATTGCGGTTGCAACATCAAAAGATGTTGGTAAAAGTTCGTTACAGTTTATAACTAACTGAGCAAGTTAGAACGACCCCATTTCTTGTTCAGGCCAATGTTCTGGTACAAAATATTATAGAATGGCTGTTGCAATCAGTTCTTTCTTTCCCAAACACATTTTCCATTTACAAAAGTCTTTTCTACTTTAATTGATGTGATCTCTTCAGAAGGAACAATTAGTGGGTTTTTATCAAGCAAGATAAAATCAGCGAGCATATTTTTTTCCAATGAACCGAACTGTGGAGTGTTGCTGATAGCCGAACCACTTAGTGTGTAAGCTTTTAGCGCTTCTGCAACGGAGATGCTCTCATTTGAAGCAATGACATTCCCTTCATTGTCTTTTCTTGTGACAGCAGCTTCTGTGCCTTTAAGGGGATTGAAATTCTTTACTACCGGAGCATCGGATGAAAGTGCTGTTAATATGTCATACTTGAGAACTGATTTCACCGGATAGCAATGGTCAAGATATTCTTCATCGAGATATTTAATAAAATTTTTTCCCAGCTCATTGATAAAAATAGTTTGCATGGATGCTGCTATATTGTTTGCAGCCATTTCAATTAAATGTTTTTCTTCTGGTAGCCCCAGGTGCTCGATGCGCTTAATGCTTTTGGGGAAATCTTTATTTAATTCTTTATAAACATCAATCACAAATTCAATGGCTGCATCGCCGATGGCATGCGTGGCAACGCCCAAACCTTTTTCCATAGCGGATTTGGAGAGTTGAAGGTATTGCTCTCTTTTTAACCTAAGCACTCCCTGCTCATCGGTATTTTTATAATGTTTTTTTAATGCTGACGTCTTTCCACTTAAACCGCCATCGCTGAAAAATTTCACAGTGTTCACATTAAAAGAATCAGATGAGAATTTTTCAGGAGTAGGATAGGGATGCTCACCGCCATCGGGCAAAATAATAGGAATGGCATTCAGCCGAAATCCCAATTCACCGGCCTGATGCATCTCATAGTAGGTTTCCAATAATAATGGATGAACTGCAGGATCTGTGGCTGCCGTTACACCAAAACTATACATTTCTTCGCGGGCAGATTTCACCATCTGCTTCAATTCGTTTTTTGAATTGGCAGGAATATGGTTTGCAATTAATCCAAGTGCTGTTTCAGAAAATACCCCGTTTGGTTGTCCATTGCTGTTGGTTTGCATGACGCCGCCTTCCGGAACGCTGGTATTTGCATGGACGTCGCAAAGTTCTAATGCTTTTGAATTTGCGACTGCAATATGTGCACAGGTACGGATCACATAGACCGGCTTATCCTTTATCACTCTATCCAAATCGTCTTTTGTTGGCATACGCCCAGTTGCCCACGCAGCTTCGTTAAATCCCCGGGCTGTAACCCAAGACACATCAGGGTATTTGTGTAAATAAGCTTCCAGCATGGAAAGCATTTCATCAAGGCTTTTTGCTGCCCGTACATCCAACATGAATATTTTCAGGTTGCCGACTTTCCAGATATGTATATGCGTGTCATTAAAACCGGGCATGAGCGTTTTGCCATGTGCATCTATGATTTCAGTATTGGGATGAATAAGCGGTTGCAGTTCTTCAAACTTCCCCATAGCAGCAATTTTATTTTCATTGATGGCAATGGCATCATTCTTTCCTTTCACGAATCCATCATGAAAGGAAAGAAGGTTTGCGTTATGAATAAGTAATGTTGACAAAAGTCATTTTTTTTACCACAGAGTTAAAGAAGTCAGAGCATTGCGAAACACGAATAATAAACTTTATCAACTCTGCGCTACTCTGTGGTTATCTTTTATATCAAAATAAGGATCAGGCTCTCTTCGCCTGTGCCCTCTCAATCGCATCCTCCAAAACCTGTAATCCTTCTGTTAATTGTTCATCAGTTATCACAATGGGCGGCAGCAACCGAATGCAATTACTGAACAATCCTGCGCGGATCATAATCAATCCATTGGATACTGCGTCTTTGATCACCTCAAGTGTCACTTCAGCATCGGGCTCTTTGGTATCCCGATTTTTCACAAACTCCAGCAAGCGCATAGCACCAATGCCGCGCACATCCCCGATAATGCCATATTTGCTTTTCCATTTTTCTAAAGTCGTGCGGATAATTTCCCCCACTTCATTTACGCGTTTCAAAAACGCTTCGCTTTTTAAAATGTTGATCGCTTCGATAGCTGCAACACATGCAACCGGGCTGCCTCCGTAAGTACCACCAACGCCACCTAAATGAGGCGCATCCATAATTTCTGCTTTGCCTGTGACCGCGCTGATGGGCATTCCTGCTCCAATTGATTTTGCGCTCACGATGATATCCGGTACAACGTTGGTATGTTCCACTGCAAATAATTTTCCTGTTCTCCCCGCGCCACACTGAATTTCGTCAGCAATAAAAACGATGCCATGCTTATCGCATACCTCACGAAGCTTATGAAGATACGCCGCAGGTATTGGAAGAAAACCACCCTCGCCCTGAATTGGCTCAATAATGACCGCAGCTAAGGAATCTGCATCCACCTGCGAAATAAATGCCTCATCTAACTTTTTTATGCAATATGCAACATACGCCTCTTCATCCATCCCTTCAATCCCCCGATATGTATTTGGTGCAGGTATCCGGTAAATATCTGAAACATAAGAACCGAATCCTTTTTTGAACAATGCATATTTACTGGTAAGGCTCAGCGTAAGCAACGTGCGACCGTGATAAGCGCCTTCGAAACATAAGACTGCATTGCGTTTGGTGTAATATTTTGCAATATTTACTGCGTTCTCTACTGCTTCCGAACCGGAATTAGCAAGTAAGGTTTTCTTTGGAAAATTACCTGGAGTTACACTGTTTAACAATTCCGCCAGTTCAAGATAAGGCTCCATAGTAGTGACTAACGAGCATGTATGTATGTATTTATCCAATTGCTGTTTGATAGCATTTACTACATTTTCGTTTCGATGGCCAACGTTTATCATCCCTATGCCACCGGCAAAATCTATCAACTGGTTGCCATCAACATCCCAGACTAAAGCGCCTTCAGCTTTTTCAACAACTACTTCAGTTGATTTGGCGAGACCAGATGGCAATGCGTTTTTTCTTCTTTCCAATGCTGCCAGGCCTTTTGGGCCGGGCAATGCAGTTTTTAATTGTATATGAGTCATGATAGGTGTTATATAGTTTTAGAAAAATGATGACAGTTTAAAGTGAAGCCTTTATTAAGATATAATCTGTGCGCATCAAAACGCTGGTAACCAGAATCGAGGGCGACTGTCTTATAGCCGTTTGCTTTTGCTTTCTCAATGACGAAATCCAGAAGCTTTCCGGCATAGCCTTTTCCCCGGTATTCCAGTAGTGTTGAAAGGTCGTCAATATAAAAGTGTTTGCCATTATACAGAAACTGCAAATAGCGGAAGCCAACAGCAGCAGCAGCTTTGGCGTCTTCTTCTATAAATGCCAAGGTATAACCTTCAAGAATCATTTCTTGTACCGTTGGCACAAAAAACTCTTTGATAAGATGCGGCCTTAATGCAGGCATGACGTCCCAGCATTTTGAAATCTGTTCTTCTGTTGATGCGATTTTAATTTCCACTATACTGATATTTATTCTCCTGGAATGTCGCAATTTTCACATTGCGCCATTTTCGAATTTTCGCATTTGGTTACACTGCTTTCTCAATATCCAATTTTATCAATACGCCATAGTTCCCGCAAACGGGATCGCTGACATAGTCGGGTATCAATGCCACCGGTTCAAACCCAATCTTCATTTGGGTTGAAATAGTAGGGTCAAATCTTTTTCCGGCAATCAATTCTTCGTAGTATGCTGAGCCACTCATGTCGTAGCCAAGTGCGCCGTATCCGCTCATCATTCCTACTGTAAGTTGTCCCCTCAGTCCCAACTGCCTTGCAATGTCATGCCTGGCGCGATATAAAATCCTGGCCAATCCCATGCCTCTGTAATCCGGATGCACGCCAATATCCAGCCCGTAAAGCCAGTCACCTTCCGGGTTGTGGTTTGTCATCCACCCACCTGCAATGGTCTCTTTGAATGTATGGTGATAATCTGCAAAATCAAAACTACTGCGCATGGTTGATGTCATGCCAATCACTTTGCCGTTATCTGTTATCACAAATTGCCCTTCGGGAAAAAGTTCCATGTGCTTTAAGTAATGCTTTCCTTTTATCAGTTCATCGTCCGCAAGCGTTGGGAAAACAATTTTCTGCAATTCTTCCAGTTGCTCAGCATGTTCCGGCCGCATATGCTGCACAACAAGTGTGTCGTTTATTTTTTTGTAATAAGGTGTTTTCAGGTTTAGCATGGTCGTTAGTTTATGATACTGTATACCCAAATATTAAATAGGCAACGCACGACAATCCGAATGCAATGAATGCATAAGGTAATTGTACCAATCCATTTTCAAGGTTATTGCATTCTGTGCTTTGTGAAGTAAGGATGGTTGCATCAGAATACAAACAAGCATTTGAGCCAAACACCCCGGCGCTCACAATGGCTCCGCAATTCAACAGCACGTTAGAGTGGAGATGTTGGGCAAGCGGTACTACCAGAGGAATTGCGACTGCATACAGACCCCAAGAGGAGCCAGTTGTAACTGCGATTACAGAAAGCGATGCAAAAACAAGCAATGGCAAAAACTGTTTGTTGACATAAGGTGAAACGCCGCCCAACACATATTGCGTCAAACCCATTTTGTCGTTCACATCTTTCAATACATAGCTCATCATCAATATTGCAAGGGCAAATACCATGCTGTTGAAACCACTGAATACTGTTTCTGACAATAGCTGAAAGCTTCCCAGTTTTATAATGAAGTAATAAAGAAAGGTAAAAACCACTGCAATCATCACCCCTTTCAAAGCATCAATGTCAAAATAGATTGTTGCGGCCAGTAACACTACTACTGGTAATAGAAAATAGATCACTTTTGACTTCTTCTTCACGTTCATGGGTGTAATATCGAGAGAACTGCTCATGTTCAGTTCCATTTGAGTAAGCTTGCCAGTTTCACGGGAATAGATACTCGCTTTCTTCATCCTGCCAAACCAGGGAAGGATACCGTAAATAAAAAGCGGGATGATTAACACCGAAATATATCCATATGCAATAAATGGTATCATCTTCCAGTAAGTTGAAAGGCCTGCCCCTTTTGCTGCTACCCCTGATGTTTCCAGCAATGCACCTGTAAATATTGTCCAGGTGGAAATCGGGACAACCACACACCACGGCGCAGCCGTAGTGTTCACGATATATGCCAGCATAGAACGCGGCACTTTAAATGCATCTGTTATTTTGCGCATGGACAAACCGACGGTGAGTGCGCTTAAGTAGTCATCGAGAAAAATGGCCAACCCCAACACCCAGGCGCCCATCAATGCTCCCCGTTGCGTTTTTATTCTTTCCAGTGCCCAGTCGCCGAACTTGAATGTGCCGCCGCTTCTGATCATCAATCCAATTAGCGAACCATACAATCCGCACACAAGTATTACCCATACAGAACCTCCCTGGCTTGGGTCGCCGATGACATGCATCATGGAATCAACAAAGTCAGTAAAAAAATTGCTGTGCTTGTGGAACGCTATGATCACAAACCCTGCCAGGCAACCGAGCAGCAGCGGCTCAAATGAAGAGCGCAACATGATTGCAAGTACGATTACAACCAGTGGTGGAATCAATGATAATGCGCCGTAGTCAACCATGATGATGCACGATTTTAGATGTTGTATGTCCGATTTCTTTGATTCGAATAGTCACGATTGATTAGTTATTTTTTTTCCGGCCTGAAAGCATGAACTAGTCAAAATCTGCACCATTCGTTATATTCTGAATTAATTAGCAGATTCGCACATTTTTCAATTTACAAATTCGCGATTCACCACTCACAATCCTCCGATACTAATCAGCTTCTTCTCCATATATTCATATAATCCTTCGCTGCCGCTTTCATGACCCAGACCACTGTATTTCCATCCCCCGAATGGAAGCTCGGTGCTGTGAGGCGCCCACTCATTAATACCCACCATCCCAAATTCTAATCTCTCTGAAGCATGAACAGCTATTTTCAGATTGTTTGTGAACACGTAAGCAGCTAATCCGTATTCTGTGTCATTTGCTTTTGTGACAGCGTCATCGAAATCATCAAAAGAAAATAAAGGAAGCACCGGGCCGAAAATTTCATTGTGGGCTAAAACGGAGCTTTGTTCAAGATTAGCTACCACAGCGGGCTGCAGGAAATATCCTTTATGTAAATGCGAAGGTGTGTCTCCTCCGGTCAATATCTGTGCGCTTTCAGATTTTGCTTTTGCAAGCAAATCAACAACGCTTTCTTTTTGCTTTTTTGTAATTAGAGGCCCGACATTCACGCCTTCTACAAAGCCATTTCCCACTTTTAATTGTGAAACATATTTGGTGACTGATTCTGAAAATTGCTGATAAATATTTTTATGTATATAAAAACGCTGTGGCGCAATGCATACCTGTCCATTGTTACGGAAACGTGCAACCGAAGTTATTTTTGCCAATGTGTCTACGTCCACATCATCAAAAATGAGTACCGGCGCATTACCACCCAACTCAAGTGATAATTTGGTATGCGTTCTCGAAGCGCCATCCATTAATATTTTCCCTACTCTGGTGCTTCCTGTAAAACTTATTTTTTTGAGTTTTGGATTGTCAAGCATTTCGTCACCAATTAAAGAAGCATCTCCAATCAATAAATTCAAAACCCCTTTTGGAAGACCTGCATGTGCAAGCGCATTCACCATATGAAATGCTGACAATGGGGTATTTTCTGAAGGCTTTGCCACTACGGTGCAACCTGCTGCCAGCGCGGCTGCCCACGCACGTGCCGGATTGTATGCAGGAAAATTCCACGCAGTGATCACGCCGATCACTCCCATTGGTTGCCATATAACAGAACTTCGTTTATCTAAACGGTTTGTTGGTATCACTTTGCCATAAGCCCGCTTGCATTCTTCTGCATACCATTCAAACAGATTGGCCGCAACAGCCCATTCTCCTTTTGCTTCGGCTAACGGCTTGCCGCTTTCTAATACCATGTCTTTTGCGATGGCTGCAATATTTTCCCTTATATAAATAGCTGCCTTCTTCAAAATTTCAGCGCGGGTGTACGGCGTGGTTTTAGTCCATGTTTTGAAAGCATTATCTGCTGCATCAATTGCATGTTTTGCATCTTTACTATTGGCAAAACTTAACTCTACAATTGCTTCTTCTGTTGCAGGATTGATGAGTTGATAACTTTGTTTATCTATCGCATCCAGCCATTCGCCGTTGATATATTGTTGGTTCATAATCTTTTTTTTACCACAGGGTTACGCTAAGTTACTCTGTGGTTAACTTCCTCAATCCATTTTCAATAATATCCAACCCTTTATTCAACAATTCTTCTTCTATCACCAATGGACTGAGAATGCGAATTACGTTACCATTGACACCTGCATTGATTACGATAAGACCATTAGCTGCACAATAGCTAATGAGCTTTTTGCAAAGCTCTGCATCTGGTTGAAAAGGGTCTTTGTTCTTTACGAGTTCAAAAGCCATCATTGCTCCGAGACCACGGACATCGCCAATTGCAGAGAATTTATTCTTCATCTTGTTGAATCTGTCCCTAACAGTCATGCCTACCTTTTCTCCCAATCCGTTGATATCGATATCTTCCATATAATTTAAGGTAGCCAACGAAGCTGCGCAGCATACCGGATTCCCGGGATAAGTGCCGCCGATGGTAGATGGCTTGCAGGCATCCATGATATGCGCTTTGCCAATCACCGCCCCAATGGGCATACCGCTACCCATGCTTTTTGCCCATGTAGAAATATCAGGCGTTACATTGTAATGATGAAATGCTGCCCATTTCCCCGTTCGTCCAAAACCGCTTTGCACTTCGTCCAGTATCAGCATGATGCCGTATCGGTCGCACACTTTTCGCAGCCCCTCCAGATATTTCTTTGGCACTACATTGAAACCACCTTCGCCTTGAACAGGCTCCATAATAATTGCCGCGACCTGTTCTGCAGGCACATTGGTATGAAAGAAATCTTCCAGTTCACGAAGATGTATACCTGAAAATTCATCCAGGTTCAACCCATTGCCGAAACGATAATAATCAGGAAAAGGAATACGATAAACTTCAGGAGCAAAAGGGCCGCAATCCAATTTGTAGCCGACCTTAGAAGTCAGTGTCATGGCCATCATCGTTCTTCCGTGAAAAGCATTGCCATAGCAGATGATAGCCTGCCTTCCTGTTGCCTGCCGCGCAATCTTGATGGCATTTTCCACACTTTCAGCACCGGAATTGGTGAGCATTACTTTAGTGTGGTCGCCATGTGGTAAAAGCGTTACGAGCTTTTCGGCAAGTTGCATGTATAAATCATAAGAAGCCACGTTGAAGCTGCAATGAATTAATGTGGCAGCCTGTTTTGCTATGGCATCTGCTACAGGCTGAGGACAATGACCTGCATTTACGACGCCGATGCCACCAGCAAAGTCAATCATTTCCTTTCCATCTGCATCTGTAATGATGCTGCCTTTTGCGCTTACTGCAGTTGAAGGATTAAAGATGCCAATAGCATTTGGAACGAAGCGTTTTCTTCTTTCCAGGATTTCTTCCGAATGTTTCATGGTTGCAATCATGGTGAATGTTTTACTTTATTAATTTTTTAACCACAGAGTTGCGCGGAGTTTTTTCACAGAATTACTCAGAGATATCTGTGCAGCTCTGTGCTTTCACTTTTGCGTAACTCAGTGGTAGGCCGTTCTATTTTATCGCAGAGTCACACGGAGGTTTTCACAGAGTTCCTCAGAGACTTTTCTGTAGAACTCTGTGCCATTAAATTGTGTCCTCTGTGGTTACTTTTCTCAAAATCTTTTCTGCAATTTTTCCCGCCGCCACTCTTCCCGTCTGGGCGCCACCGTTCATATACCCCTGAAAGTCCCTGCTCACATGCTCGCCGGCAAAATAGATATTTCCAACTGGCACGCCTTCCCAGCCAGCTAATGTGCTCCATTGCCCTTTTTTAAAAGAACTATAACCGCCTTTTACCAGTGCATTGGTTGCCCAGCAATATTTGATATTTATTTTATTGTACGCCGCATTTACGCCTGGGAATATCCTATCCAGGCCAGGAACAAAGTCTTTGACAATATCATCAGTCTTCTTTTTATTGAGGTCATCGCCAAAATGGCCTCCCCCGAAAACCGTGAAAGATCCTTTTTGTTCTGACTGCATCTGGCTACTGTCCCATCCACAACCGAAAGAAGTATCTGTGAATGTGTATCCCTGTTTGCCAACACTACGCCATGGCTTGCTGTTTACACCAATAATAAATTTGCAACTGTTGCCATAGCCAATTTCATCAATGCACTTTCTTTTCTCCGCAGGCATCTGGACATTCATTTTTATATTTCTAAGAATAGTAAAAGGAATAGCCATCAACACATAATCCGCATGAACGATTTTTGTTTCATTGTTTGACTGAAACGAAAGCGCATGTTTGTTATCGCTTGCTTTATCAACGGCAGTGAGCGAATAATTGAAAACCACCTGCTGTTTTAGTTTTTCATACAACGCATCTGTCAATTGCTGGCTGCCTCCTTTTATCTTATATACTTCATGGTCATCACCAAACATTTCATAATAAGCGCCGGGCTTTCCAGGCGGCTGGAACATGATGAGAAAATTGATCGCTGATTGTTCCGATGCTTCCATGCCGTATTCTCTTGTTAGCACAACATTAATGAAGTCGAACAGCCAGCCTTTGATGCCAATGCCTGAAATATATTCTGTGATGGATTGCTCATCCAGGTGTCTGAAGCTTCCTGCCGTCTTATGACTGATTTTTTGTGGCAATGATTGAATATCTTTTACCAATTTTTCAACGAAAGGCGCGAATGCATTTTTCAATGCTTTATTCGAGATATGCTCTCCGCCAAAAAACAGTTCCTTTGGATTAAGCGGGTCTTTGCGAAGGTCATATAGTTGTAAGCCCAGTTCTTTTGCCAACTGAAGGATGTCAGTATGCGTCGTATCAACAAACTCTCCGCCCACATCGGTGGTAATGCCATTCCCAAAAGCATCTTTCAGTGTGAACATTCTTCCGCCGGCACGAACAGATGTTTCATACACCGTCGCGTAGATGCCCTGTTTTCTTAATTGATAGCAGGCATTTAAACCTGCTATCCCTGCACCAATAATTGCAACAGTTTTTTTTCCAGCAAAATTTTTATCTGAAGTGAATGAATTCAGTAATGAAGGCATTAAAGCCAAGCCGCCAGCGGCATAACTAGTATCCCGCAAAAATTTCCTGCGGCTTTGCTTGAATAGTTCGCTGGCTGCCTTATTCTCTTTCAAAGAATCCGAGAAGGCTTTTTTCAACAGATCAGTAAATGGGCTGCGGGACATATGTTTTGCTTTCGTTAATAATTATTTCACACAACGAGCACAAAGAATACAACGGGCACGAAGGTTTTATTTTCAAATTCACTGGCACATTACCCTATTGTCTGATTATCTAATTAGTATCCGGGGTTTTGAACCACCGCTCCATGCGTTGCAGTAATTTGTTGCAATGGTATCGGGAAGCATGCATTCGTTAGCGGCACTCCCAAAACATTTGTTATTTGCCCTGTTCTTGCGAGGTCAAAATAGCGATGGCCTTCAAAATTGAATTCAGCGCGGTTCTCGTCTGATAAATACTGCGCGAAAGTTGGATCATCAGGAACATCCGATGGCGCCAATGCAGGAAGCCCTCTGTTTGTCCTGATGGTATTCAGGTCTGCAAGCCCTCCACCTGTTCGACCTAATGCTTCTGCACGTATCAGGTACATTTCTGAAATGCGTATCACGTAAGCTGAATTGTCTTTTAGAGTAATGTCGCTGCTGTATTTAAGTGTCCTTCCATTAGGCTGAAAATTGGGGCTGCTGTAATCAAATAAATTGATGCGCAGATCGCCCGTGCGGTAATAGAGAAAGCTATCTAACTCCTGCGATGCGATAAACAGCACTTCGGTAGAAGCAGCATCAGGACGGGCATAGGTAGAAGCATTGAAAAAGCTAGGGCTTTGTTCGCTGAATGGCAATTCAAAAATAGATTCGCTGCTCAGTTTGGTTGTATAAATCGTCGGGAAGCTGTTTGTGCCCAATACAGCAAAGGCGCCATCATTGATCACCGCAGTTGCCGAGCTTGCTGCATCAGCATAATCTTTTTCATACAAATAAACTCTCGCCAGAAGCGCATTGATGATAGCCGGGTTGATGTAGTTTGCATCACGGCTTGCATCATTGCTTAATAGAGTTCCTGCCTGCGTCAGGTCATTGATGATAGCGGTATATGTTTGCGCAACCGTGCTTCTTGGTACCACATCGCTCGCTGTTTGAACCGTTGTCACAACAGGTATTCCGTAAATTGAAGTGACATCCCAATGATATCCGAAAGAACGCAGCAGATCAAAATGCGCCAAAGCACGGATGGCTAATGTTTGGCCTTTTACACTCTGCAGCAATTGAAGCGTTCCAGAGTCAGTTCCCGTAATACTGCTTTCTCCCGCTAAAATCGCATTTGCATTGGCGATCGTATAATACATAGATACATACTGGTTCTGTATAAATATATTGGATGAAGTGACGTTATATGCGCCAAACTCATTGAGAGAAGTATTGTTATAACCACCGGCAATCCCATTATCACTGTTCAGATCTGCTAACATAGGGAAATAAGCGCCATAGTAATTGATAGATTCCAATGTGCTGTATAGTCCCGTCAATGCCTGGTTCAAACTATTGGTGTCTTTGAACATGGCGCTTGCCGGCACACTTGTGGGCGAAACCTGGTTCAGCTTTGCGCAACTGCTGAAGATGAAACAGATTGCGATGATCAGGCAAAAAGGGAAAATGTATATTGACTTTTTCATGATTTTTTTCTTAAAGTTTTATAAACTCAGGTTAAGGCCAAATGTTATAGTGCGGGCTGGCGGGTAAGCAGCATAATCAATGCCGGCGGTCTGGTCAGAGCCTGTGCCCCCGCCTGTGGAACTTACTTCAGGATCGAAGCCTATGTATTTGCTAATTGTCAGTAAATTTTGTACCTGCGCATAAATCCGTATGCTGTTGAAATATTTTGTTTTGTGAATAGTGTAGCCAAGGTTCACAGTGCGTATCTTAAAAAAAGAGCCGTTCTCCAGGAACTCATCAGAGTTCGGGAAGTAATTCTGCAACAGAAAAGAGGGGCGGGGTATACTGGTTTTATCACCCGGCTTTTTCCATGCGTCAAGCACACGAGTATCATTATTGGCATATACCTGTGGCAGGTATGCCGAACCGGGATCAGAAGCACCGCTCCAGCCAAGGCTTTCGTAAGTAGTACGTATCAGATTGAATACTTTATTGCCGTAAGTAAATTGAGTGGCGATCATCAGATCAAAATTTTTATACCTGAAATTATTGGTAAAGCCACCAAAGAATTTAGGCCTCGGGTTGCCTATAATGGTAGCATCATTGGTAAAATTCACCTGATCGGCTCTTTCTTTTGTGCCATTAGCGGCATAGTATTCAGCATCTCCATTTTGAGGGTTTACGCCTGCAAATTTTACCCCTATGAAGGAGCCTACTGGTTGGCCAATTTTTAAAATATTGGTAGGAGACTGGTCATTGTAAGAGCTTACGAATTGGCTATCTACAGCCAGCGATTTGATTGTATTCTTCAGGAAAGAAATGTTGAATGAACTGGTCCAACTGAAATCCTTGGTGCGGATGTTGTTCGTTGCCAACTGTATCTCAAGTCCTTTGTCTTCTATTTTTCCTGCATTGGTGGTCACTCCCTGAAAACCAGTAGTGCCTGCAACGGGCTGTTGCCCCAGGTCGAATATTTTATTTCTTTCAGATACAAAATATTCGATTGATCCATTGATGAAATGATTAAACAAATCAAAATCAACCCCTGAATTGAAAGTTGCATTTTGCTGCCACGTGAGCTGTTTGGCTACCAGGTTCGACATGGTCAATCCAAGATCGTTGCCATACCGTGCAGGCCCGTAATAAGGGATATTGTAATAATCAGGGAGGCTCTCATCTCCGGTGAGGCCATAGCTTATGCGCAGTTTGAGTGCATTGATAAATTTATTATCATCCAGAAATTTTTCCTTTGCCATGTTCCATCCTGCAGAAGCAGAAGGGAAATAGCCCCAGCGCTGATTGGTGGGGAAACGAGAAGAAGCATCTGCGCGCATGGTGGCAGTAAGCAGGTATTTGCCATCATGATCGTAATTCACTCTCGCAACAAAAGATTGTATGTCGTGATAGATGATCGGGTTTGCATTGATTGGTATAAATATGGAAGATGCTTCGGAAATATCGGGCACATTATCGCCCGTGTAGTGTTGCAAAATGCCTTTTGAGGAAGATGTTTGTGTTTTAGTTTGCTGTTGGGTGAATCCACCTAACACAGTGAGGTTATCATTTTTGAATTCCTTTTGATAGGTGAGTATATTTTCATTCAGCCAGGTGAAGCTGTTCAGATGTCCGGTAAGCAATTTTGCGCCTCCTGCTGTCTGCGCATCTACTGTTATCAGGGGAAAAAACTGATTGTCGTTCACATCATCATAATCAATTGACCAGGATGTGCGGAATTTCAGGGAAGACAATATCTTATATTCCCCATAGGCAGAACCGATCACCCTGTCCGTATAGGTATGTGCGTTAATTTCATTGGCCGACTTCACCGGGTTATCTGATAGCCAGGATGCCTGGTATTGTGTAAAATCTGCATACACACCGGGAGAAGAATACACGGGCATCAACGGGGAAGCACCAAGTGCATTGGTTACGATTCCCGTGTAGGTATTGTCGTTAAAACTTCTTTTATTGTCAGATCTGGAAGCCGTGATGTTAGAACCAAAAGACAGGTTTTCTGTTGCCTGGTTTTCTACGTTCAACCGTACATTATATCTTCTGTAATAGTTGTTGATAATAATGCCTGTCTGGTCAAAAACCCCGCCACCCACAAAAAATTTTGTTTTCTCATTGCCTCCTCTTGCTGAAAGCTCCACATTGGTGATAGGGGCGGTGCGGAAAATGGCATCTTCCCAGTTGGTGTTCACACCGCTTGCAAGATTGTAATAAGGAGCTACGGGATTGGGCACGGGGTTGCCGTTCCCATCTACAATGCCCACGCTCTGAAGCACAGATAGCGGCCCGTAGCGGGAGGTGTCAAATCCTGCTGCGGCAGATTCGTTGTTATACACCTGAATATCATTTGCAATGGCCTGATTGGTGAGATTGTAAAACTGCTGAGAGTTCATGAACTTGATCTTTTTCTGCACATCTTGTATGCCGGTGTATACGCTTGCATCAATGCTCGTCTTTCCATTTTTTCCACGCTTGGTGGTCACGAGTACTACGCCATTGGCGGCTCTTGCGCCATATATCGCTGCCGCCGATGCATCTTTCAGCACTTCTATGGATTCAATATCATCCGGGTTCAGGTCGGATATGGAACTTACGCTTTGTCCGCTTCCAACCGAACTGCCTGCGATATTATAGGAGGTGCCCAATGATGAATTGTTTTCGCTCAGCATGGGCACACCATCTACCACATACAATGGATTTTGCGAGCCCCGGATGCTCACCAGCAGGCCTGCGCCCGGAGTTCCGGATGGCTGTGTCACATTGATGCCTGACAGTTTTCCTTCTATACTTGCTGCCAGATTGGTTACCGGCTGGTCTTTAAAGTCTTTATTTTTGATAGAAGAGATGGCTCCGGTGATATCACTTTTTTTCTGTGTGCCATAACCAACTACCACTACATCGCTCAATTGATTCTTTGTTTCTTCCAAAGCAATTTCAATTATGCTGCGCCCCTTCACTTCAATTGTTTTTGTTTTGAAGCCAATAAAGGAAACCTCGATCACGTCGTTGGCAGAATTCAGAGTAAGAGAGAAGCTGCCGTCGGTTGCTGAACTGGTGCCTTTGCTTGTTCCTTTTATTGCGATGGATGCGCCAGCTATCGGCTTGCCATCAGCATCTTTCACAACGCCCTTTACTAAATGATTTTGGGCTAAAATAACCATTGGGAAAAACAGGCTGACAAAGATTGCCGCAAAAGCCACCAGGCTTTGAGTGGTTCGGTTCATAACAGTCATTTTGGTTTTAAAAGCAGTTAAAAAAGAAAAAAGCAAGCAACCTTATTCAGAATATGAAAATCGCTAAGTCAGATGTAATTTAAACTAAGTCCTTATATTTTTTATGAAAATCATCTTAGAAGCTGGTTATCAATGATTATATTCTGGTCAAAACTTGGTAACTTGTTAAGTCAAAAAAAATCACGAAAATTTGTTTCCTCAGCCTCTGCGGCAACTGTTTTATATTGATTTAATTTAATGTAAAGGTCTATGGTCTTATCTGAAAGGATAAAAAAAAATATTGAAGGGCATCCGGAGATCGCTGCAGTGCTAAAAACAAAAAGCCGCGAGCAGAGATGGCGGCATTTTACCCGCACGCAGTTCAATATGGTGGCGCGGATCATCAATAAGAACATCAGCAAAGAAATACAGGGCAATGAAGATGTGGTGGAAATGCACCTGATCATCGGTAAGCTGCAACTGCAAAAGGAACTCGCTGCGCTCCGCCTGAACCACGTACATGACTTCATAAAACATATAGGTAATTTCCGAGAGTACCGTGTGTTCAATTGGGTAAGCGGGAAAACGTTGCAGAGCTACTGGAGCGGCGGCGAGGCGAAGTATGTGAAGATAAATGCGCTGCTTGTTTTTTTGCAGGTGCCTTTTATAGAGTGGGATGAATGGCAGAAAGACCAGCCTGAGAAGACAGACAAGTATAAATCCAGTCTGGCAAAACTTCCGCTGGCGGCACTGGGCCTGAGCAAAACATCTTTATCTATTATCAAGAATTATTATCTCGGCAACTATTTTTTGTATTACCAGAAAACGGATGGAAGCAGGAACATCATCAAGACTCCTTTCATTTTGAAGGAACAGGACAACGGGCATATAGTGGTTACATCTGTTTCCGAAGGGCATCGGTACAGCGGAAAGGTGATGGGCATCCGCGATGGCTGCCTCTACATCAATTGCCAGAACCTTGATTTTGAGGAGATAGAGCAATACATTTTCAATATCGGGCTGGAGACAAAGCCTCAGGTGCTTTTTGGGGTATCCAACACCGTTAGTGTGAAAAACCGCCAGGCCGTGGCGTTGAAAAATATTCTGGTGAAACAACAAACCAATGACCCGGGTTTTGAAAATATACAGGAAACAGAGATCCCTTTTGCAAAAAAATATGCCTCACAAACAGAAGAGGCTTTGGTGGTCGGCTATCTGAAACAGTCTGTCAACAATGTGATCACCACACTAAGCTGCTGCAACTTGCGCGATCTTGCTGACTTGAAATAAGTGATATTCTTATTACGGTTAGGCCTGAACGTTAATGCCTGAAAATCTGAATGCATCCGGTCTGGCTATTAACCTTCACTCAGGGTTTCCGCTATCAACACTATCCAAAGCACGTTGTAGAATACCTGCGAACTCTTTCACATTAGGAGGCTCGAACATCGTTTTGTGGTCTCCAGGTACATCATAGACCAATACCCCCTTTTTTGCATACTTCGCCCAACCGAGATATTTCTGGTCATCAATAAAGTAAATATGGATCCGTGATTTGAAAAGATACAACCGGTCATCAAATGGAGCGAGCCTGTATTTCTTAAAAGCTATCAGGTGTTTTTCATTAATCTTATCGAACTGCGCATAAACACCGGTAGATACCGGCTTTTTCATCAGCCCCATTTTGTAGAATTGTCTTTGCAAATAGGTTAGCTGATATAAGGTTATTGTTTTGGGATGGCGAAAAAATAATCTGGTGAACCAGAAGAATTTCGGCACCTGCCGGGTAATTTTTTTGAATATTTTCTCCGATAAGTTTTTATTGTAAATAGCATTGATTGCATTGGTATCAAAAATAGCAAGCATTTTTACCTTCTTGCCCATCGCCTCAAGCTGTTTTCTCATTTCAATAGCGACATAGCCTCCGAATGAATAGCCACCGATAGCATAAGGGCCTGCCGGGTTATGTTCCAGTATCTCGTTTATATAATGCCTTGCAATTTCAGTTATATCGTCCATGGGTTGTTCGATACCATCAAGGCCTCTCGCCTGCAAACCAAAAACAGGTTGTTCCTCATCTACATGTCTTGCCAGGTCCCCAAAATTCAAAACATTCAAACCGTCGCCATGAACAATATATAAAGGTACTTTATTTCCGGTCTCTTTTATTGGCACCAGAGATTTCCAGATGCTGCTGGTATTGTTTTTTTCAATAGAGGCAACCTGTTGCTCAATGGTGGGATATTTAAAAAAAATAGCCAATGGAAGCTTATTGCCCGTCTCATTTTCAACCTTCGTTATAATCTGAACAGCGATAAGGGAATGGCCTCCTAACTCGAAGAAATTGTCGCGCATACCGATTTTCTCCACACCAAGTACCTGTTGCCAGATTCTTGCAAATATTCTTTCCAAATGGTTGCCGGGCAAAGCGTGCTTTCCATTTTTTTGTTCAGGCATGTCAACATCAGGCAATGCATTTCTGTCTATTTTTCCATTCGAAGTTAACGGCATCGTTTCCAGGTGCACCCATGTCGCCGGAATCATGTATTCCGGCAATTTGCTCTTTAGGTGATTAATGACTGCATTGCGATGGAATGAAGCGTTGGTCACCACATAACCAATTAGTCTTTTTTTCCCTTCGTGATCATTTTTTGCCAGCACAACGGCCTGTCGCACCAAACCGCTTTGATTGAGTGTGCTTTCTATCTCCCCAAGCTCCACCCGAAAGCCTCTTATCTTAACTTGGTTGTCTTTTCTCCCGATAAACTCCATGTTCATATCGGGCAACATTTTGCCTAAGTCACCAGTGCGATACATCCTGCCCCCGGCATTATGGTTGAATGGATCCTCTAAAAAAGAATACTTGGTTTTCTCCGGTTCATTTGCATAGCCTCTTGCTACCCCCACACCACCTATGTATAATTCTCCCACCACACCTTGTGGCACAGGTTGAAACTGTTCATTCAGTATATAAAAAAAATTATTTTGCAGGGGTTTGCCATAGGGTATGCTGTTCCAGTTGCTGTCAGTTTTTTCAACTAGGAAAAAATTGGACCAGATTGTTCCCTCTGTTGCACCACCCAGGCTGATCACTGAAGCAAGGGGGAAATATTTTTTAATCCGCTCAGGCAGATTAACAGGTATCCAGTCGCCGCTGAGAAAAACTGTTTTCAGTGAATGTTGTATATAAGGCCTGCCGCTGGTTTCTAATTCTCTTACAAGATAATCCATGGTAGTGGGGACAGAATCCCAAAACGTAATAGAGTGCTCCTGCAGCATTTCCTGTAATGCTCTCACATCTTGCACTTCCTCTTTTCGTGCTATCACTACAGTGCCTCCCGCAGATAGCATCCCGAAAATATCATATACTGATAAATCAAAACACATAGATGTGATGAACAAGAGACGATCTCCGGAGCCAATATTAAACTTCGTATTCACCCAATGAATCAGGTTCACTACCGAATGGTGTTCTATCATGACACCTTTAGGTCTGCCTGTTGACCCCGATGTATAAATAGTATAAGCCAGTTGGCTGCTGTCATTATTTACGGATACGTTTTCCGCGCTGAATTCATACAAGTCAACAAAACTGATATCTATAAAATTTTCAACTGCCATTAAATTCTTTATCGGATACTGACCATCAGCAAGCGTCAATTTAACTGCGGACTGTTTCAAAATGTATTGCTGTCTGTCCAAAGGGTAATCGGGATCTATCGGCACGTATGCCGCGCCTGCTTTCATGATAGCATACATTCCCGTGATCATATCAAACCCGCGGGCTACCAGCAATCCAATATGATCTCCCTTCTCAACTCCTCTCTTGATTAAATAATTTGCCAGGCGGTTAGACTGTTGATTGAGCTGATTAAAACTCAAATCTTGATCGCCCTGGCGCAACGCAATCTCATCAGGAAATCTCAAAACCTGTTCCTGAAATAGGTCGATAATTGTTTTATTTTTTGGATAGGGTGCCAGCGTGTCATTAAAGTCCACCAGCGCTGCATCTTCTTCGGCTTTTGACAACATACCCAGCGCACCTGTTTTTTGTGTTGGGTCTTTAACTATGGAATCCAGCAGTTCATTGTAGTGGTTAATAATTTGGCCAATATTCTCCTTTTTGTATGCTTCAGCGCGGTAGCTAACGGTGCCCTGGAGGCCAGCTTCGGTTTCAGCCATGATCAATATTAAATCAGGTTTGGCTGCAGCTTCTTTGAAAACCTTAATAAACCCTGGATCAAAAGCTGGCTTGCCGGAATCATCCAATAGTATAAACATCGCTTGCACCATCTGTTTGTTGATCTCTTCGGGCTTGATTACGCTAGACTGATTGATGGCTTCGTTGACAGTATTCTTAACTTGTTGCAGAAAAGCGTTAAAGCTTTTGTTGCCGTCTACTTTACTATACAATGATAGTTTCCGCACAAAAAAATCAATGGCTTCAAATTCCTTTTCCGATTGCGCAACTGGCATCAGGCTATCCACTCTGATATCGTCCGTGTTGCTATGTCTGTATAAAAGCACTTTGAAAGTCGCCAGCAATGTGATATAAAAAGACACCTCTTGCTGATAACATAACAGGTGCAATTCCTCGGATAATTGTTTATTAATGCAAAAACTAATAGCCTCGCCCTTGTAGTATTGCAAGACTGGTCTTGCATAATCATTGGCGGGGATTTGCATGGGTGGAGTTGCATGCAATTTTGTTTTCGGATAATCGGGCTTTAATTCAAAAGGATCTAAGGGTGACGCTAGCATTTTCAGATTAAGTTAAAACAGTACGGTAACAAATTGGCCACTGGCTTTGTCGAATCAATGCCACAGGTCTGAAGGAGTTTCAAAATTAACCCTTAATATTCAGGTTGCAGATAGTAAAACTACCTTAACAGACCGTAATAGTTACCAAAAGATTTACACAAAAAATCCAGATTGCCTGCCAAATAATCATTTTTAATATCTGAAATTTTTTGATATTTAATTTAATATGAAGAACGTAAAAAGGTGATATTTATTTAACGCGCTTTAGCAAAAAAATAGAAGGTCCTTTAAAATAAGTCGGTTTAGAGGCCGGTTCAAGTCCGCTAATCTTTTGAATCACCACGTTGAACTTATCTCAAGAAGGAAATGATCTTGTCGTTCACTAAACCAGCTTTTTCCATTTGCGGGAGGTGAGCTGCATCCTCCACCGGCAAATATGTCGTATGCAATATCTGGCGCAAAGAATCAGCATATTTAAAAGGCACTGTTTGATCTTCTTTTCCCCATATCAGGAGCACAGGCTTTCGCAGCGAATCCAATTCATGGTAATTGTTCAAAATGATATTAACAGGCCCATAATGAAACCGTGTCGAAACCAAAGCATTCCGGAAACCTTTATACCGCATCTGAACTTTGTATTGATCTGCCCAATGGGGAAACTTGTCAGGATATTTCAGGTCCGTCAATTGCCCGTTCACCACATCATCCGGCGAGATTGACATTTTATAACGCGCCAACCATTCTGGGTAGGGAAGTGATGAACCACGCACCGCAGGATATACCGGATCTACCAGAATCACTTTAGTGACTAAGGCAGGATTATGCACAACAAAATCGGCAGCGACTGCGCCTCCAAACGAGACACCCGCAATGGCATATACAGAATGCAAATTCAACTTAGCAAGCAGTTCTGATAACTGTTGACGATAAAGAGAAGCTTCATAAACCTTCTCAGGCCTGTCAGAAAAACCTCTACCAAACTCATCATAATGAAGCACCCTGAACCCTTCGCCCGCAAGCCTCGAAAAAGTACTGTCCCAAATATAATAAGGCACACTGAACCCATGCAACAGCACTACAAGCCTGCCCGAATCAGGCCCCGCCAATTCATAATGGGTGATGCCATCGGAAAGCTGCACAAAGCTTCCGGGAACATTTTTTCGCGCAGCCTCATCAAGAGAATATAATTCGATATCTGCTTTCCGGTAAATAATGTATCCTACTGCAATTACAATCACGAACAAGATGACAAGTGATAAAAAAAATATCCTGATGTATTTCATTTTATTTATTTTATGGCATAAAATAATCGCGTGCTGATGAAGGGTTGTATTCTGACTTTTATAGCCAGCACAGAAGCGAAAAATATCTTTTTCAATTACACATACCAGATGGATTTTGAAATCTCCGGGAAAGATACCAACAAATGCAAATATTATTGATTGGAATTACTGGTTTTTCCTCCTTTTGTATCATCATTATTGATGCCATGCTGATTGCGCTTGATATCGCTGTTCAGCCTGCCAAATTTAAAATTGAAGCGCACCGCAAATGTCTGGTAGGGATTCTGATTAAAAGAGGATTGATAAAAATCCGGAGTCGCTGTATGTGATCTGAACGTAAAATATTTGCTGTAAGGATTATTGGCTACAAAGGATATGGTCGCCTTTTTATCCAGGAATGTTTTTGAAATAACATAAGATGTGAAAACGAAAGCACTCGATTTTCCCTGAAGATTCACATCTCCGCTAAAAAAACCTGCATCAATGCCAAAACGATAACCTTTGCCAAACTTATAGCCTGCATTGAAAAAGGCATTGCCGGTGTAGCCGTCGTTACGATATAGCTGGCCATTGTATGCGCCTTTTAACCACACATGCGCTATCTGTCCGTTTAGGCTTACTGTCAGGTTTTTGATAATGGTGAAATTGGTATTGAAATTCAGGCCAAGTCTGCTGTTGCTCCCGAGGTTCTGATAAGTAGTCAGCGTTACTGTATCATTTCCGCTACTCACGGTGCTGTCTATCTGCAAACTGGTAACCGTTTGTATCGAGTTTTGTGAGAAGGCATAACTCAGGCCCACATTCACGGAGCTTTTTGCAAAATTGCTGTAATTGAGCTCAAGGCTATGGTTCAATTCAGGTTTCAGATCAGGATTCCCTGTGGTGATGAACTTGGGGTTTGACATGTCAACAAATGGGTTCAATTGGTATATGCCAGGTCGGCTGATCCTGTCAGTATAACCGAAATTGATACTGCTGCTTTTAAAATTTCGCTGTATAGATATGGAAGGGATAATATTATCGTAATCCTGATTTACAGGAGTCCCGACAGAAATAAAATCTGCGTTGACGGTTGTATGTTCTATGCGCAATCCCCCCTTGGCTATCCATTTATCCAATTTATACTGGTATGAATTATATAGGCTGTAAATGTCCTGGTGATAGTTGTAATTGTTGCTTTGTGTCGGGCTTATCTCATATTTATTTGTCGAATCGTTATAATTGTTGGTCTGGAAGTCGCTGTAGTTATTCCTGAGGATGGCTTTGGCCCCGGCCTCGAGTGTTAATTTTTTAAAAGGTTGCACATAATCCACCTGGATCGTGTGCTCTTTGTTGCCTGCGTCATTGTATTGCTGATAGGCCGGTTGCTGATAATTGATCGTGTCAGAAAAAATATTGTTATTGAATTGTTTGTTTGGGGAATAACTGTACTTATATGATAAGGTCAACAACCTGTTTTTATCCTTCTTAAATCCCAACTGGTAATTGATTCCTGCATCAAGGCCTTCGAAACTGCTATTCCCTGAATTCATCAGTTGATATTGTTGCTGTGCGATACCATCGGCATCCAGCAAAGTGGATAACTGGTTACTGCTCTGATGATTGGTGCCCTGGTATATTTCTATTGACCCGGTCACCAGGTTCAGGCTGTCAAATTCGTAGCTGAGTTCCGCGTCACCATAATTATGATGTCCGCCAAAAGTATTCTTCCCGTTTTGCGAAAGCACAGAACTATCAGCAAAAAAAGTCTGCGTGTTGCCAAATCCAGTAGTCTGATTCCTATGTACATTGTAACCTGCATATGCAGACAAACCAAACTTGCCCTGTTTTAAAGTGCCATTCAGGTTAATGCCTGGTCCCCAGACTGTATTATATCGTCCGTTGACGCCAATATTATAACCCTGATCCATATTCTTTTTAGTTATGATATTGATAATGCCTGCCAGCCCCTCTGCATCATATTTAGCCGGGGGCGTAGTAATGACTTCTATTTTTTCAATATTGGTTGCAGGCATTGCTCTCAGCACATCGGAAGGATTTTTCGCAACCAATGCAGACTCTTTGCCATTGATGAGTATTTTGTAATTACCGCTACCTTTCAGTTGAATATTGTCGGAAGCATCCACTGTTAACAGAGGCACTTTGCGCATCATATCCAATGCGCTTAGCGCAACGCTTTCAGGATCCGCGGTCACATCATATGTGATGCCATCTATTTCTCTTTTCATCACGGGCCTTACACCCGTAACTGTTACTTCTTTTAATTGCTTAGCTGATAATGACAGCAATATCTTTCCCATATCCAAATCAGTCGCATCTTTTTTTACAGCCACAGTTTTATTGCTATAACCCGTAAACGCAAGCACGAGCAGGTATTCTTTATCAGCAGGAGCAGATATCTCAAAGCTGCCATCATCTTTCGAAATAACACTTTTTACTGCGCCCTGAGTTTTTGCATCCTGCAGGGCAATCGTAACGTAAGCCAAGGGCTTTGAGCTCAGTGAATCGATCACCGAACCTTTGATTGTTATTTTTGCCGGTGAAGTTTGCGCGGATGCAGAGAACAAAATATGAAGCGAAAACAGAAAAAACAATACGGGTTTCAATGTCAGTATTTAAGCGTTAATTATGTAAGATCAGCAGAAATTGATATTTCTGTTTTACATCATATTTCGCTGATCCGAATTCAGGTAAATGTAGAAACCGGATGACAGCATTGCGAAATCACAGGCTATAATTAATCGCTAAATTATTTGAATGGTAAATTCAGCCGTTGCATGGTTTCATCAGCCGGATACCCCTTAACAGCCTTATCTGTCAGCTTGGTTAACGTATATGTATATACGAAATATAAAGGCCTGTTATTTCTTCCCGCGGGCGGCAAGATAATGTTGAGAAGCAATAAAACGCCTCCGCAAAAAACCACAGCGGCTCAGCGATCACTTTAAATTCATGTTATAATGTAAAAACAAGTGCTTACACCCATTTTACATCAGTGATCTCAACACATTTTATTCAAAACATTAATTGGTAATGAGCATTTCTGCAAGGCTTTATGTGAGTATGAAAGACACTGAAACTTGATAAAGGATGCTCCTTTAATCCAATCTCAAAAACCTGCATAAGCTTACGCCATGCTATAGTTGCTTATTTTCTCTCTTGAAAGTCTGTATGCTGGTATTCTTATTTGGTGTAAAGTCTTTGGGCCTTGTGCCATCATGCGTGATCATCCACCTCAATGTATTGTTGCCGATAAATTTAATCAGCCCTTCTAACGTGGATTTTTGCCCGTTTTGGATATTCATGATATCGAACCAAACAGGGTCTTTCGAGAAATCAATTACATATACTGCTTTCAGGAATTTGCCATCCGGGAATGTTACATTCACATGCACGCTATCTATGAATGCAAGGCTCGCATTTTTACCAAGCGCTGTACCTGCCCAACTGCCAATTAAATCTTTAGTTGAATGGGGTTGAGAAAATAAGCTGCCTGAAAAAAGAAATAAAATCAGAACAACGGAGAGTGATTTTTTCATTGCTATTGTTAGTTTTGGGCGCTATGCTTTTAGCATTACGCCGCCAGATCATTTCAATGCAAATATATCTTACACATAACGTAATTTATTTAGGGTAACTTGAAAACTTATCCCTAAAAAAATCCCATAGATCACGCAATGAAATGGAATGAACGAATACCCTTCTCAGAAACAGTTTATTTTTTCCCGGCAGTATCCGTCTTCATCGTGGAAGTATCTCCATATGGCGGATGCCCGCCAAAATTCCGGTGATGCCCCCATCTTCCCAAATGAGCATGGTGGATATGTTCCATGAACACCACTATAAAAATGAGGAAGATGATAAGCCCCGATATTTTATTAAAGAACTCCAACATTTTGTTCATAAAAATAATTTGAGTAAATGTATTCATGAATTCTGGTGAAATAGTGAATCGTTTTCAGTTTCCCAGCAAGACGTCAAAACCAACTTTGGTCATCATACCACTTCCACACACAAAAAACTGTTGCTGAACATATTGCAACCGAAAAAGCAGCTCTTTGCCATCATGAATACCTTGTGAACATGGTTTGCAGCAGGGCTAAGCTTGTCATAGCTTTGCATCGTGAACATAAAAAAGGTTCACATTACATTCTAAAAACAAGCATCTATGAAAGGTAATTATTTTATCTCATTGGTTGAGATGGACAGCACCGCCAGACAACAACTGGTTACAGAAGTAAAGGAAACATTGGCTACAAATGTTGATTTTGCAAATAACGAAAAAGCATCGTTTAAAACAGTAGACCTTTGGAAAATGGAAAAGAACAAAAAATCCGCTACCCGGACATTTTCCAGGAAAAGAAACGAGATCCCGTTTATCTAAGCAAAATAAAAAATCCGGCCTTCTTTTATAAAGACCTTCTATGAAGGTCTTTTTTTTATAGCTACGTTTACATATCGGCGTGAAAACTGTGTAGCCCTTTTCGCTCCGGTTTCGGTGTTGTGCGATGATCTGTAGGTGTCTTTAACATCGCCAACAGTTTCTATGACTTCAAGTGTAAGCGAATGCGTAATTTTATCGGAAACTAAGCAGTATGAAAAAAATAACTCTTTGTGTTTTTCTTTCCATCACCTCAATAATGATATCACCTGTTATGGCTAACGCACAAACTTCCCGATCGCATGCCTTACTAAGACATGTGGTGTTGTTTAAATTCAAAGACAATACCTCAGCAGCAGATGTAAAAAAAGTAACCGACGCTTTTGCTGCGCTGAAAGGAAAAATAAGCCTGATCAAAAATTTTGAATGGGGCACCAACAACAGCCCGGAGAAACTGAACCAGGGGTTAACCCATGCCTTCTTTGTCTCGTTCAGCAGCGAGAAGGACAGGGACGCTTACCTTGTGCATCCCGATCATGAGGCTTTCAAAAAAATTGCAACCCCCTTTATTGATAAGGTAACGGTTGTTGATTACTGGGCGCAGTAGCCCGTGCTTAAACCTCAGCCTTTTACAGCGGAAATTCAGAAGCATGCCGCTCCAACTACTACACCGTTTTAACGTATCGAACCCGTTTTCGGCTTGGTGTTTGCATTTTTATGCATGAAGGCATAACTACATCACCTTATGATGACCCTCAAAACAAATATTGTGTTTGAGAATGGCAAAGCATTAGAAACAGTAAAATATCAGCAGGAGTTCTCTGCACGGGCAATAGCGATAGAAAGAGCCAAATTTTTCATTCTGCATTATATGAGTGAAAATAGACTTTCCGGCCAGATCACAATCGAGGCGAAAAATGACAAAATGCATTTCGCATGTGATGCAAAATCCGAAAAACAACTAAAAACATTGATGGCTCTGCTGAAAAAAAACTACGGCCTGATTGAAGGTCTTTGATTCATCTTTCTTTGCTCATATTATCCCAACTCAAATCGGGATAGTTTGTAGAAAATTAGCCCTAAGGGTCTGCACTGTTGACAGCATGAATATTTTGTAAGGGTAACCTATCGCAGGCAACAAGAACTCCTCTCGTTTCTATGCCTTGTCAAAACTTACGCACTCTTTTAGTTCCTTTTCACTATAGGCAATATTGTATTGTTTCAGCACATCTTCAGGTACACCGTTCCATTGATTGGGCTTATTGCCCATGTAGCCTATATCCTGCACGCCCATCGGCGTGGTATAAAAACCGGAAATAGTCAGGTTGCGCATCAGCGTGAAAAATGAAGTGCCTTGTCTGTATTCGGGTTTTGCTTTTAACGGATAGGCAATCTCATCAACAATCTGCAATTGCTGATTCTCAGTAAGCTTTGCAAATGGCTTCTCAAATAGTTTCAAAGATTGCATATCAAGCCATCTCAGGCCACCTCTCATCGGCACCTGGTACTCGGGCTTATCTTTTACCATAAACTCTATAAAGTCCGCTACTTTGGCATCGGAAGCACTGCCGCTGACCTCGTCTTTCGGGATGATGATATCTCCCAATATGGTTATGCTTGCTATTTCCTCTGGCGTGAAGAACACCTGATCCTTCAGCTTTTTATTATACAGCTTCTCTTCGGCCATCCGGTCGGCATCATTTGCAGGCACGGTTTCCTGCGGCGTTTCTTTTTTGCTGTCTGCCTGTTTGCAGGCTTCAATGATCACGCCTGTTGCAACGGACCCTACAAGCAATGTTTTCAGTGATTTTCTTCTGTCCATGACTATATGTTTTGGCTTTTCATTTCATCAATAATATGTTCGGATGCACGCATAGACAACGCGAGTATTGTCCAGGTAATATTTTTATCCGCCTGCGATACAAACTGGCTGCCATCTACACAAAACAGGTTTTTGCAATCGTGTGCCTGGCTCCATTTATTCAGTGCGGAAGTTTTGGGGTTACTGCCCATTCTTGCCGTGCCGGCTTCGTGTATCACATTGCCGGGATTATCCAATCCCCAGTCATTTTTATCGTTGTCCTCATTTTCTAATCCCCAGGTGATCACAGCGCCCATACTGTGAAGAATTTCTTTGAAAGTTTCCTTCATGTGCTTGGCCTGGTTGATTTCGTAAGAGGAATGCTTCACATGAAACCGAAGCACCGGGATACCATATTTGTCAACTACCTTGGGATCAATCTCGCAATAATTATCTGCCCTTGCTACTGCCTCCCCGCGTCCCGCCATGCCAATTTCCGCGCCATACAGGTAACGCATATCTTCCTTCAGCGACTTGCCATATCCGCCTGCTTCCTTTTGTTTTCCGTTGATCGCAAATTTGCCATTTGCCTCTTCAATGCCCCAGCCAATGCCATATAGTGGCATATCCATTCCGCCACCATATTCAATATGATATCCCCTCGGGAAATCCAGTTTTTTATTGTCCAGCCACCAGGGTGTGTACACATGCATGCCACCTACCCCATCTTCGTTGTACCGCTTACGGCCAAACAGGGAAGGGATCACTCCTCCCATGCCGGCTCCGGTGGAATCATGCAGATATTTCCCTACCACATCGCTCGAATTTGCGAGGCCATTGGGATGGCGGGTAGATTTTGAATTGAGCAGCAATCTTGCCGTTTCGCAGGTGCTGGCTGCAAGGATCACTACCCTTCCGCTCACTTCATATTCCTGCAAATCTGTTTTATCAATATAAGAAATACCTGTTGCCTGCCCCTGGCTGTCGGTGATCACTTCGCGTGCCATCGCATTTGTAAACAGGTCCACATTGCCCGTGGCCAATGCAGGCTTTACCAACACGGAGGAAGAGGAGAAATCGCCATATATTTTGCAACTGCGACCGCATTGTCCGCAGAAAAAGCAAGCGCCTCTGTCTTTATTTATTTGTTTGGTAAGAATAGAAAGCCTGGATGGGATAACGGGGATGCCTATCCCTGTGGCTGCCTTTTTTATGAACAGCTCATGCAGCCTTGGTTTTGGCGGCGGAAGGAAGATGCCATCCGGGTCATTGTACAATCCTTCATTGGTGCCGAACACACCGATCAGCTTGTCTATTTTATCGTAGTAAGGTTTGATGTCTTCATATCCGATGGGCCAGTCCTCGCCCAATCCGTCAAGGCTCCTGCGCTTGAAATCATTAGGCCCGAAGCGAAGCGAAATCCTTCCCCAATGATTGGTACGGCCACCGACCATGCGTGCACGCCACCAGTCCCATTTTGTTCCTTCAGCCTTGGTGTATGGCTCTCCGTCAATGTTCCATCCCCAATAAGACCCGTCAAAGTCGCCAAAAGGACGGAATTTGGTGCTCGCACCACGTCTTGGTGATTCCCATGCATTCTTTAATTGCGCTGAATTGACGGCAGGGTCAAAATCTACGCCTGCTTCTAACAGGCATACTTTAAGGCCTGCTTTTGACAACACATATGCCGCCATGCCGCCACCCGCGCCGGAACCGACAATCACGGCATCATACTTCTTTGTCTTCTTTTTGATTTGTAAATCGCCCATTTTATATAACCATTGTTATGATGAATAATGCACAACGAGTGTGCTATTATAAATAAAGCATGTTGCCTTTCAAGAACCGATCAGCGAAACGCTGCTGAAACAATGAACCAAATGTTGAAGGACATTGTTCGACTGCCCGCATATTGCCAAGGCTTATGTGCCTGTTACACAACTAAGATACGTATAGAATATGAATGGGAGAAAAACCAGAATAATTTTTGACGCGAATAGCTCATGCAAAGTAAAAAGCAATTAAAATCCAAGCTGCTCTGCACGATCATGCCGCAACAACTGGTATCGCCCGTTATTTTTATCGCCGATTGGACAAAGCCAGCGATTTGCAATGGCTGTACAAAAACACAAGATGGAGATAATTACTGATGCCCGGAACTTGTAATCCGCCCCCGATAACGCCAAGCCCACTGTTAGGCGCATCACTTGTCAACCTACGGTATAAATATTTCTTTGATTTTTACGACGGCTCCGTCATTATTAAGTGTCAATATAAATGGAGCGTCCTTCTCAATTTTCTTCAAGCTTTCCAAAGAATTGTCGGTGATCGGAGGCTTGCTGTCTGGGTTGATAACTAGGTCGAACGAACAATTTTTGTCAAGTGCCAGTCGTCTTATCTTTTTGCTTTCATTGAGAATAAAATAATCATTTGGGACATCAACATGTGTCTTGCAATCTGCAGTCTTGAATGTGTCAGCTTGATGAGCTTTTATTGCAGCATCAATTGCGGCTTGTCCAGTAAAATATTGAATATAGTCTGCGTCAATAAATGTAGTGTCACTCTTTTCGCTAAAGCCAACGATAAACGAATATTTGTCTTTTTCAGATTTTGAAATAGCAGTTGATACGCTATTGTCAATTGTGTCCAAAATTGATTTAGTCTTTCGTGAACTATCCGATAACGCATGTTTATTGTTGCTCGAGTTGCAACTTACAATTGTCGCCCAAAACATGATTGAAACTATTATCCGAAGTGTCATGGTTCTAAGTTGCGCCTAACAAGCAGGGCTTGCCATGTTGTGGCGGCATTTGAAAAACTTCCCGCCAGGGCTGCTGCTTGATAAAGTTACAAAAGTTGAGAACACATTCTAAAGCTCGGGCCTATCCGTCCCCCGAGACCGCTGCTGCTGGATAGTTGAAGTTGGGTTATGTTGTCCTTCCGCCGACATAACGCCAATGCAATGTGCTTGTTGCACAACTAAGATACTCACAACATGTGAATGAATGAAAAAGCTGAACAGTTTTTGATGTATGAGAACCATGCAAGGCAAAAAACAATACACCGAAAAACTTTTCACTTCTTTTCAATTGAGCGACCGCGTGCCATCAGATAATTTTTACAGAAGATTATCTTCTGCAATAGATATGCGATTTATTTACCAGCTCACTGAAAAGTATTATGGCACAGAGGGACAGCAGAGCATTGATCCCATTGTGTTCTTCAAACTGATCCTAGTTGGTTATCTAGAAAACCTGAACAGCGACAGAAAAATTATTGCGCACTGCAGCATGCGGCTGGATATTTTATTTTTTCTGGGCTATGATATTGATGAAGAACTGCCTTGGCATTCAACTCTCAGCCGGACAAGACAATTGTATGGCGAGGAAGTATTCAAGGAAGTATTTCAAAAAATGCTCGGCCTTTGCGTGCAAAAAGGCATGTTGAGCGGGAAACGGCAGGCAGTGGACAGTGCATATATAAAAGCGAATGCCAGTATGGATAGCCTAGTTGAAAAAGAGATCATTGAAGACGGCGATGATTATTTGCATGAGCTGCTCTACGATGATCATGGCAATGCCATAGAGCAGCACAATAATGTAATTCGCGACGATCGCGATAATGGTTCCATCACTAAAAGCCGCAATGACAGCACGGGCAAACATCATAAGTGGAAAGCAAAAGAATATAAGGACATGCCCACCGGCAAATCGCTCACTAACCGCACTGGTGGCAACACAAATGAAAACCTGCGGCCCAAATTTGTTAGCAACCATACGCATTATAGCACGACCGACAGGGATGCGAGAGTAAGCGTAAAACCAGGTAAGCCCCGGCAGTTAAATTATAGCATGCAAACAGCAGTAGATATGGGAAGCCATGTCATTACCAACGCAGAAGCACACCTTGCAGACAGAAGGGACAGCGAATGTCTGGCACAGGTGTTAGAAAACACGATCGCCAATCTGCAACAAGAAGGCCTGACCGTAGAACAGATAGCAGCAGATACGGGTTATAGCAGTGGCAGAGCATTACAGGCCTGTATAAACAACAATATAAATGCGTACATCCCAAACTTTGGCCAGTACAAGCCATCAAGAGAAGGGTTTAGTTATGATGAAATAACCAACAGCTATATCTGCACCCGTGGGATAATGCTTCCCTATAAAAAAACGTACCAGGACACTAAAGGTTACTACAAAAAACAATATAGGAGCAGTGCAAAAGATTGCGGTAAATGCCCATTAAGAACAACATGCATAGGGGGCAGGGCAGATTATAAAAAGATAGAAGACACCGTAGATAAACATCTCTACGATGCCATGCACCAAAAAATGCAAACAGGGTATGCAAAAAAGATGAAGAGACTTCGTCAGTCAACTGTAGAGCCGGTGTTGGGGACATTGATCAATTTTATGGGGCTGCGCAGGATATGGACAAGGGGAAAACGGCAGGCAAATAAATTCATGCTGGGCGCTGCCACTGCGTATAACTTAAAAAAGTGGTTGGATCACAAAGAAAGAAAATTGAAGATAGAAGTAATGGCTATGAAAAATAAAATGCTGGCAAAGGCTTTTGTTTTTATGTTTTATAGATATACCCCTTCGACAATCGCAATAAAACAAAAATCGAAATGATCTATACTAAATGAAAATTCTTCTGGGAAAAACTAAAAAAAAAGTCGCCTCTTTTTAAAAAAGTAGTTGTGCATCGGCCACCAATGTTGTGCGCCGCCTTATCCATTTTCGTCTAACAAATTTGATTCAGTATGTTTTTTTAAATCTGGTCTTTTGTCAATCATTCTTTTGAGTTTATAAAAATCGCTATTATAAAATAAGAGCTTGTCTTTCATGACAGGAGCAAAAGCAATGTAAAGATTTTCTTTTGCTTCTTTAAGGTCAGCATCAAAATCTATTAGCCAGCAGCCATTATAATATTTTTCAACTTGTGAGTCAAACAAGTCTTTTAACAACAAGCTTTTTTGAGAAGTGTCGAGATTGGTATGTGTGTCAATTTCTATAATAAGGCTAATGTACCTTTTAACTAATATACTCAGGCTGGCACTAAATAAACGGACATTTCCAAGAATGTTATCATACTGTTTATCCTTGCTATTAACGACTTCTCCGTTTTTGAATTTTTTTAAGTCTTCGAAATATTCTGGGAATTTTTTTAAGTCGTCAAATTTGTTCCAAGAATATGTTGGAAATTGCAAAAGCTCTAAAGTTGCAAATGCAATACCGTCATTATTTTTTGGATTTTCATTAGCCATCTTATTTATATAATCTCTATAATAGTTGAAATAATTGTCTCCTTGTTGATGTTTAAGTTGTTTTAAGGTTAATAAAATAGTTACAGTCACACCAACAAAACCTAAGAACGAAATGATTGGCGATAAAATATTATTGAATTCTTGGGAATTAAATGTCAAATGAATGGAGCTACAATAAAACAACCTTGTCAATATATCAGCTACAACAAGAACAATTAATATAATTAGAAGAAGATATTTTATTTGATTCGATGTCATTATTTGAGATTGTCACAGGTGGCGCACAACGTTGGGGCTTGGCGTTGCGGGGGAAATTTTCTTCCGTCTGCCCAGCCCATGAGCTAAAGATAGTTAGAATTACTGATGCCCAGAACTTGTTCGTCCGCCCCCGATAACGCCAAACCCACTGTTGGCAGTAGTTTTTCTAAAATCCACCATCAATAAATTTACTGAATAATGTATTGAATAGAGTCTTTTGTAGTACTGCTTTGTGTGGCTACTATTATACCATTAAGATAGATATTTAGTGTTACTGAAGAATCTGGTGGGCTACCTCCGGTATCTTGCCTGCTCCCAAACATTAATAACCGTATTGATGCATTCCTGTATTTGTTTACTGTAAATATTAGTGTATCGTTTTGATTGTTGCCGCATTCAAGATGTGAAAAACCAGTTTTATTGCTAAAGGGGGCTATGTCAGCAGGATTGCCACTAATTGAGTCATACGGTGGAACAGAAATGGACAAACACCACGCAACAGCATTATTAAGTAACGCCTCATATTTTACTGTGTCAACCTTTTCCAAAACTTTAGAAGAACCGCTGTCTTTTCTACAAGAAAATATTGCAGCGAGGAAAATCGATAGAACAATTAACCACCAACGAGTTTTTAAATTAATTAAATCCATTTTATTTCTTTTTAGGTGATTTCTTAGGAGTGGTTTAATGCAATTCATTGTTCAGAGCTTTAAAAACTTGGTTCTCTGGTGATGTGATTTTCTATCACCAATTTTATTTTTATGCTAGAACCCTTGGTCTCATGAAAATTACTGCCAACGAGCAGGTATTGCCGATGGTGGGGAATTTTATATTCGTCCGCCCAGAACTGCTGCCTGGCTTTTCGATAAAGTTAAATATTAAGAACTAAAGCTGGGCTTTATTCGTCGAGCTCCGGACCGCTGTACATCAGAATTACCGCTGTTGATTGTTTCAGTGTCAAGCCCCACTATTGGCATACCAATGTTGTGCGTAGTTCTATTCATACATCAATCTCCATTTTAAACTGGGTCCGACTTGAGTTCCTGTAACTAGATAGTCGGAATAAAAAGAGGCTTTATGGCTTTCATATAACCAAGAAAACGCTTCATTAAGTTTCTTTAAGTCGAGCTTGTCATCAGTGAAATCAATTCTGTCAATAAGAGTTGGAATTGGAGGTTCAATTTCGTCTGCCACGTAAGGTTGTCCGTCAAGGTGGTTTGATTTATACAGCAATCGTTGATAGTAGTTGTTTCCTAAAACGTCCCTATATTGTATTAGGACGTCAAAAAACCATTCGTCAATCGGCGGATAATTTAACGGAATATGAATTGAAGCTTTTGGAGTTAAGACTGGGTAACAACCACGGTCCGAAACACCCCAATTGTCACTATCCTTTATATTGTCAAATTTGATGTATTTCTTATTCTTGTCTGCTACATATTTATCGTAATACATTTCAGGCGTCAATTCTTCGTCTGTCAAGGTTATGAATAACCAAATGTCTAGGTCATATGAAGGAGTATTTCCAATATTTTGGATTTTCAAATAATTTAAGTCTTTATCCGCATATGTTGTAAAATTCAAAACTGGAAAATTCGATAGTCTAAACTGTTCCTTCAACAAATTTCTGTTGGTGTCATTGGTATTTGAAGCTACACGTAACAGTCGATATGTTAAGTAAACATAGCAAGCAGTAAGTGCTGCAAGTGCAATATTTATTTTGTCGGGTAGAGTCATAAGAATTACGCACAACGTCCACGGCTTGCTGCTGTGCTGGCATTTTTTAACTGTCTGCCTACAACTGAAGCCGAACAAAATTATTTATGATGAAGTTAATAATAAATGCCCAATAGAAATTCGTCCCGATATTAGTTGATAGCAGCACAAAAGCCGATTGATCTTCCATCCGCCAGCATAGCGGCAAGCCGTATGTTGTGCGCTTTGCTCATGTCCTACCAGCTCTGTTTTAATACTTTTCAACACTGTCCAACAATTTTGATAGAAATTGAATTGAAGTTTTGCTTTCATATTTGAAAGGCAAAATTGTCAAGAGACACCCAAAAGCAAACATGCCAAATGGAATAAGTACCGCCGGCGAAAATCCGTTTTGTAATATTTGCTTAAACTGTGAAAGTCCAGCTATAATCATTCCAATGCAAACAAGTCCAACAACACCTAACCAAAACGAAATAAAAACTAAAACAAAACTGACTAGTCGCATTTTTACTTTTATCTGTGTCTCGCCAAGAAATGTTTCTATTTGTCCTGTAATAATCGGAGAAAAAGAATTTCTGTAGTTTATATTTCTACTCATTGTAAATGTCAACCCATTAATATGCCCTGTATATGGCTTTGCATATTTTCTGTTGAAGGATGAAATAGTAAAACCTTGTCTTGGCTCTATATTGTCGGTGATACGTTTCAAAACTTCCAGAGTCGGAAGTTTTGTCGTAAGAACATAATTTTCAAAAGGCAAATACTTAGTAAGATTCATTTTTCAGTTCTGTCAATTTGAGGAATTGTAGCAAAGTAGCGCACAACAGCCAGGGCTTGGCATGCTGTGGCGGCATTTGAAATACTTCCCGCCCGGACCGGTGCTTGATAAAGTTACAAAAGTTGAAAATATATTTTACTGCTCAGGCCTATCCGTCCCCCGAGACCGCTGCTGATGGATAGGTGAAGTTGGGTTATGTGTTCTGTCCGCCGACATAACGCCAAGCCCCATGTTGGCGGTAGTGCATTTTGTTATAGCGATTTGAAATTTTTGATAAGGTCTTTTAACTCCTTGTCTGAAATGTTGGCTACGTCGCCTTTGTCGTAAATAGTTATTAGGTTGACTGTAACTTCTTCGTCAGAAACTATTTCTGTAAAACCAATCAAACTCGTCTCGACCAAGGAGATTACTCTTGCACCACCGCTTTTTCCTTTTCCCTTGCTTGAAATCTTAAGTCGGATTTTGTAAGTGTCATGCCCAAGCGGGGTGCCGAGTCTGGGTGTTTCTAAAAGCTCCTTTTCTAAGAGTAATAAATCCCTTGACAAAGAGTGGTACTTTTTAAGAAGTGGTTTGGCGGCAACCTTGAAAGACTTGGTGATTCTAATTGTTACTTTCACTCAAAAAATCTTTGAGGGTTTGCAATTTTCTGCCTGATTTACCAGCATCTTTTACTTCTTTCAAGCCTTCCTTAATGCTGGTCATAACCTTGAGCTTGTTTTGAAGTTTGGTATAGTCTTGATTGATTTTTTCCCAAGTCTTTAAAGGAATCAAAACGGAGGTCTTGTCCCCTTTATCGTCAACAATATATTTTAAAGGAGTAGCCATAAATTTTTCTTTCAAAGTTACTAAATTCTGTTGGGATTTCTTGCTGCGACCGCATTACCGCCAACGAACGAGGCTTGCTGCAGTGCTGGGATTTTATATCCGTCAGCCGAAGCAAAAGCCGGTCAATGATTTTATGTTGAAGTTAATACAAATGCTCAATAGAATAATATCCGCCGGAACCGAAGCCCATTAAAGATTTGCTGCTGATTGATGTTCCTTCTGCCAGCATTGCGGCAAACCTGATGTTGTGCGAATTCACCAGAGCAGAATATTGAGTCTGGAAATTTCAAAAATAAAGTTTTGTACTCCTTCGTCGTAAAGACGTTCTTTAGTTGGGTCGAAATGAAAATAAATGTCACCACTAAATATTAGTTTCTTTTCAGAATTAAAGAGTCTAGTCTTAAAAGTGTTTTCATATGCGTTTCCATTTCCACTCCCCACTACCGCGACAGTTGGCGTTATCGGCATAACAAAAACAAATTTTTGTTTATGAAAATCTATATATGAAGAGTCTTGTGGAGAAAGAAAAAGATACCCATCGTATGTTTTTCCTTCAACGTCAAGATAATTGCTTTTTTGTGCTTCATTACTTGTGTTCATAAATTCAAATTCGCTGCTTCCACCCTTGCTAATGACTGTTTTATTCAAAGCCGAGTAAAAGTTTGTCATTATTAACTTTGAAGACATATTTCCTCGCCCTATAACTAAGAAGTGCTTGATATGAACTATTTCAATGTTTTTTACTATTGATGAATTTGGTTTAACGTCAATATGATTTGTATACGTTGGGACGCATGCTTCGAATGCCATGAAAATGAATATAAATGACGTGATTTTTTTCATAAAAGTGGGTTGCCTAAATTTCGCACAACGACCGAGGCTTGCCGCAGTGCTGGAATTTATATCCGTCTGCCGAAACAAAAGCACGGTCAATGATTTAATGTTGAAGTTAATACAAATGCTCAATAGAATAATGTCCGCCGGAACCGAAGCTGATTAATGATTTGCCGATGATTGTTATCCCTTCTGCCAGCATTGCGGCAAGCCTCCATGTAACCTAAACAACTGTTGAGGCAGTTAAGGAAGTAGTCAAATTAAATTCGCTACAGTAACTTTTAATTATCATTATCAAAACCTCAACAGTCATGGACAAAATTAAAACA